>Ga0070664_100001554_pt1 | contig 18346 bp, 13 predicted proteins | sample KBSC73metaG_FD_65863 | JGI IMG/M metagenome (GOLD analysis project Ga0070664, IMG submission 65863) | Corn rhizosphere microbial communities from Kellogg Biological Station, Michigan, USA - KBS C7-3 metaG | ecosystem: Host-associated > Plants > Roots > Rhizosphere > Soil ... | reverse complement strand
GGATCACCTCGCCGCCGATCCATTACAGCCTCGGCGTCGACGGCATCAGTCTCCCGCTCATTCTGATGACCGCCGCCCTCATGCCCCTCTGCGTCCTGATTTCCTGGGAGTCGATCGTCACGAGAGTGCGGACCTTCATGGCCGTTCTGCTGGTCATGGAAACGGCGATGTTGGGTGTCTTCGCCGCGCTGGACTTTGTGCTGTTCTATGTCTTCTGGGAAGCCATGCTGATTCCGATGTACCTCATCATCGGCGTCTGGGGTGGCCCTAACCGTCTCTACGCGGCGATCAAGTTCTTCCTGTACACCCTGGCCGGTAGCGTACTGCTTCTGGTTGCCATCCTGGTTCTGTACTTTTATGGTGGGCACACCTTCGATGTGCTGGCCCTCAGCCAGGTCACCTATCCCGCCGTCGTACAGCAATGGCTCTTCTTTGCGTTCTTCGCGGCCTTTGCCGTGAAGGTGCCTATGTTTCCATTCCATACCTGGCTCCCCGACGCGCACGTCGAGGCGCCGACCGCGGGCAGCGTGATCCTCGCCAGCGTGCTCTTGAAGATGGGGGCCTATGGGTTCGTACGCTTCAGTCTGCCCATGCTGCCGGACGCGAGCCAGGCCATGACTCCCTTGATGGCGATCCTCTCGATCACCGCGATCATTTATGGCGCCTACATGGCGCTGGCTCAGGTGGATCTCAAGAAGCTGATCGCCTATTCCAGCGTCAGCCACATGGGATTCGTGACGCTCGGCCTGTTCGTGATGAACCAGCAAGGCATCGAGGGCGCGGTCCTGCAAATGGTCAATCACGGCATTACGACCGGAGCACTGTTCCTGTGCGTCGGCATCATTTACGAACGGACCCACAGCCGGTTGATTGCAGATAACGTCGGGTTGGCGAAACCCATGCCGCGATACGCGACGTTCCTCGTTATTTTTGCCCTGTCGTCCCTCGGGCTTCCGGGCACGAACAGCTTTGTCGGCGAGTTCCTCGTGCTGGTCGGTACATTCTTGTGGAGCAAGGCCGCCGCCGCTCTTGCCTGTTTGGGCATCATTCTGGCCGCCGCCTATCTCCTGTACATGGTTCAGCGGGTGGTGTTCGGCGTGGCGCTGCCTCGCGAGCTACCGCGCTTAACGGATATTGGCTTCCGGGAGTTTGGAATTCTTCTGCCGCTTCTCCTGCTCGTGTTCTGGATTGGCCTATTTCCGAACCCACTAGTCAGCAGGATGCATAGTACGGTGACCAAAACCTTGGAGACGATGGCGCGGACAAAGGTCGCCCCGATATCCCATCCTTCGGCCGCTGCGACGCCTCCGGTCGTCTTGAGCGGTCAGACAGAGGACGGCCGGCCATGACCTCATATGCCACGGACCTGATCATCATCCTTCCCGAACTCATCGTCGTCGCCGCCGCCTGTCTGGTTCTGGTCTTGGACCCTCTGACGCCGCCTTCCCGAAAAGAACTCCTGGCCTGGCTGAGCCTCGGCAGTCTGGCGCTGTGCATCGGCTTGACGGGGGGACAGATCGGGGTAATGAATCTCCCGCTATCGGCCTTCAATGACCTGGTCGTCGTCGACGGATACGCACGTTTTTGGAAGCTGTTGCTGTTCGGCGTGACCGGACTCACCATTTTGATGTCGCTCCCCTACCTCAAAATAGAAGGACTCCATTTGGGTGAGTACTATGGCTTCATCCTTCTTGCCCTCTCGGGCATGATGGTCATGGTCTCCGGCGCGGATCTCCTTACGATCTATCTCGGCACCGAGTTGATGTCGCTGTCGCTCTACGTGATGGCGGGCTTGAAACGCTCGTCCCCGCGCTCTCTGGAGGCATCAGCCAAGTACTTTGTCCTCGGCGCCTTTTCGTCCGGCCTGCTGCTCTATGGCATCTCGCTGCTGTACGGCCTCACCGGCGGCACGAGATTGAGCACGATCGCAGGCGCCCTGGGAACAAAGGGATTCGACGATCCCATGCTCCTGATCGCCACGATCTTGTTGACGGTGGGATTCGGCTTCAAGCTCGCGGTGGTGCCCTTTCATATGTGGACACCCGATGTCTATCAGGGCGCGCCCACGGCCGTAACCGCCTTCATGGCCGTCGCCTCGAAAGCGGCCAGTTTTGCCGCCTTCCTCCGCGTATTCGTCGAGGGTCTCGGAGGGTTCAAGGCCGATTGGTCGGACCTGTTTGTCTTGCTCGCCGTCCTGACACTGGTGCTCGGCAACGTCGTCGCCATCGTGCAGACCAACATCAAACGCATGTTGGCCTACTCCAGCATTGCGCACGCGGGCTACGCCTTGATCGGCCTCGTCGCCGCCGGACGCAGCGCGGGCGAATCCGGAGGAACGTCGGGCATCGCCAGCGTGATGCTTTACTTGACCTTTTACGCCTTCATGACGCTCGGAGCCTTTGCGCTCATCGCCATGTTCCGCAAGGGCGGGCTCGAAGGGGATGAGATCGAGGACTTCGCAGGGCTGGCCAAGCGTCAGCCGCTGGCCGCGTTCGTCATGATGGTGTTCATGGTCTCGCTGACCGGCATCCCGCCGACGGCAGGATTTATCGGAAAATTCTACGTCTTCATGGCCGCCGTCGAGGCGGGCCTCAGCTGGCTCGCCGTGGTGGCGCTCATTTTTTCGGCGGTGTCCGCCTACTACTACATGCGCGTCGTCATGCTGATGTACATGCGGGAACCGGAGGTCTCTGCGGCCGAGGCTTCGCATCTCGTGCCCTCACCGGCACTCTCGATTGTCTTGGCCTGCGCCGTCGCCGGCGTGATCATCTTCGGACTGTTTCCCACCCCGGTCGTCAGCCTCGCCCTTCAGTCCGTCCTGCTGCTCAAGTAAGACGCAGCCTTAGGCCGGCCGGCCGTGCAGGACCCCGGCACTCGTGCTAGGCTATGCGGGTCATGCCCATGCTGATTTCCTTCTGGCGGCTCTTGTCGGATCTGACCAGATCCTTCCTCTGGCATGGCTGCGGGAGTCTGGCAGCCTCGCTGGCCTTTTTCTCCCTTCTTTCGTTGTTTCCGCTGGTCTTCATGCTGATGTACGGCGTGAGTTTCATCGTCAGTCATGATGTGATCGGGGGACAGGTACTGCTGAGCTTCCTCAAGGGATTTCTTCCCACGCTGGGAGAGCACCTGGCGGTGGAGTTCCAGCGGATCGGAGAACTGGATACGGTTCGCTGGGTCGTCTTCCTGGCGTTCGCCTGGTTCGGAACCCTGGTCTTTTATGAGGTGGATTATGCACTCAACGTCGTGTTCGACAGTACCTGGAAGCGGCACCCCTTGATCTCCACCGCCATTGCGGTCGCCATTCAGGGCGCGATCGGTCTGCTGCTCATCATGTCGTACGTCGCGACGGAAACCGTGAACTTTCTGACCGCCTACGTCCCGCACCTCTGGGGACTCGATTGGATCGCCCTCGCAGCCCACGATTTGTTCTTGAGCTATACCCTGCCGTTCATCATGGCTTTTCTCAGCGTCGGGGTCTTGTACCGCTATGTCCCCCGGCGGCGGCCGCAATGGCGCGAGGCGCTGATCGGCTCCTTGACCTTCAGTCTGCTGTGGGTCGCGGCGAAACTGATTTTCGTCACCTATAACGAATATGCCACCGTCTACACCAAGTTATACGGATCCCTGCTCGAAATCATCCTCTTGCTGCTCTGGATCTATTATTCCGCGTTGCTCTTTCTCGTGGGTGCCGTGCTCGCCCACGCCCTTCAGCAGCGGAACCACGCGACGGCAGCCGGCTTCGTTCAATCCGAAGCCGCTTCGCCGTCAGCCCCTGCCAGCCGTTGATCAGCGCCCTGTCGGCTTCTAGGCTTTTTCTGGCCGAGACCTGCCTTCGCCGATAAAATGGCCCCCTGGACCACCAGGGAGAAACCAGGTATGTCCGAAGACCTCGGAAAAGAGTTAATGATGCTGGGCGGCGCAATTGCGGGCTTTATCGCCGCTCTGCTGACGGTGTTGGAAAAGCTGATCGATATCCAGCACCGGCTGACCGCGAAAAAGGATCGAAAGCCCTCTGCATCCCCGGAACGTCAGGCTCAGGAACCGCTCGCCTCCATCGATTTCTTTTCCAGCAAGCCGTTCCGCGGCACGTCGTATCTCCTCATGTACGAAACCGGCGTCATCGTGGCCGCCGGGCTGTTGCTCAATTACGTGGGCCTCACGTTGAGCCGGCATCTGGAAAGCATTCTTTTTCTCGACATGACGGGGACGGCACTCGTGGCGTTTCTACTGGGACCTTGGTGGGGAGCGATCGTGGCCTTGCTCTCCAACTCCGTCGTCAACTGGCTGCTCTTTCCCGAGTCAGGAGCGGACGTGGTGATTTTCCCCTGGTCGCTGGTCAGCATGACCGGTGCCATCTATTGGGGATGGATGGCCAGACAGCCCGGTTTTCAAAAATATCTACGGACGGGGAAAAGCTCCGCGCTGTCGCATGCCTGGTTTCTCTACATCTTCGGCGTCGTCGGCGCCGCGGTCATGAGCGTTCCCGGCACCTTCGTTCAGGCGGCATTGAACGAACACTCGACCTTTGCCTTGAATCCGGACGTCGCTGAAACCCTCCATACCCGGGTCCTGCAATGGGAACAGACGGTTCATCAGTATCTGGAATCGGTATTCGGATTGACCTGGGGGGAACACGTCGGCTGGTGGGTCGTCAATTGGTTCCAGACCTGGGTCCGCTACGTGCCCGACAAAACCATGAGCGCCGCCATAGCCCTGGTCGTCCTGAAATACGGTTATCCATTGTTCGAACGGGAATTGATTCACGGCGGCCCCGACGGGGAACGGCCTCAGGATGAGCGCATCCTTCCTCTGTTCCTGGCACTGCTCTACGCGCCTTCCTTTGCCACACTGGTGAGCAGTGAAACGTACGGCGAGGCCGACTATTGGCTCTTGTGGGCCATGCCCTGGGCGGTCGTCGTGGCCGGATATTTGTACCTGCGGTATTGGGGCGCCAACGCGTCGATACTCAACGACGCGCGGCTTCAGCGCGCCGAACGGTATGCCCGCGCCCTGAAGCCGATCGGCAAGGAAGCGTCCTATGAATTCTGCAGGCGATTGACGTTCATGACGCTCATCGCCAGCCTGCTGTTCGCACTCTGCCTGCCCATCATTCTGATGGACTTCTATCGTGTCACCTTCAAATTCTTCTGCGTGGTGTACGGGTTTCTCCTGGTCGTCCATCTCGTGCGCATCGCCATCGCCCAAAACATCAGCGTCGCCCGCGCCGATTGAACGGATGGTGGAAGCCGCGTGACCCCGGTGTGGACGGAACGTTACGCCTTGTGCAGTTGGAGAAACTGCGCGACGGCGGACCGCGTGACGAGTCCGACGGGGTGGCTGGCTTCATCGATGACGACCAGCCGGTCATACCCGGTGCGTACCATGCGTTCCATAGCCTGCATCATCGATGCATCGGGGGGAATGAAGAGCTCCGGAGAGGCGGGACGCATGACGTCCGCCACTGTCCGCCATGACCACAGGCCCTGGGAAATGGCTTGCACATCCTCCACGGCAATGAGCCCCACCACCTGACCCTCCTCCATCACAGGGAAACTGCCATAGCCGTAGGCTACGAAGAACTCCTCGACGGCGGACTGAAGACTCAGCTGCGGCGACATCGTGACGAGCGCACGCACCATGACGTCCCGCACCGACGTGCCCGAGAGCGCCAGGCGAAGCGCCACCTGCTTTCTCGTGCTCCATGCCGCGCCGAAGAGAAAGGCACCGATGAAGATCAGCCAGCCTCCATTGCCCGCGTTCGAGGGATCGACGAAGCCGGTGAGGGCACCCGCCAGCAGCACCGCACCAAAACTTCCTAGAAGAAAACCGAACCCCAATCCCAAGAACGCCGCTCGACTCGTCGCTCCGTGGAAATCGTGGCCCCAGGCCCACAGCCCGGCGCGAAGCGCCCGTCCTCCGTCGAGCGGAAATCCCGGAATCAGGTTGAACAGACCCAGCTGAACATTCACCAGTCCCAGCAGTCCGCCGAGGACGGCAAACCCCTGTCCGCCGGACGGCGTCGGCCACCACTCGGAGGCGGCGGCAAGGCCTAGTGAGAAGGCCCCGAGTGCGAAGCTCACGATCGGACCGGCAATCGCAATGAGAAATTCGGCCTTGGGGCTGGGTGGTTCCGCCCGCATGTGTGCGACACCGCCGAACAGAAACAACGTGATCTGACCGATCGGAATCCGATAGCGCTGAGCCACGTAGGAATGGCCGAGTTCGTGCAGGAGCACCGACACGAACAGCAGCACCGCCGCGACCGCACCCATCCCCCAATACCGGGAATCGGACAGGCCGGGCAAGGCCTCAGGAAGGTAGCCCGTTGCCAGCGACCACGTGACGAAGAAAAAGACCAGAAACCAGGACGCATGCACACGGATCGGAATCCCCAACACGCGCCCGATTTCCCATGCCGGTGCATTCATCATGCGTTCACAGTAACAACGCCGGAAACCGGCCGTCAACTGCGCTAAATAGAAGACATTTTGCGGATTTCGCGGTGACGATCTTCGGGTATACTAAAGGGCATGCTTCGAGCCTGTCTTCGGGTTGGGTTGGGATTGGCCGCGTTGATGCTCCTTGCGGCGGCCGACACGGCCGCCCAGGTCATCAAATCGGGACCGTCGGCATGCCCGACGATCGCGCTGACCTTCGACCTCTGCCCGGTCCGCAAGGGGGCGGGGTACGACCAAGCGCTGATCGACTATCTCGTCGAACACAAGATTCCGGCGACCTTCTTCATGTCCGGGCAGTGGATCGCCAAACACGATTCGGAGGTCGAACAGCTTCTCGGGATCGGCTTCTTCGAGGTGGGAACCCACGGCGAGGTGCACGCCCATCTGCCCATGCACGATGCGGATGCCCAACGGGTGGAAATCTCCGGCCCAGTCAAGCTGCTCAGCGAGCACTATGCCCACGAGGCGATCCTGTTTCGTCCGCCGTTCGGGGAATACAATGAGGTCACGGTCGACGTCGTCAGAGCTTTGGGCCTCCAGTTCATCCAATGGAATATCGAATCAGGGGATCCCGATCCGATGCTCTCGGCCGAGCAAATTGTCGCACGCATCGAGAAACGCGCCAAAGGGGGCAGTATCGTGGTGCTCCATGCCAACGGCAAAGGTAAGCATACCCGGCAGGTCATCCAGCGGTTGACGACCGAGGTGCTGCCGCGCAAGGGACTCAGACCGGCCACCGTGAGCGATGTCCTTTCATGCAAGCTCCCCAAGTGATGACCGGACAATCGATCAGGCCGATGCGTGCGGAGGACCGAGAGACCGTGATCCGGCTGCTGGCCGATTCCGATCCCTGGAAAACGCTCGGATATGTCGAGAAGGATTGGAGCCGCATCTTCAGCCCCCTTCCGCAGGGCCGCGAAAGCTTCATCGCGCAAGCGGGCGGGCGGGTCGCCGGCATCGCCATCGTCCGTCAAAAATTCCTGCTCGGCGACTATTTGGAACTGCTGGGGGTCGCCGAGTGGGCCAGACACCAGGGAACGGGCAGGCAGCTGCTTGCCCACATCGAATCCCTGGTGTTTGCCAGGACCAACAACCTCTTCGCCTGCGTCTCCGACTTCAATACGGGCGCGCGCGACTTTTACCGGAAGCAGGGCTATCAGGAAATCGGACCGATGCCGAACTTTCTGATTCCCGGCAGCGCCGAAATTCTTCTTCGTAAAACGGCAGGGCCGGCCCGATAGCGCCGGGGATCTCGGCGATGCCGGCGGTACGTCACACATGAAAGTTCAGAAGCTCCTCCATACCCGCATGCGCGTCAGTGATATGGATCAGACGATCGCCTTCTATACCAAGGTGCTGGGGCTCGAGGTGTTGGAACGGAAGGTCTCGCCCCGCGGTTCCCATCTTGCGTTCCTGCGCGTGCCGAACAGCGAGGAGTTGATCGAGCTCTGCAGTTTTCCTCCGAGCGGACCGGTCAGGGTGCAGGAAGACCTGGTACACCTCGCCTTCCAAGTCGAAAATCTCGATGCGACGATCGCTGCCTTACAGGAACAGGGCGTTCGCATTACGGACGGCCCGACCAAGACCTCGTCAGGCAGCCGGTTCATCTTCATCGATGCGCCGGACGGCTACGAAGTCGAATTGATCGAACGCCCGCCCGGTGTGCACATCGTGTGACCCCGAAGCACCGTCCGCTGTTCACATCACGGCTCTCCCTTTTCGCCTCCGACTGGTCGGCAGCCGGTCCCATTGACGACATTCATCACGAACCAGTATTGTGCTGCCCTTCACGTCGACGGAACCAGCGATAGGGGAGAGCAATCACCATGAAGAACGGATTCTTCCGCGGCCATGGGCTGGGCAATGACTACATTGTCATGGACCCCAAGGCGCTCAGCTTCAAGCTCACTCCGACAAACATCGCACTCATCTGCAACCGTCACTGGGGATTGGGCAGTGACGGCATTCTCACCACCGTGCCGTCGAAGAAAGCAGACTTCGGGCTCCGCATCTTCAATCCCGATGGCAGTGAAGCGGAGAAGTCCGGCAATGGACTTCGCATCTTCGCCCGGTATCTGCATGCGACGGGGAAGACCAAGAAAAAGCGCTTCACCGTCGAGACGAAGGGTGGCGTCGTGACGATCGATCTGCACCTTGACCGGCGCGGCGATGCCAGTTCGGTGACTGTCGAGATGGGTCGGGCCACATTTGCCCCGGCCGCATTACCCTGCATACTTCCCGTCGACGAGCTGATCCAGCAATCGATCGAGGCCGACGGGCGGTCCTTGAAGTTCACGGGGGTTAGCGTGGGGAATCCCCACTGTGTCGTCTTCAAGCAGGCCGGCGAATCATGGTCGCGCGAAGATTTGCTGGCGCTGGGACCGGTCCTGGAGCATCACCCGATGTTTCCAAAGCGCACGAATGTACAGCTGGCTGTCCCGAGCGGCCCGAAGGAACTGACCATCCTCATCTGGGAGCGGGGAGCAGGAGAGACGCAAGCCTCCGGATCGTCGTCTTGCGCCGCCGCCAGCGCGGCCGTCCGCCTCGGCCTGGTGGCCAGCCCCGTGGCGGTCAAAATGCCGGGCGGCACGCTGACCATCGACGTCGCGCCTGATTTCGGCCTCACGATGAAAGGCCCTGTGGCGGAAGTGGCGCGCGGCAGCCTCAGCCCCTCGTTCGTACGCTCCCTGCGCTAACGTCCTGCGCTTGCCCGCTGCCGAGCCCGCCTCGTAGAATGAGACATGGCCACGGCACCTCCGGCGCTCGAATCAAAACTCGCTCACCTGCCGGAACAGCCCGGTGTGTATCTGTTCAAAGACCAGTCCGGCGAGATCCTCTATATCGGCAAGGCCGCCCGGCTCGCCGACCGCGTGCGATCGTATTTCCTGAAAGGCGCCGACCACACGCCGAAAACGGCGTTGCTGGTCGGTCAGATTGCCGACCTCGAAACGATGGTCACGCGATCCGAGCTGGAAGCGCTGATTCTCGAGAGCAATCTCGTCAAGCGTCACCGCCCCCGCTTCAACGTCGTCCTCAGGGACGACAAGCAGTATCCATATCTGCGCCTGCCGGTGAAGGACCGCTTTCCACGGCTCTCGATCGTCCGTCGGGTGCAAAAGGATGGTGCGCTGTACTATGGGCCGTACACGCCGGCTGGAGCGCTCCGGGAAACGCTCAAGGTCATCAAGAAGGTGTTCCCGCTGGCCACCTGCACGATCGACATCGACGGCACAGCCGAACGGGCGTGCATCGAATTTGAAATCAAGCGCTGCATGGCTCCCTGCACGGGTCAGCAAACGCAGGAAGAGTACCACCGGATCGTCCGAGAAGTACGCCAGTTCCTGGAGGGACACGACCGGGAATTGGTGGACGACCTGCGGGCACAGATGGATGAAGCCGCGGCCCGCGAGGAGTTTGAAGAGGCCGCCCGGCTGAGGGACCGGATTTTCAAGATCGAGCGCACGCTCGAACGACAGCGGATCACTCAGACAGCCTCTATCGACCAGGATGTCATCGGCATCGCCCGCCATGGAAGCTCCGTCGATTTGCAATTATTGTTCGTCCGTGGCGGCTTGTTGATCGGTCGCAAAGATTTCTTCTGGCTGGAGTCGGCCGACGCGACCGATGAAGAACTGGTGCGATCGGCCGTGGAACAGTTTTACAACAAAGAAGGACAGCCTCCCCGCGAGCTGCTGATTCCCGTCGATATCCCGGATGCCGACCTTGTGGCGCGGTGGCTGTCGGATACGCGAGGCGAGACCGTGCACGTCCTGGCCCCTGAGCGCGGCACGAAACACCAGCTCGTGCTGCTGGCGGAAGAGAATGCGGCCGCAGCATTGGCCGATCATCTGCGCAATGAGGAGCTGGATCGACAGGCCGGCGAGGAATTGCAACGCGTGCTTCATTTGAACACGGCGCCGCGGCGGATCGAAGGTTTTGACATTTCGAACACCATGGGCGATCAGTCGGTCGCGTCCATGGTCGTCTGGGAAGACGGGCGCATGAAAAAATCCGACTACCGCCGCTTTAAGATTGCCACGGTGCAGGGCGCCAATGACTTTGCCAGCATGCAGGAAGTGGTCAGACGGCGCTACGGAGGGATGGAGGACCTCGCCCGTCCCGATCTGGTGCTCATCGACGGCGGACTGGGTCAGCTGGCCTTTGCCCGAGCCGGACTTCAGGAAGCGGGCCACCCCGATCTCGCAGTCATCGGCCTCGCCAAAGCGAAAGGTGACAAGGATGAACGTGTGTATCTTCCGGGCCGGAAGAATCCGATCATTTTACGCGCCAATTCGCCGGCGACCCATCTGCTGCAGCGGATTCGCGACGAAGCGCACCGCTTCGCCGTAACCTTCCATCGCAAGCTGCGCAGCAAGACCTTGGTGACCTCGCAACTGGAAGAAATTATCGGCATCGGCTCGATCACCCGTACGAAGCTCCTGAAACGATTCGGGAGCCTGGCGAACCTGGCACAAGCCAGCGAAGAGGACTTGCGGGAAGCCGGCTTGAGCGAGCGCATCGTCCGACAACTCCGGAGCGAACTGGCGTAAACGTGGTTTCGCCGTCCGGAGCGGCCGCGGATAGGACTGGAAATCTTCTAATATCCGCCCTATGCTACCGCCTATTCCATACTCGAGCAGGTGACGATGGCTACCCCTCCTCGCGACCACCCGTCGATGTCCGCAAAAGTCGACGAGAGTGAACTCGAACAGGCCCAGGCCGCAGGCAGCGCCGGCAGTGGTGCCTCGAACGGCGGCATCAAGACCAGCGAGCATCAGAACCTCGGTGCATTGGAGGAGGAAACCCGCCGGCGGCGCGAGGTCGAATCGACGCTGCAAGACAGCGAGGCCCGCTACCGCCTGCTCTATGACAACAATCCCACCATGTATTTCACGCTGTCGCCGGACGGCACGGTCGTGTCCGTCAATCAGTTCGGCGCCACGCAGCTGGGATACCAGCCCGACGAGCTGATCGGCGAATCCGTCCTCAAAGTCTTCAAGCCCGAGGAGCATGCCGCAGTACTCGGACAGTTGACGGTCTGCACCGCCAGCCCCTTGAAGGTCTTTCAGTGGGAAATACAAAAAGTAAGAAAGGACGGCAGCACCCTGTGGGTCAAGGAACGGGCGCAGGCCGTGAAGGATCAGCGGGGGCAGATCCTCGCTCTGGTGGTCTGTGAGGACATTACCGAACAGCGCGCCACCGAAGACTGCATGAGAGAAAGCGAAGAGCGTTGGCGCGCGCTCTTCGAGCACGCCGGGGTCGGGATCGCACAGCTAAGTTTGACCGGACAGTTTCTCCGTGTGAATCCGCGCCTGTGTGAAATGTTCGGCTACTCATCAAAAACCCTGCTGCAACGTTCGTTTCAAGAACACACTCATCCGGACGATCTCAAGGAAAACCTTCGGCTTCTCGACGAACTCGTGGCACGGAAGCGCCAGTCGTTCTCGCTGGAAAAGCGCTATCAGCGCAGCGATGAGGCCTGGGTTTGGGTCGACCTCACGATGTCTCTCGTACGCACCGCCGCCAGTGCGCCGGCCTATTTCATTGCTGTCATTCAAAATATCGGCGACCGGAAACGTGCCGAGGAGGCGCTGCAGAAGAGTGAAACCCGTTTTCGAGAAATCGCCGAGACCATCGAAGAAGTCGTCTGGTCTGCTGACACCCTCATCGGCAAGACCCTGTATATTAGCCCGGCCTATGAACGCGTGTGGGGACGATCCTGCGCCAGCCTGTATGAGAGCCCGCAATCTTTCATTGATTCCATTCATCCGGATGACAAAGCTCGCGTTGTGACCAGTCTTCTTGAACACCGGGACGGCCTCCCGTTCAACCACGAGTATCGGATCATTAGGCCTGATGGGATGGTCCGGTGGATCTGGGACCGTGGTTTTCCGGTGCGCGATCTCATCACAGGACATCTCAGCCACTATGTCGGCGTTGCGCTGGATATCACGGAGCGACGGCAGGCCGAAGAGGCGCTCCGGCTTAGCGAGTCTGCCATCCGGGAACTGCATGAGATCACATCGAGGAAGGACGTGTCATTCGATCAGCAGATCCGGGAGTTGCTCGATCTTGGGCGCCGGCGCTTCCAACTTCCCATTGCCGCCTTCACGACCCTCAAGGGAGCACAGTTGGAACTGACCGCCCTTCGTTCGGATAAACCGATGGCGGAAGAAGGCACGTTTCTACCGCAGTGCAGCATCTGCACTGAAACCTTGAAAATGCACAGCACGATCGCGATTGAGCACCTCGGAAACTCGGAGTGGAAAGATGGCTCCGCCTGCTTCCTTCTTGGATTTGAATCCTACCTCGGCACAAGCCTGGTGGTCGGCGGGCAGAAGTTCGGCACGATCTGTTTCATGGATGACGAACCCTATCGCGGTCGCTTTTCCGTGGCAGACAAAGACTTTCTCCTCTTGATGGCTCGATGGATCACGCGTGAATTGGAACGCCAGATCTCGGAACGGGCACTCCAGGAACAGGAATCGCTGTTGCGATCCGTCACCGAAACCGCCACGGATGCCATTTTCATGAAAGATCGCGGGGGCCGCTATCGGTTCATCAACACGGCCGGTGCCCTGGTGATTGGAAGAGACTCAGAAGAGATCGTCGGCAAGACGGACGCCGAACTGTTTCCCTTCGATAACGCACAACACATCATGGCCGACGATCAGCAAGTGCTGTTGGAAGGGGCTCAAAAGGGACGAATCGAAACACTGTTTCCGGGAGGCCCACGGTCCCAAACATTCTATACCGTGAAGACTCCACACATGGACCAACTCGGAAACATCGTCGGACTGGTCGGCATCGCACGCGACATCACCGATCTCAAGCGAGCGGAGACAGAGCTGCGAAACAGTGAGGAGGCGCTTCGGGCGAGCGAGGAGAGGTTCAGCAAGGCGTTCCGTTCAAGTCCCTATCCCATGATCGTCACAGACCTCGAGACCGGACGCTGCCTGGAAGCTAATGAGGCCTCGCTCCAGGCGTTTGGATTCGAGCGACACGAAGTTATTGGGAAATGCACACTCACCTTGGGGCTGTGGCCGAACCCTGCCGAAGGTCAGAAATTCATCGACCGTTTGAGCGCCGAAGGCTCGCTTAAAAACCTCGACATGATGATCTATACAAAAGATCACACCGAACGGCGTTTTTTGGTGTCGTGCGAGCTCATCGAACTGAATAAGACCAAGTGCATGGTGGCCGTCGGAACCGACATTACAGAGCAGCGACGCGCTGAAGAGGCGTTGCGGCGTAGCGAACACGCCGTCCGGCAGGCCTTCGAAGACCGGGAACGGTTAAGTCAGGACCTGCACGACAATCTGCTGCAGTCGCTCTATGCCATCGGTATGGGGCTGGAATTGACCAAACATCGCACTCAACGAATCTCTCAGACGAACGCAAAACGCCTGGAAGATTCCATCGGTCAATTGAACGCCGTCATCCGCGAGGTACGCGGCTTCATTCCCCGCATGAACCCCATCGTGGCCGACACCAAATCGCTCACCGAGTCGCTTCGAGCGTTGATTGACTCCTTCGTCTCGACCGGCGTTGGTGAAATCGACCTGAACATCGATGAGAGTGCCGCCACACGTCTGTCCTCCGAGCAGAGTACGCATGTGCTGGCGATCGCCAAGGAAGCGCTCAGCAACAGTGTCCGGCATACCAAAGCCGCCAAGCGCGTGGTGGTGCTCCGGCAGCAGCGCAAAACGATTTGCTTGGAAATTACCGACAACGGCCAGGGATTCTCGCTCGCGAGACGGCGCAGGTCCGGGATGGGTTTGAAGAACATGCGCGCCAGGGCAAGGAAACTCCGCGGCCGGATCGCCATCGCGTCCGTCGTCACGCAGGGCACAACCGTCACGCTGATGATCCCATTCACGTGAGAATTGACAGAGACCGTCCAGCCCTCTAGGATACGGCTCCCATCAGGTCCTCCATCCGTTGACCCAGATTCACTGACACCGGGAGCATCATGTCCGATCAACCGATTGTCTCACCCGTCACAGAAAACACCAATGCGCTCGAGCATGGATTTGAAACCGTGGTGTTCGCCAGCCGCTGGATCCAGGCCCCGCTCTATGGCGGCTTGATCGTGGCGGAACTTCTCTACGCATATAAGTTTCTGGTCGAGTTGTGGGAGATGATGGTGCACATTCAAGGGCTGGAAGAAACCAAGTTCATGCTGGGGGTGTTGGGACTGATCGACGTCACCATGGTGGCCAATCTGTTGACTATGGTAATCATCGGGGGTTATGCCACGTTCGTTAGCAAGCTGAGTCTTGAGGGCCATCCGGACCGGCCGGATTGGCTGACCCATGTCGATCCCGGCACGATCAAAGTCAAATTGGCAGCCTCGTTGATCGGCATTTCCAGCATCCACTTGCTCAAGGCATTTGTCGATGTTGCGAACGAGAACCCTGAGCACATCAAGTGGAAGATTTTCATCCACATGACCTTCTTGGGTTCGGCCATTCTCCTGGCCTGGACTGACAAGATCATGCAGAAGGATAAGAAGCATTAGCCGCATGCACACCTAAGGCACTGGCCATCGTTCTTGAACGAGGTGCCCTCATGGGCTGGCGTTCGGTCACGCTTCCTCTGCTCAGCCTGCTCGTTGCAGCCTGCACGGTGTCCACGGTCGATCTTCACGACACTCTCGATCTCAATCAGGCCTCATTCCAGGAAAAACTGGCGGACAAACAGGGACTTGCCGACGAGTTTCTGGCCTGCACGGCACGGGCCTTCGACGAGCGTACGGCAGTGCCCGCCGAGCAACTCCCCGCGGAGGTGGATGGGCGGCCCGACGGACCTGTACCGGCGATTCACAAGCTGATCGCACGGGTCAAGGAAGGGCGGCCCACTCAGGCGGAGTCGCTGCACATCCTCGAAGACACGCTGGCAGACTGGAGAAGGACCTCATACCGGCACTTGGATCTTCACAAGCTGCGACAAATCCTTGACGTCATCAAGCAGTGGCATGTGCATATCGATTTCGAGGAGGAGGAGTTGGTCGACGACGGATCGCGATTTGCGCAGCTGTTACTGGCCTATAACAAAGCGTACTTCGGCGACATCCGCTACACCGCAGAGCCTGGACCCGGTTCAGGCGTCCGTGCCGTGGCCCGAGTCACCTCCAACGGCTTTATCGACCGCAACGGCAATGTCTGGAAGTTCCCGGGACTCTCCGTCGAGGTCGTCAAGGAGCCGGGACAACGGCCGGCAGCCGCAACGAGCGACGTCGACTCCAGAAAGATCACCGCGGACCTGACTCGCGTATTTCTCGAAGCGTTTTTTGATGCGGCCTTCCGGGAGCCGGCCGCAGCAGGCGCCACGGCATTGCAGGTGCAATGGAAGAGTCCCACCCCCGCCTATCCCGCGTTCGACGCCGATCATCCGCCGATTTCACTGGACGCATTCGCGCGTGTGACGCGTGATGCGCTTCGAACCGAAGCCGCCGTCACTTCCGAGGTGGGCAAAGCGGTCCGGGGAGGGAGCATCTTCAGCACGCAGAACGAAACCCTGGCCGCAGGGTTGGAGACCGCTGCGGGGGTGATTGCGAAAAAGCTCGTCGAACATGGAGGCTTTTGTTATTTTCAAACCATCCAACGCACTGAACGACGTTAGGAGGGCATGAACGAGTGATCAGACACGTTGCGGCCCTGTTCGGCGCCGGTGTGCTCTTGACCGGATGCTTTGCCAAGATTCAGGAGCTCCCCTCACAACCGGAATCTGCCGAGGCGTTGTTCGCCCCCTTGCCCGACCAGGACTTCATGGTGGGGCTGGCCGTTTCCGGCGGGGGCAGCCGGGCCGCCACCTTCGCGGCAGCGGCATTGGAGGCTCTGGCAGAGACTCCCGTTCGTCTCGGCACCGAACAACGCAGCGTGCTCGAAACCGTCAGTTACATGTCGAGCGTATCCGGTGGCAGCCTGGCCACGGCCTACTATGTCACCAAGAAACCTCCGAAGTCCGAACCGGTACTCGCCGGCGACGGACTTTCTCCCCGGTATCGTGAATTCTTCACGGGCTACAAGACCGCGATGCAGTCGAACTTCCAGCGGAGCGCGGTGGTCCGCCAGCTCGCATTCTTCCGAGCGCTGAACCCGACCAAGCTTGCCTATTCGCTCTCCGAGGTCTGGGATAGCGACTTCCTCGGCGACATGACGTTTGCTCAACTGTACGAGCGCGAGCAACGGGGTGATATTCCCCGCGTGATTTTGAACGGCACGGTATACAACTCCGGCCAACGCTTCGCCTTCACCACCTTGCCGGCGTCGGATTTCGATTACGACTTCATTGACCTGCTGACGAAGGAATTGAAGAAGCCCGACCGTCCGGTGCCGGTGACGCCCGAAGGCCTGGCGATTATTCAGAAAGGACTCGAAAAGGCGAGCCGGCAATTCCTACCGCTCACGTTCGAGCGAATCGGCGCCGATTACCGGAACCTCCGCCTCTCCCTTGCCGTTGCCACGTCCGCCTCCTTCCCGCCGGTCGTCGGTCCGGTCACCTATCAAGTAACCGGCCGGCCGACGTATCTCCATATCGGTGACGGCGGGCTCTTCGACAATCTCGGAACCGAATCCCTGACAACCCTCTTTTTGAAGAAAATCCCCCAAGGGTCGTCCAAGAGCGGCCTGATCATCGTCATCGATACGTCATTCCCGTTCGATGCAGGCGGCCCAGAACTTGGTAAGAGCGAAAAGGGCTTTGAGGTATTCCGCGACGATCCCTCCCGCATCGTCGGCATCATGGAGGAGCGCGCGAATACCTATCAAGCGCTGCTGTGGCACAGTCTCAGAACCGAGGGTGTCGTCCTTCCCGATTTCGCCCATCTCAGGATCGAGGTCCTGAAACATGTCGACGCCGAGTGGACCGGTTATCAGGACCTGCCGGAGGTCTGCCGGGGAGATTTTCCATCGGATGTGACACCCGCGCAGATCAAGGAGGCGGTCAGCCAAATTCCGACGTTGTTTAAAATCAAAACCCCCTGCCACGGGGCCCTGCTGCAAAAGGCAGCGCGTAAGGTCGTCGAGCAACACCGCCCGCGGATCGTAAGTTTCATCGAAGCACACCTCCGGAAACCTTAGCGATGTCCCATCCGGTCCAGAAAGATCCGTTTCACTTGCCCTCCGTTCTGGAGGAGGAATATGTCGCACTGCATGGCCCGCTCCCTGCCGAACCCCCGTCGGCCGATCCCGACGAGCGGGTAGCGTGGCTATACCGTCACATCCATACCCTGCCGGACAAGCGAACCGCGCTTTGTCTCTCCGGTGGCGGGATCAGAAGCGCGACGTTCGCGCTGGGTGTCCTTCAAGGGCTCGCCCGCCTCTCACTGCTCAAGAAATTCGACTACCTCTCGACAGTGTCCGGCGGCGGCTACATCGGCAGCTGGCTGACCGCTTGGATTCACCGGCATCCGGATGGCGTCACCGGAGTGTCCGAAGAATTGCGACGGCCGCCTTCCAATCCCCAAGATCCCGAGCCCGAACCCGTGAAGTGGTTACGCCGGTACAGTAACTACCTTACTCCAAGACTCGGACTGATGTCGGTGGACAGTTGGACCTTGTTGGGGACCTATCTGAGGAATCTCACGCTCAACTGGCTCGTTCTGGTTCCGCTCCTCGCAACCGTCCTTCTGGCTCCCCGGCTACTAGTCTCGATCCTCCATTGGGAAGTGACGGAGCCCCGGCCGTCTGCACAGGCGATGTTGATGACGGGCCTCCTGGTCGGTCTCATCGCGTTGACGCACCTGCACATGTACAGGCCCAGCCTGGCCCATCTTCGCAAAGACCGCTTCTGGGTACAATTTGAGCGGCAGCAATGGTTTCTCATCGGGGGTCTGATCCCATTGGTGCTGTCGGCGTTACTCCTGACCACCGCCTACGCCTGGT
>Ga0070664_100001548_pt1 | contig 18400 bp, 18 predicted proteins | sample KBSC73metaG_FD_65863 | JGI IMG/M metagenome (GOLD analysis project Ga0070664, IMG submission 65863) | Corn rhizosphere microbial communities from Kellogg Biological Station, Michigan, USA - KBS C7-3 metaG | ecosystem: Host-associated > Plants > Roots > Rhizosphere > Soil ... | reverse complement strand
TGATTCATGTAAATCTTCGGGCGTCGCTCCTGTGGAATCAGCCAGTGCCGCGTCACGGGAATATCGCCAACGAGCGGCGGGTCCGTCCCGAGAGATTTCTCCCACGCGGCAAAGTCCAACGTTCCTGGAAACGGCGTGAGCATCACGAACTGAGCGAACGTCAAGTCCGCGCGTTCTGCGACCGAGAGAGTGGCGTCGAAGGTGGCTTCTCGATCGCTTGGCAGGCCAAAGATGAAGGAGCCGAGAACGTGCACGCCATGCCGCTTGAATGCCTGAAGCCGCTCGACGAGTGACTCGCCGCTCTCGTTGAACCCCTTGTACACATCTTTGAGTCCTTCCGGGGTGACGGCTTCCACGCCGACCAGTGCACCCTTGATGTGGGCACGCCGCATGGCGTCGAGAAACTCCGGGTCTTCGGCGGCCTCCATCGTGATTTGGGTGAAAAACACCGTATCCGCCGGCAGGCTCTCCAGTCCAGCCATGAGCTCGAACCGTTCCGCCCGAATCGCCTCGAGCTGAGCGAGATGACTTGGATCGCTCCGGCGCGCCGCCATGCGGAGATCCTCGAGCGTTACGGGATAAAAGTTGTCATCGGCCAACGCGATGAATCGGAATCCACGACGACGGAGATCGACGACCTCTTCGAGCACACGATTGACGTGCCGCTGTCGCGGTCGCTGTCCGTCGGTCCGCCAAACGGAGCAGAACGAGCAATGCTTCGGGCATCCGCGAACCGTCTGGACTGACGCCCACATGTAGCGTCCCTGTGGCAGGAGCTCCCAGCGACCTGGAAGGAACGTCTCACCCTCCACGCGTCCGCCGTCGTATCGCTCCTTCTGTGCTGCAGCCTCACAGTCCTGCAGCACGAGCGGCCACACCCGTTCACCATCGCCCGTGACAACGCTGTGCGCACCGCCGAGTTCATGCGCTTCGTCGGGATAAAGCGTGGCGTGAATGCCGCCAAACACCACGAAAGCACCGGCGGCACGCGCGGCTATCCCGATCTCGTATCCACGCAGCGCATTGCCCGTGTGAATGCCGATGCCGACGATATCGCCCGCCTTGATTTCACTGGTGTCGAACTGTTCGAGTGTTTCGTCGACAAGGCGAGGGTTGCCGTACCTTGCCGGTGTTGCGCTGGCCAGGACATACAGCCAGCGCGGTGTAATGACGCCAATTCCGAACGAAACGTGACTGGGGTTAACGAGATAGACGGTCACGCGACAGGTGCCTGCCGCACGAGCGAGGTGAACAGTTGGCACACGAACATCAAGGTTCCTCCGGCAGAAGCCATATGAGGAACCGCGCTCCACTGCGAGTTGCTCAGGTTGGCCGGTGTCACTTTACACTGGAATGGACGGCGCGACCAACGTGCGGTCGCATCAGGCCCGAATATCAGCGGAGCGAAGAAGGGGCAGATAGGTCGCAAGCAGCAGGAGACCTGACAGCCCGTCGTAAATGCCCATCGGGACAAATCCATCACCCTGGCTGAAGAAAAACAGCGCGAAGACGATGCGGATTCCGATCCCGCACCAGTTCGGCCAGCGCTGATTCAGCGGATCGCGGTAGCCGGGCAGATAGAGGAAGTTGATTGCCCAGAGTTGAAAGCCCCAGTGACGGGGCCAGGTCTGCGGTACGGGATATGTCTGGTGCAGCAAACCCGTGAACGACACAGGCGCGACAGCAATCCACACTCCGACGACGAGGTTCAAGACGATACTGATCAGGAGGACCAGGCGATAGCGTTTCAGCTTGTTCATGTTGACTGCGAGCGCGAGGCCACTTTTGGACGCGCCTGCATTGTCATGACGTCAACTGCCGAGTGTCAACGAGAAAGCAGAGCAGGCCGTAACTACGGCTGGTCGATAGGGGAAGCAATCGGCCGTGGCTGACGAACTGGATCCGGATACAGGACGACGTTACCCGGCGATTGGCACGGACGCGCAGCGCCGCCTGGCGTCAGCGCACTCAACTGTTCCGCGCTGACGCCGGGTCGCGTGAACGCGTCTGCGCTCACACCAGCACGCTGGAACTGCGATGCGCTGACACCTGGGAATCGAGGATCGCTCGGCGAATCTGGAACCGCCGGGCATGGCCGATTTGGCCCATCGGGCCGCGTTTCAGTCGTGCTCGGTCGCTGCGTAACTGGCGCCGGCGATTGTGGCGGTTGCGGCGCTTGTGCTGGCGTCGGCGTTTGGATCGAGTTGACGGATGACGCTGGTGCTCCCAGCGTGCCGAACAACTGCTCCGGTGTGTAGGTTGGTGGTTTCGGCGATCCCGTGTCGCTTGTGCCAATCGGCTGAGCCGAGTTCGGTGCTACTTGAGCCGATGCCGGCGCGCTCACGCAGGCCAGCAGGACAACCGTATACCAAGCTGATAATTTCATGAGTCGTCAAGAAGTACTGACGTTCTTATAGGTGCAACGGACGGACCATGTGATCAGCACGGTCGGGCTAAAGCCGGACACTACGTCGCGATACCGGACACTGCATCGCAAGGCCCGGATGCTACGTCGCACTTATAATCGCCTCGTGGAGCGCTCAGCTTGATCGCAGTCGCATTACGCCTCGCGGCGGCCGGTGGTCTTGTCTGTGCTGTGTTGGCAAGCATGCACTGCGGGGCCGGCAAGTCGCAGGATCCAGCTGCCATGGACGTCGAGGCTGCAACCAAAGAAAGCGAGACATGGCGAGCGAAGCACGAGGCCGACTATCGCCGCGAGTGGGCGACCATCGCGGGACTGCACTTCCTCGAGCCCGGGATGCACACGGCCGGCAGCGCGCCTTCCAACAATATCGTTCTCCCTGCGTCCGCGCCGCCCGTCATGGGTCGATTCGTGCTCGAGAACGACGTGGTTCGTTTCGAGCCTCAACCGGAATCATCAGTGACGCTCAATGGTCAGGTCGTGCGTACTCCGGTTGCACTCGCCGACGATGGCGAACCGAAGGCAGATGAACTCGTCGCCGGTGATATTCGAGTTGTCGTGCACAGAAGCGGTGAGCGGAAGTCGCTGCGGGTCTGGGATCCTGGCGGGGAGCTCGCTCGGGGGTTCCTCGGATTCACATGGTTCCCGATCCAGATGGACTACCGCGTCACCGGACGTTTCATTCCCGATTCTGCCCCGCGCGAAATGCAGGTGGTCAACACGTTCGGTGATCTCGATACTTACAAGACCGAGGGCATGGTCGAGTTCAAGCTGCAGGGTCAGACTCTTCGTCTCCGGCCGTTCACCACCAGGCCGAAGCGTTTCTACTTCGTCTTCCGCGATGCATCCGCCGGAAAGGAAACCTACGAGGCCGCCCGCTTCGTGTATTCCGATCTGCGTGACGATGGGACAACGGTGCTCGACTTCAATCAGGCCTACAACCCACCGTGTGCGTTCAACCCTTTCACCACGTGTCCGATTCCTCTTCCTGAGAATCGGCTTCGTGTGAAGATCCTCGCGGGCGAGCGGGCGTACCCGGTTCATCCGGAGTTACCGAAATCGTGAGCCCAGGTCCGGCTGGAGCCGGACAACACGATCTATGGACTCTTGAAACGATCGCCGTAGACGAGAGGCTGGTTCGTCTCCCACGGGCGATAGTCGTTGCTGAAGTCGATGCGATCGCCGAGCGTCGGATGGCTGGCGCGCCACCAGGTATAGAGGCGCCCGGGCCTCGGCACACCAAGATTCTCCTGCTGCAACTTCACGAACGCCGTCGCCGAGGCGTAGTTGTCGTGCGTGATCTCCAACCCGAAGCGATCCGCTTCGTGCTCGAAATGGCGCTGCACGGCGAGCGCGATCGGTGTCACGACAAGCGACGCCACGCTGAAGAGCACGAGAATCAGCGGCAGCGAAGCCACGTCTGACAACTCGGTGAAGCCAAAGCGCTGGCGATAGCGCGCGATCAACCACCCGGATGTTCGATGCACCGCGTAGAGCGCCGCGATGATGAGCGCCGACAAGCTCAGAATCAGTTTCCAGACGTGCCCGAGCACGTAGTGGCCCATCTCGTGGCCCATCACTACGAGCAACTGCTCGCGATTCAACTTGGCCAGAATCGTGTCCCACAGCACGATGCGCTTGGTGGCGCCGAAGCCCGCGACATACGCGTTCACGGCGTTGGTGTCCTCGCTCTTGGCGACCTCGTAGACGCGGCTGCCTTCGATGCCGGCCCGCTCGGCGAGACGAAGGATGTCGGCCTCGAGCGCCTTGTCCTTCATCGGGCCAAACGTGTTGAATAGCGGATCGATCCAGATCGGCTGGACCAGAGCGGCCATGACGATGAAGGGAATTGCGGCGACGCCCGTGTAGAACCACCATCGGCGCGGGCTCTTCTTCAGGAGCAGATAGGGCACCCAGATGAACAGCACACCGCCGATGATTCCAACCAGAAGACCAGTGACCTCGTCTCGCGCCCACTTACCGAATGTCTGGTTCGACAATCCATACGCATGCTGGCGTACGAAACCCTGGTAGTAAGACAGCGGTATGTCGACAACGAAAAGAACCACCGTGAACGCGATGAAATAGAGCGCCAGCTCGAAGAACCATTTCCGGCCACGGCGTCTCGCCCATTCGCGAATTCGCGCTGACATGCCGAGAAACAGCAGCAGCGATGGGATCAGCAGGTCCCACGCATTGCCGACCACCCACAGCACGTTCCCGCTGCGGTAGTAGCTGAGTGCCTCGGGCGTGGGCTCTGGGACTTCGACGCGCTGCGTTCGAGTGTCAATTGAAGCGGGAGATGAGGTCGCCGTGGTCTGAGCGCTGATGGCTGCACATAACGACAACATCAGGATGGCGATGAGGAGCGGAACGCGCACAGTGCGCAGATTGTAAGCCGCCAGGGTCGGGTCGTAGGGCGGGTCCTGCTTTATGGACCCGCCAATCAGATGAGGGCCATCGCCGCGAGTACTGCGATGTATCCGGCGAGAAAGTATCCGCCGAGGAGCAGCACGCGAAACGATCGCGCCTTGGCTTGCCATGCCGCCATGGGATGGGCGCACGCGGCCAGCGAGCGGCCGAGCAGGACCTCGTGCCAATGACTGGATGAGCTCGACGAGTGTGCCATACCGCTCGCAGAATCGAGCAAGAGATTGGCCAGAAAATGCGCCTGATTCTACGGGCGCCCCGCCGCGCCAGGGCGCAAAAGGGATCCTGCCGTCGGACCCTTGTCGCCGCCGCGTAGGATATCGCAAAGGCGTCGTTTAAGATGAAGTCCCAGCGCAAGAAGAGACGAACATGTGCAGATCCAGCGCGCGTTTCCTGATTGGCATGGTGCTTTTGCTCCTGGGTGGCTGTCACTCTGAAAACGCCAGCAATGACCAGACGGTCCAATCGGAAGGGGGCGCGGCGACAAATGGCGACACGAAGCTCGCCAAGCGAGCTGGACCTTCGGAAGTTCCCGAGGTGACGACCGGCAACCTGAAGATCGCGCCCATCCATTGGGGCAAGAAGCGGGGCCTGGATCAGAATGGAGGCTACATTGCAGCGTACGACGTGGCGACCGGCAAAGAGTTGTGGATCCTGAAGATCTACAGCGTCAGCTACGATGCGAGCAAGGAGTCGGACGTTCAGGATGTATTTATTGAGTCGCTGACAAAGACAGACGGCGGAGACGAGATTCGCGTCGTCGACGAGGAAGGCAGAGTGTACTTCGTCAATCCCCAGACACGCGTCGTACGGCGACCGTGAGTTTTGGACTAGAGCTCGCTAATCGATTTGGTTTTCGTATCTACCACGAATTGCCGCTCGTCTTCGTTGGCAACTCTGAGCTTGCCGTCGAATTCGCTCAACCGGGTGATAAAAACATCCTGCACATCTCCCTCCCGGTTGGGATCGTAGACGACGTCGTAAACCTTGAGCGTCCAAAGCCGCTGTCCTGTGCTCGTGTCGAAGGCGGCAACGTAACCACCGTTCTGATCGAGTCCCAGTTCCTTCCCCCAGTGCAGCGCCTCGTAGCGGACTCTATCAATCGTGACAGGTGCCACCGAATCCGGGCCCTCTCGTTTCGCCAGTTTGCTCACGTGGTGCTCCCTTGCTTCGCTATTTCAAGACCGTCTCACGGTCGGACTTCGAAAGGTAGCCGCAGAGATCGACGCAGAAGTATCCCCAGCTGTCGGCGTTCGCGATGGCTTTCGCGTGCGGGAAGCTGGCCCCGGGCTTCAGGCCGGCACTGTCGTACTGGTGATCGTGAGTCTTCACTTCCAGGTGAGACGCCTCATGAATGATGGTTTGCGCACACAGCCATAGCTTGCCTGAGTTACCGGCTTTCTTGAAGGCACCGGCGAGGTAAATGACGGGAAACAGTCCTTCGCCTCCGGGCCAGACACTGCCATAAAGCTTGTCGTACTTCGTCGCGCTCTTCCGATCGTTCGGATCATCAGGAAACACCAACTTGGTCGAATTGCACACATTCGTGATTTTCTTAAATCCCTGTAAGAGCGTCGCGACATCGGCCTTCGTGTCCGCCGCCGTGGTTGCATCATCGGCAAACCAGCGAGTGACCACGGCACGCGTTTCCTTCGAGCAGTCGGCCAGCAGTTTTTCAGTCTTCTGTGAGCAGGCAAGCGCGATGCCGAGCGCCTGACACATGACGCCTTTTTCCGATTCGGTGTAGACCTCCTCTTCCTTCTCGATCGATGCGATCACGGCAGCATCGTTGCCCTGCACCTCGTCGAATATCCATTTGGTGTACGCCTTGGGGGGCGAATAGATCCACACATCCTGCGCGCCGCGCTTCGAGTACCGATAAAAATGCTTGAGCATCTTGACCGTGGCGGCGCGATCGATCCATTTGCCTTCGGGCTGCCCCGATTTAGCCGCGGAAACGACGACCTTGCCCGCGGTCAGCTTCGCCCCGGGCTTGCACGAACCATCCTTCTGGATCTTGCTGCGAAGTCTTTCGAGGCCGGCCGCTTCAGCGGAGTTGGGGCCATCAGCGGCCAAAAGCTTGTCGACGTGCACGGAATCTCTTAAGAAGGACTGCCAGTCGCTTTCAAACTTCTGGTTTGTGACGACGTCCCGGACTTTTTTGTAGACCTGATCGGTGAAATTATTGTTCGCCACGACTGCCGGCCTCCTAAAGGACCCAACCGAAGATAAGCGTTTCAGCGCGTCGTGCGCAGTGCTGACCGCGCGATGCAACCTCCATCGGGACGGACTTAAGAAACATCTGCATGGCGGTGACCATCAGCAGCAAGAGGATCTCTTCACCAGATACAACGTCTTCGTGGACGGGACCGAACAGCAGGTCAGTTCCAACGAACCTTCGTGGCTTTCGAATCTTCGCGGTCTGAGAACGGGTCCGACGAACTGCTTACGTTGGGAAGTTACCGATCAGCCGTGTTCAGAGGTGAGTCGCTGGTATTGCAGGTAGAGAGAGCTGCGCCAGCGGATGATCATCCCGAACGCCAGGATGAAGAACAGACCGGCGGTCTGTTGCGGCGAAATGATCGTTCCGACGTATCCGCGCAACGCCAGCCGGATCGCCGCGAGTGCGAGGATGATGACGATGAACCAGGGCGAGCGGCGCATCATGATGACGTTGCCTTCGCGCGTGAGGCGGCTGGTGGCGATGACCGGTTGCGCGAAGAGAGCCGCCCCGAGCACGAAGGCGGAAACGCCCCACATCCACGGCACGCGAAACGCCTGCATGGCGAACATGGAAAAGCCGGTGCTCATGCCCAATGGCGGAATGATCAGTCCGCGCAGCGAGACCGGCCGCCGAGATTCGTGCATACGCCAGGCGAGCACCGCCAGCGCACCGAGGATGGCGGCGGCCATTGATCCGAGAGGGAAGTCCATTCTGCGCTCGATGACTACTTTCGTTCTTCGGCTCTCGCGGCTGAGAGAATGTGCTCGAGTCCGAGATTGCCCTCGTGGCACGCATACTCGAATATCGGCTGACTGCTGTCGCGGGTGAGCGGCATCTCGAAGGTGAAGGGCCTCGTCCAGACCTCAGGATCGTTGAAAGTGACCTGCCACTGCAACGTGTTCGGGCCGACCGGCGTGAATCGTTCGGTGAGCGTGAACTTCTCGCTGTTGTACCGGTTGTTGTAGCCGAAGTGGGTCCGGTTGGTGAAGTTCGTGGTCTCGACGACCAGCGAGTTGCCTTCCCAGTGCCCGCGCGCATCGCCGAGGTATTCCTGGACCGCCGGCCCGACGTGCCGCCGGCCATCGAGCGGAATGACCCGCGTTTCGTGAATCATCTCGTAGCGGATGGCCACGTATTCCGGCGCTTGCACGATCTCGTAGGCGTTTCCGTAAATCGCCGGCATCATCGAGCCCGGAAGACCGCGCGTGATGCATCGATCGTACATGCTGCGATCGAGCCATGAATCGGCGCGTCCTTCGCCATCGCGCGCGTTGTTCAGCGCGGCGACAGCCGCCTCGCGCTTCTGCGCCTGCGGCGTCATCTCCGGTAGTTTGCCGTCAGGCGGATCGATGATGAGCCAGGGACGGCCGCCGTTGCCCTGCAGATGTTCGTACCAATGCGTGGGACCCGCGCCGGTTTCTGCGCCACCAATACCGCCGGCGATCTTGGCGGCCAACGCCTGACGCTGCTTCGACAGGGCGGCGAGGTCGGCTTCATTGAAGTCCCGGAGCGAGCGCCCCTTGAACTGATCGGGCCGTTCAAGCGGCGTGTTGGTCTCGTCCTTGTTGGTGTAGATCCCTTCGATGTCGGGATGGCCCCAGGGCGTCCTGGGCGCTGTCCACGCCGCGCCGGGTTTGGTGTTCTGCGCATCGAGCGGCAGGCAGAACAGGGAGAACAGGCTCGCGGCGATCAGCAGCATCCCCGCAGGGCGCAAGCGGCCGTTCTTCATGACCTCCTCCTGAACGGCACTATGTTACGCGTAGCGGGCCTCCAGCGGGTTCGAGATCAGCAGATCGCCGAGAACCGTGGTCCCTCAATGTGTTACGCGCGGTTCCGGTCGCCGCTCGGTCTTGCCAATCAGGTTCGACATCGCCTGCATACCTTCCGTCGCGACGTCGATTCCCTGTGCGGCAACGTGACTGGCCTTCTGAACCGCGCCGCGCAACTGCTTCAGCGAGCTATCGAAGTCGTTCAGTGCTTCATCGAAGCGCACGAGCGACCGGCGACCGCGGTCGGTGTAGAGCAGCGCCGCCAATGCCCCGGCGACGAGCGCCACGATGGTGACGCTGGGCCATATGTTTCTCTCCTCCATGAGACCTCCTTCAGCAGAGTAATCCGGCTCGGCACAGGGGTTCAAGACAACTGCCAAGTGAGCGCGAGGCGGATGAGGTTCGACGGGATGGTCCCTGCTTTGCTCCGATGACATTGGAGCGGAGCTGTTCGCGGAGGTTCAGGTCATGTTGCATTTGGCTCATAAAGTTACGGGCGCCAGCGTTCAAGGGGTCGATGGCGAAATCGGGACGCTCGAGGACTTCTATTTCGAAGAGGACCGGTGGACCGTTCGCTATCTCCTGGTCGACACAGGCAAGTGGTTCAGCGGCAAGCGCGTGCTGATCTCGCCGATGTCAGTGCCGGATGGGTGGGGACGCGAGGGTGTTCGTCTGACCCTCACGAAGGATCAAGTATGGAACAGCCCTGAGATCAAAGACGGCGAGCTCTCAAACGAGGGAGAGGCTCAGGTGCTGACCTACTACGGCTATCCCGATTACTGGGGATCAGCCAATATCTGGGGGAGCTTCGATAGTCCGACTGCGTTGATGGCTCGCGCGCCCGCCATGACACCAGCATCACAGAACGACGGAATCGACCCGGAGCGACGGCATCTTCGCAGTATCAAAAAGAGCACCGGCTACCACCTTCATGCTCGCGACGGCGAGATCGGCCATGTGGACGATTTTCTGATCGGACAGGAAAGCTGGCGTATCCGTTATCTGCTCGTTGACACCAGCAACTGGATCGGCGGGCGATCGGTGATCGTGTCCCCCGAAGCGGTCGAAGGAATCGACAAGGACAAGGGGCTGCTTCATATCAGTGCCGATCGCCGGGCGATCAAGCAGGCACCGGAGCTAGAGTCCATTCAGTCGGCGCTCGAACTGACCGAGATCGGCCCACCATTTACGATTATCTGAAGAAAGACGCAAGGGCCGCGCAGTCGCGCGACCCTTGCCGGTGTCTGCCTAGCGATTCGGTGTTGGCGCAGGTGTCGCCGGCGATGAGACGTCAGGTCGCACTGGACACGCGGCCCCCGCCACTTCATGGATCGCTGTACCTTGAAGGTTCGGCAGGTCTTTGAAATTGTCCCGGTGCTCGCCTGGGCGGGCGTCATCGTCCGGTTTGATCGTGCCAGTCACCTCAACACGCTTGCCTGCGAGGTCGTTCAATTGCTTGCCGTCGATCTTCGTCACCTTGTACATGCGACCGGCCGCGAGACCGGCAATCGGCGCGGCGGGCGTTGATGTGGGAGCCGCATCGGCAAGGATGTAGTCTGCCCCGACGCCTGCCTTCTCGGCGACATTCGGTGAGCGTCCAGGGATGGCATCTTCGTGGTAGAGGCAGCCAGCGAATGTTGTCGCAGGACTCTCGGTTGGTTGAGCCCGAGGCTGCTGTGACTTTGGCTGCGGAGCTCGCCCTTGAGTGCCCCCCTGTGGCGCTATCTGCGCCGTCGCCAACGTCGCGACGCACAAACATGCTGCAATTCCCGAGAGAATCAAACGAGCTTGCATCATGGTCCTCCTCAGCAGATTCACGGAAGTGTTGAGCAAGCCACGTGCCTCATGAATGGCAGACCACGTCATGGGCGCACGCGCTGAACAGGAACCGAACTGATCGGCTGGAACTTGCAAGCCACTTCTGTAATTCCTGCATGTGCCGGACAGTACCCGCTGTCTTTCCACGATCGACGCGCGCAGCCGCATCGCCTGAGCGCACGGCTCCGCTTCGTCATCCACGGTCGAGCCACGCATCCGCCATGGCAGTGTGATTGCACCGCAAACTAAAGACGGCGGAGGTTCACATGGCGTCATATGAGGAATCCATTCCCGATCTGATACGCGGCACCATTCGTGACGGCCTCGGCCTCGTGCGCGACGAGATTTTTCTCGCTCGAACCGAGTTGCGCGAGGAGATCACACGCATCCGGAGTGGGCTCGTCACCGTTGTGGCCGCAGTCATCGTAGGGCTGCTCGCGGTGATCATGCTGCTCAACACCGTTGCGTGGGGGGCGGTCTACGCGTTCGACTGGCCAACATGGGCGGGCTTCGGCGTGGTGGCGCTTCCACTGATCGTCATCGCCGTGGTGCTCGGCATGATGGGGCGGTCATTGCTGGCGCGTGATCGCATCATGCCGAAGAGTGTCGACACCTTGAAGGAGAATGCCGAATGGATCCGAGCACGGACGCAGTCGTAGCAGACGTGCGCGACAAGCGGCTCTTGATCGACAGACGGATCGAGCTGATTCGCGAACGAGTCGAGCGTTTCAATCCCACGCGCTTCCCGTGGCAGGCATGGGCGGCGCGGGCGGCACGCGCGTGGCCGTTCATCGCAACCGGCATGGCAGCGTGGTTGTGGAGGCGTTATCGCTATAACCACCGCTTCATGCGGCTGCCCTGAGAGTCGCGTTTCACGCGACGGCGGTGCGTCGTGTCCGTCGCGCACGGGCCGGAGTCTTGCGGGCCTTGCTGCGCGTCACCTTTTTCGCGCCCCGCCGGCTGCCCGATTGATCGAGGCTTTGTCTCAGGCGTTCCATGAGATCGATCACGTTCGAATCGCGTGAGCGTTCTTCGACGACGAGATCGGGCTCCTTGCCTTTCATTTTGGCTTTGATGACTCGCATCAGGTTCTCCTGGTAGTCATCGGCGTATTTCGCGGGATCCCACTCCGCCGCGAGATTCTCGACGAGCATCCTGGCCATACTGAGATCGGCCTTCTTGAGGTTCTTGCCGCTCGGAAAGGTGAGTGAAGACGTATCGACGAGCTCGTCGGCGAAGCGCAGCGTCGAGAGCACGAGCGCCTCGCCGATGCCTTCAATGGCGGCCAGGTGCTGAGTCTCACGCATGACGAACTTGGCGATGCCGATGCGGCCGGCCTCGTTCATCGCTTCACGCAGCAGTGCATACGCAGCCTCTCCGCCTTTCTTTGCCGTGAGGTAATAGGGCTTGTCGAAGTAGCGATCGTCGATGGCGTCAGTCTCGACGAAGTCGAGCACATCGATTCGTCTTGTCTTCTCGATCGCCGCCGTCTCGAAATCTTCCTTGGTCAGGACGACGAAACGGCCTTTCTCGTACTCGTAACCTTTGACCAGATCTTCCCAGGCGACGGTCTTTCGATCCTTCTGGCAGACCCGCTCGAAATTGATCGGTGAGCGGTCCTTCGCATGCAGCAGCCGAAAGTGCGGCCGGTGATCCCGCACGGCGGTATGCACTTCAATCGGGATATTGACGAGACCAAACGAGAGTGAGCCAGTCCAGATCGCTCGTGCCATGAGATGTCCCCCGTCAGGAATGGTAGGGCCTTCCGCGATAGCGGATGCCTGCTGCGGATCGGCGCTCGGCCATTGCGTCCTCCCGGTTCCTACTCAGCGAGGCAAGACGAAAGCCAACAAATCGAAGCGACCACCGCCATGACATAAAGCCCTGTCGGCTCGCGCAGTGGCGATGCGTTTGCACCCGACTCATCGATCAGGCATGGCGAAATCTCACTCGCGTACCGGCACGCCAGACTCTGCGGCGCCGTTCGTTCCGCGGAAGCCTACGCTGCGCACGGCCAGGGAGGCAGCAAAGGGCTGCACCGGATGTGATTTGTATCGCCGCGCCACGCAGACGGTCTTCGGCGAGGGTCCGAATGACGCAGAGGTGGTGTTTGTCGGCGAGCAGCCGGGTGACGCCGAAGACATTGCCGGCAAGCCGTTCGTCGGACCTGCCGGGCGAGTGTTCGACAAAGCGCTGGAGGCGGTCGGCATCGCGCGCGATCGCGTGTACGTGACCAACGTCGTGAAGCATTTCAAGTGGGAACCTCGCGGCAAGCGACGCATTCATTCCAAGCCTCGGATCTCTGAGATCCGCGCCTGCAGACCCTGGCTGGATACAGAACTCGCCGTTATCAAGCCGCGCGCCCTGGTGTGCCTGGGGGCGACGGCGGCGCAGGCGCTGCTCGGGTCAGCGTTCAAGGTGTCGACGCAGCGGGGCAAATTCGTCGACTCGGCGCTGGCTCCGCTGGTGATGGCGACGGTGCATCCTTCGTCAGTCCTGCGCGCGCAGACTGACGAAGAGCGTCACCGGGCGATGGAGGAGTTCGTTGCCGATTTGAGAACGCTTGCGGAACAACTCTGAGGGCCGAAGGTGCGAAGGTGCGAGGGTGCGACGGTGCGAGGGTGCGACGGTGCGACGGTGCGACGGTGCGAGGGTGCGACGGCGCGAGAGTGCGACGGCGCGCGCTAGCGCGTTGCTCGCGATTCTGCGCGCCTGACCCGAGTGGCCGCGATGAACATCCCGCCTACGATCGCGAACGCGAGGATCCCCAGCATCTGCACCCAACCGCCCGGGTCAGCGGGGTGGCTGAGCCGCCACAATGCACCGGCGATATCGAATCCTGCTGCCGGTGTCGCACGCGCTTTGTCCATCGCGTCGAGCATCGCCACCAGCAACGCGGCGCCGATCGCCAGTCCGGCGGCCGCCGTGATTCCCGGACGCAGAAGACCCGGCATCGTCGTGGACGGAACCGGTTCGGCCTCGTGTTCGAATTGCGGTTCGCGCACGCCAAACGGCGCGAAGCGATTGAGCATCACCAGTCCCGGAACCCCGATCACCAGAGTGGTCAAGAAGAAACTCGGCCATCCGATTGCAGCGACCGCGAACCCCGTGATCGGTCCTGCCACCACGCGAGGCAAGGCGAACAGGCTGGAGAAGAGGGCGTACTGAGTTGCGGAGAATCGTTTCTCGGTCAGACGAAGCAAGAGCACTGTAAAGGCCCCCGTGCCCATGCCCGACGTCAGCAACTCGAATCCGGTTGCCGCAAACAGCGCTGTCGGCACCGGTCGACCGAGAATCGCCAGGATGTAATACCCGACATTCGAAAAGAGTTGAAGGAATCCGAATATCCACAACGAGTGCCCGAGCCCGGCGAGCGTCGTCACCCAACCGCCAAACACCGCGCCCACAATCGTTGTCGTAATCGTGATGAGCCCGAGGGCGATGCCGCGTTGATCGGCGTTGTACCCCATGTCGATGAGAAAGGGACGAGTCAGCGCCTGCGTGAGCTGATCGGACAGCTTGTAGAGGACAACGAAGGCAAGAATTTCGATAGCGCGCGGCCGGGTCAGAAAACTGAGAAACGGTTGCCACACGGCGTCGCGCAGCGTTCGCGGGGTTGGCGGCTGTACTTCCGGCTCGGGCGACTTCCAGGTGATGAGCAGCATCGGCAGATAGACGAAGGCCAATACTGCGTTGACAACCGGCCAGCCGATGCGCGCGGCCATACTGATCGCGAGGCCGCTCGACGCGAACATCGCCGCACGATACATCGCGACGCGCGCTCCTGATGCTGCGCCTTGCTCGTCTTTGTGCAGGACCTCGACGGCGTACGCATCGATGGCAACGTCCTGCGTCGCCGACGCCAGCGCAATCGCCATCGCCAGTGCCCCGACCACCCAGATCGCTTCCGGCCGCTGGCCGACACCCGCCAGCATGAGACTCACGATGAACAGCACGATTTGCGTGACCGCCATCCATCCCCGCCGGCGTCCCCAGAAGGGCGGCACGTAGCGATCCATGAGGGGGGCCCAGAGCAGCTTGAACGTCCAGGGTGCCTGCGCCAGCGTGATGAGGCCGACGACCCGGATGTCGACGCCGATGTCGCGCATCCAATCAGGGATGGCAATCCAGACGAGACCGAGCGGCAAGCCTGAGGCGAACATCTGCAGCACGACGAATGCCGTGCGCTTCGAGCGCATCGCGACGGCGAGGCTTGCGAAGGCGCCGGTCGGCGCTTTGGGTGGGTTCCGTGTCATTAACACTGACTCTATTCTTGCTTTTCGGGAGAACCGGATGCGCGCAACACCCTCGAGCGGCCGTTCGTAGCTTAGCGTGCCGTCCCTGGCGCTGCGACGTTCTTGTCCAGCCACTCGCGAATGACGGTAAACACCTCATGATTGTTCTTTTCCATCAGCATGAGGTTGCCATTGCCGTAGATTCCGTAATCGCGCAGCCGAAGCATTTCCACCCTGCAACCGACCTGCTTCAGGAACTCGACGTTGGCCACGGGCGATCCGCCGGCGCCGTCCTCGCTCGTCAGCCAGCCGATCGGGATTGACTGCAGGTTTTTCCACTTGCGTGCCGGCTCTGCCTGCAGTTTGAACGGTGATGCGACGGGTTTCGGAGAATCGGGCGGAGGAGTCCGATCGACCAGCGCGAACTCCGTTGGATCGGTCACCGGCGGCTCGTATGTCACCGGGCCAGCGGTCAATCCCCATCGCAGCTGCCGCTCGAAGGGGTTCCCGTTGATCTCCATGCAGATGATTCCCTTGATTAGATCGGGCCGGCGATCCGCGACGCCCCATCCGAAGAAACCACCGAAGGCGTGGGTGTGGAGAATGCAGGGCCCGAGACGATCGATCAATTCGACGCCACCCGACCAGGCGAGATCGCTGTGAAACGCCTCATCGATGGTGTTGCCTGACTCGCAGGCCATGAACTGATTGATGTACTCGTCTTCCATCCCACCGGGGCCTGGCCACTGCCGTGTCTTGAAGACGTTGGTTGCCTCGATGAGCGGCTCGAACGGTGGAACATTAGGCAGGTGGCTCGGACCGAGCGCGTCGGGATGGTACGGCGAGCGGCCGTAGCTGGGCCGGTCCAACCAGTAAACGGCGTAGCCTGCCTGGACGAAATAGTGCACCCACCCAGGACGACGCCCGAGGCCCATCATGTGGGTGCCCTGGGCGCCACCGCCGTGAACCATGACGACGGGATACGGGTACCGGCGCTCTGCAGGAATCATGTACTGCACGAACATCTGACCCTGAGGAATCATTCCGTACGGCATCGGCTTTCGTCGTATGCCGACGAAGAAGCCTCCTTGGTCGGCCAGTCGTATCGCCGTGGATTCCGCAGGGCGATTGGTGGCCGGGCTCGCTCGCGACGTGCTCGTCGTTTCGACGGTGTTCTTCATCCACGCAAGGATCGGCTGCAGTGCCTCGCGATTGTTCTTCTCGAGCATCACCATCGGTCCGTTCCCGCGAACGCCATGCTCTGCGAGTTGGATCAACTCTACTGGACCGCCAGCCGTTCGCAGCACCGCCGCCGCCGTGGGATCGTTGGTTTTCGATGCTTCGGCGACGACGAAAGCAATTGGAATCGGCGTCAGCGCAGAAAGCTGCCGGCCGCGCAGCGATCCGGGTGGTTGTTCAACCGCGACGATGCCCTTCACGAGTGCGGGGCGCTCTTCCCCGGTGACCCACGCGAGCGAGGCGCCATCTCCATGGGTTACGAAGATCGAAGGGCCGATGTCGTCGAGCAGCATCGACCCCCTGCTGCGCCATAGATCGAGTGTGATGGCGTTGATCGCCATCGGCTGTCCCATCGCTGCGACGATTTGAGCGATTGCTGGATCGCTGGCATCCCCTGGCCCTGGCCACTGTGTGTGGTTTCTGCCAGTTGCGCCGATGGCGGCCGCGACGCGCTCGAATGTCTGTGCCTGCGCGTCGTATTGGCCATGCACCCACGGGTGATGCGGGTTGCGGCCCTGGCCCGGTCGATCGACGAGATAAACCTTGTACCCCTGCTCCAGGAACATGGAGGCCCATCCCGGCCTGCCATCCGGACTGCTCATCCAGTCGGCGGCCTGACCGTAACCGCCATGCACCAGCACGATGGAGTACGGATGGCGCACGACTGCTGGGATCCAATGCTCGACGAACATCTGCATCCCATTGACCATCGTTCCGCGTGCGAGCTTCACGCGTTCCACGCCGTACCAGTAGTAGCTCCAATCGGCAATGTCGAGAACGGATGGAGGCGCCGCTGCGGCCGGTGGCGCCTGTGCGGCGACGGCAGATGCCGCCGCAGCGGCAAGCGATCCCGCAGTCAGCGCGCCGAACTCACGACGTGTGATCGACATCCATGATTTCCGCAGGACAGGTCATCGTAACAGCACTGCGGTTCCGCGTTCCTGGTTCCAAGTTCCTGGTTCGTATTCACGTTCCGGTTCTGTGTTCACGGTTCCCGGTTCACGGTTCCGGTGGATAATCGCCGCATGACGACGACTGCCGATCTGACCGAGCGCGCAAAAGCTGTGGCGCTCGTCGCTGACCAACATGCTGAGTTCGGTGACCGGGAAGGACAGCTGGCCGAGCCGGTCGTGGATGCGCTTCACCGCGAAGGACTCTTCGGCATGTGGGTGCCCAAGTCGGTGCCCGGCGGTGCAGAGCTCGACCCGGTGGCGTCGCTTCAAGTGATCGAGAACCTGACCTACGGTGATCCATCCGCCGGATGGGTGTTGATGGCTGCAGCGTTGGCGGTCGGAACGGGTGCCGCCTTCCTGAGCGACAGCGCGGTCCGCGACCTGTTCGGTAAGTCGCGCCTGCCAGTGATCGCCGGTCAGGGGACTCGGCCCGGTACGGCCGTCCCAAAAGACGATGGCTTTGTTCTCAGTGGATCGTGGAGCTTCGCGTCGGGCATCAAGCACGGAACGCACATCCATACGCTTGGCGTGATCGAAGGGACCGGTGAAGCTCGCATCTTTGTACTACCAGTCGAGAAGGCGACGCTCATCGACAACTGGGACGTGCTCGGATTGCGAGCGACAGGAAGCATCGACTACCGCATCGATTCGGTCTTCGTGCCCGAGGGCTACACGCATCCGGCGCTGACCGATACGCCCAAACGCGGCGGCAATCTGTACAAGATCGGCGTCATCGGGTTCGCGATCATGTGTCACTCGGCCTGGGCGTGCGGCATTGGCCGACGTGTGCTCGACGAGCTGGCCAGGAACGTCAGGGGCAAGGTTGGACGGACTGGGACGCTTGCCGGTAGTGACGCGTTCCAGCAGCAGTACGCGAAAGCTGAAGGCACGTACCGTTCCGCGCGCGCGCTCGTGTATGAGGCTTGGGGAGACGTGCGCAGCAGCCTCGAGCGAGGCGACCAGCTGTCCACCCGGCAGCACTCGCTGATTCGCCTGGCCATGGCGCATGCCACCTGGTCGTCACACGAGGTCACGATGTTCGCCTACGCGTCGGCGGGGACGATGGCACTGCGCTCAGGGACGCTGCAGCGGTTGTTCCGCGACATGCACGCCGGTATCCAGCACGTCACCTCGTCACCCCCCGTCTTCCAGGCGCTCGGCCGGGATTTGGCTGGGCTGGCGCCCGGCTCGGAATGGAAATTCCTCGATTTGGTAGGGCGCTAGGGTGCTATGTAGCTGGGTTGCTATGTAGCTGGGTTGCTAGGGTGCTATGTAGCTGGGTTGCTATGTAGCTGGGTTGCTGGGTTGCT
>Ga0070664_100001545_pt1 | contig 18414 bp, 10 predicted proteins | sample KBSC73metaG_FD_65863 | JGI IMG/M metagenome (GOLD analysis project Ga0070664, IMG submission 65863) | Corn rhizosphere microbial communities from Kellogg Biological Station, Michigan, USA - KBS C7-3 metaG | ecosystem: Host-associated > Plants > Roots > Rhizosphere > Soil ... | reverse complement strand
TCGCCGCCGGAGGTGAAGATGGGCTCGAGGGCCTCGGCCGCCTCGCCCCGCAGCGGGCTGTCGGAGCGGGCCATCTCCTCGAGAGCCCCGATGGCCCCGGCGTGTCCCTGCTTGCGGCGGAGCACGTCCTCGAAGATGTCCAGCGCGCCTCGGGGATCTCGCAGCCGCGAGAGGCGCAGCCGCCCGAGACGGACCATGAGGTCGTACATCTCCTCGTGGCGCCCGGTGGACTCGGCGAGCTGGATCTCCTTGACGATGAGCGAGGCCAGCTCGGGCCAGCGCTCGCTCTCGGTGAGCACCTTCCCCAGGAACTTGATCGCGTCGTCGTCGTCCGGCTTGCGGGCCAGGACCTCCCCGTAGCACTGCGCGGCCAGCTGCTTGTCGGCCAGCGTCTCCTCGGCGAGGGTGCCGAGCCGGAAGAGAAGGTCGATCTGCTTCGGCGGCGACGGCTCCGCCATCACCATCCGCTTCATCACCGAGGCCAGCTCCCGGGCGTCGCCGGAGCGGGTGTAGATGCGGGCGAGCGACTCCAGCACCGCCATGTTCCGCGGCTCGCGGCGGGCGAGCTCCTCGTAGGCGCGGATGGCGAGATCGATCCGGTCCAGGCGCTCGGACCAGAGCACGGCCAGGCGCCGCCACAGCTCGGTGGAGGTGGCGTTGGTGACCCCGCGCTCCAGCTGGTCCTGGTAGGCGCTGGCCAGCTCCTCGAAGGCGCCGGTCTCGGCGGCCAGTCGCTCCAGCTGCTCGCGGGCCTCCTCGCTCTCCGGCATCTCCCCGAAGGCGCGGACCCGGGCGGCGAAGGCAAGGTCCTTCTGGCCTTGGGTCTCGCGGAGATTGGAGATCTCCTCCAGGAGCGGGAGGCGGTCCTGGGGCGAGGCGCCGGCGAGGCGGATCTCCAGCACCTCCACCAGGTGCCGGACGTCGTTCAGGCTCCGGTACACGGGCTCGAGCAGGCGGGCGGCATCCGGCCGGACGTCGGGCAGCTCCATGAGTCGCTCGAGGCCGGCGACGGCGTTGGAGTCGGTGGGAGCGACCGCGAGGAGCCGGGAGTAGCCCTCGACCGCCGCGGGGAGGGCCTGCTCCCGCTCCAGCAGCTCGGCGCGGGATAACAGGTAAGCCTTCTGGACCTCGGCGGTGGTGGAGGCGGCGAGCTGGGCCAGCACGTCGGCCTGCTCCTCGAAGCGCTTGGTCCGCGCGTAGAGCCGGTCCAGCGCCTCGAGCCCGTCGATTCCCCGGCGAAGGGCGAGCGCCTCCTTGTAAGCGTCGATGGCGCGCGCGTCGTCCCCGGCGGCCTCCAGGGCGTCGCCGGCCTTGAGCAGCAGGGTCCGCCGCTCGTGTGGATCGGACGCCAGCTGGGCCTTGCGGAGGGTGACGTCCGAGAGCTGCTTGGCGTTCTTGGTCTGCTCGAAGAGCTTCCCCAGGGCGTCGAGGGCCTGCCGATCCTGTGGCGCCTCGACCAGGAGCGCCTGCCAGTCCTTGATCGAGTCGTCGCTCTGGGCCAGGTGCTCGCGCAGCTCGGCGGCGCGCCGGAGCCAGGAGACCTTGTCCGGGTCGGGGCCCCTGGTCTCGGCGGCGACCTTCTCGTAGGTGGAGGCCAGCTCCTCGTAGCTGCCGGTCACCCGGGCCAGGCGCTCCAGGTCCGCCCTGGCGGCGGTTCGGTCCACGTTCTGGGCGAAGGCCTGGCCGGCGGAGAGGAAGGCGCGCCCGGGCTGGCCCATGTCGCGCTCCTGGATGGAGCGGATCTCCTGGGTGAGGCGGGTCTTCTCGTCGGTGAGGGCATCGGCGATCCGCGCCTCGCGGATGGCCACCCGGCGGGCGTGCTGGCCGGAGCGGGCGAGGAACGGGTCCAGGGTCTCCAGCGCGCTGCGGCTCTCCTGGTCGTGCGAGCGGGCCCAGGCGTCGAGCAGGTCGCGGGTGGGCGTGTGGCCCGGATCCTCGGAGAGCACCTGGGCGAGGAGCTGGAGGGCGCCACCGAAGTCCTGGAGCTTCTCCCGGCGGAGCTGGGCCAGGCGGAAGGTGGCCTCACGTCCCTGCGGGCTCTGCCCCTCCTGCGCGCGGCGGAGCTCGAGGGCGAAGGCGAGATTCTCGAACTTGCCCAGCGCGGTGTAGAGCCGGTCGAGCGCGGAGACCGCCTCGCGGTTGAGCGGGTCGGCCTCGGAGACCCGTCGCCAGGCGGAGGCGGCGGCCTCGCGGTCCTCGAGCTTCCCCTCGCGGAGCAGGGCCATCTCTCGCCACAGAGCGATCTTCTCCGCGGGGTCCGGCACCGCGGTGGCGAGGCCCTCCAGGACCGAGACCAGGCGCCGCCAGTCCTCGGTCGCGCGCAGCAGCCGCTGTAGCCCACGGAGCGCGTCGACGTTTCCGGGGTCGATGACCAGCACCGACTCCAGCTGGGCGATGGCGCCGCGGCGATCGTCGAGCTTCCGCTCCTGCACGTCGGCCAGGTCGCGGTGGAGCGCGACCCGCGCCCCGGACTCGAGGTCACCGCGGGCCACCAGCTCCTTGAGGACGTTGGCGAAGCCGTCCATGGCGTCGGCGTCCTCGGCGGCGCGACGGGCGGCGGTGCGGAGGTTGGGGTCGGCCGGCGAGAGGCGGAGGGCGCGGGACAGCGCGGCGAAGGCGAGCTCGGGCTGGCGCAGGTGGTGGAGGTGGACGTGCGCCGCCTGCTGCAGCGCGAGCACCCGCTCCAGCTGGTCCTGGGTCATCTCGGCGACGAGATCCAGGGCGGCGACGAGCTTTCTGTGCTCCTTCACCGCCTCGTAGGCGGGGATGAGGGCGCGGGCCGCCTCGGCGCGAACCGAGTCGTCCTTGAGCATCGCCTCCAGCGCCGCGAGCGCCTCGGCGTCGTTCGGCTTCTTGTGCAGGACGGCGGAGTACGTCTTGACGGAATCGGCACCGGTCCCCAAACGCGCGGCCTCCCCTGTCGGGATGTCCTTCGTGGTGGTCCGGAGGGGTGCCACGGACGCGTCGCCCCCGCTCCAGCCAGCCGGGGGAAGCGTACCAAGATCGCGGAGTTCCCGGCCGTTCCCGAGAGGTGGGCCGGTGTGGGCCCCGGGGGTGCGCGGGTGGGGCTTTCAGTGGTGTTCTGGGAGGCGCGCGAGGACGCCGGCCACGACACGGTCGCAGCGAGGCGCCTCGAACGGGTACAGCTCCGCCAGCGAGTTGCCGGTGCGCTGCTCCAGGGCATCGCGGAGCATGGCCTTGGCCCTGGAGAGGCGCTGCTTCACGTTGTCGGCGCTGAGGCCGAGCGCCTCGGCGACGTCGGCCGTCGACAGCTGCTGGATCTCCCGCAGGACCAGCACCGTGCGGTGCGACTCCGGCAGCTCGTCCACGAGCTGCTCCAGGAGGTGATTCAGCTGGGCGCGGACGAGGCCTTGCTCGGGGGTGGCGTGCATGGAGGGCTCCTCCTCGAGCACCTCGGGAGCGGCGCGTGGCCAGCGACGGTCGCGGCGGAGTCGCTGCAGCGCCTCGTTGACGCCGATCCGCAGGAGCCAGGTGGAGAAGCGCGCGCCGTGGCTGAACTGCGCCAGTCGGGTGAAGGCCAGAACGTACGTCTGCTGCATCAGCTCCTCGACCTCGTCCTCGTCCCGAACGAGCGAGCGGATGGCCCGGTAGAGCCGCTGGTTGTTCCGCCGCATCAGCAGCTCGAAGGCCTGGACATCGCCGGCGAGCACGCGGTCGACCAGGGACTCGTCAGGCGTGCCCGGCTCCCTGAGCGAGAGCGGGTCGGGCGCCGCAGGTTTCCGGGATGGGAGTGGCTGGAGGGTCATGGCGTCATCCATCGGATGCACGGGGTGTCACCCGGTGACAAGTCCTGTCCGGGGGGGATGGCGTTGTGTCACCTCCATACATCTCCTGCATCCATGGGTCGGCCAGCGACCTGTTCGGCCGACGACAGGAGAGACAGGGCATGACCATCGCACTCGTGCTGTTCGCGCTCGCCGCCCTCGGCGGGGTGATCATGGCAGCGATGCGCCTCAGGGGCGCGGAGCGACCACCCACCGGGCTCGCCCTGGCGCACGGGGCCCTGGCGGCAGCTGGACTGGTTGCGCTCATCGTCGCGGTGGTGAACATGACGGAGCCCGGAGGGGCACGGACCGCGCTGGTGGTCTTCATCGTGGCGGCCCTGGGCGGGTTCTATCTGTTCGCCCAGCACATGCAGAAACGGGCGCTCCCCATCCCGGTCGTGGTCGTTCACGGGCTCATCGCCGTCGTGGGATTCGTGATCCTGCTGATGGCGGTGATGCAGGCGAGATGAGCCGGGGGCTGCGCATCGGTGGTCACCCGTTGCACGCGGCGCTGAGCGACTTCCCGATCGTTCTGCTCTTTCTCTGGGTAGTGCTGGACGGAGCGGCGCTCGTGCAGGGGGCTCCGCTTCTCTGGATGCTGGGGCGCTGGGCGCTCATCGGGGGCATCGCGGCGGCGGTGCTGGCGGCGTCGGCCGGGTTCATCGACTACCTGGCGCTCGGCGAGACCGCGCCGCGCGCAGTCCGGACGGCGTCGGTGCACCTGGCGGTCATGCTCTCGGTGGCGTCCATCGCGGTGCTGGCGCTGGTGTTTCGCGGCGCGGCGCCGCCGACGGGGACAGACCTCGCCGTGCACGTGGCGGCACTGGTGCTCGTCGCGGCGGGGCTCGGCGCTGGCGGCTGGCTGGGCGGGCATCTGGTGTTCCACCACGGGGTGGGAGTGACCGGGGACCGCGACGAGCGGAGCGGCTGACGGACACCCGTCGCCGGCCCCGGGTCGAGCACCTTCCCGTCCTGCGGTCAGCGATCTGGTCGGGATCCCGGCGGGGTGCTGGCTCGGGCCCGACCCCGACCCGATCGGGGCCCGGGGCCAACGCAAACAGCTAGATCTGAGGAACCGACCTCGCTCAGGAACGTGCTGCCGCTCGATCCGTGAGACGCGGTTCCGCCCCGATTGGAGTCCCGGACCCTAGACGGGTCTACACCGGTTGACATTTCCGCTCCGTAGGCGCCAGGTGGGGCCGCTCTCCGAGGCCCGTCGTACTGCAGGAGCCGCGATGGAACGGAGGCGGGGGACAAGGCAAAAGCACCGAGGGCTTGCCAGCCTCGTCAGCTGGACCCTCGTGGTGCCCGTCGCAGCCGTGGCGCAGGTGACCGGAGTCTTCACCGGCACGGCAACGGACAGCTCGACGCAGGAGCTCCTCGCCGACGTGAAGGTGACCGCGACCTCGCCGAACCTCCAGGGGGAGCAGTTCGCGATCACCGACGCCGCCGGCACCTATCGCATCGCGCAGCTTCCACCTGGCGTCTACGCCCTGCGCTTCGAGCGGGATGGCTTCGAGCCCTTCCGCCGAGAAGGCATCGAGCTTCCCGCCGCATACACCCTCCGGTTCAACGCCGAGCTCATGCCTCAGGCAATCGGCGAGACCATCATCGTCGCGACGCGCCCACCGGTCATCGACGTCGCTTCCTCGCAGCAGACCTCGGTGCGGGACCAGGATTTCATCCGAACGATTCCCATCGTTCCCCCGGGCGGGCGTGGCGGGAACAATCGGTCGTTCGAGGGTCTGGCGGCCACCGTGGCAACTGCCCGGGTGGACCTCTACGGCGTCTCGATCAATGGCGCGACCTCGCCCGAGAACTCGTACCTGATCGATGGCCTGTTCACCCGGAACCCAGGGTTCGGCATCAACGGCTCACCGCTCTCGGTGGAGTTCGTCGATTCGGTGAACGTGACCACCGGTGGTTACCTCCCGGAATACGGGCGGTCGACCGGTGGCATCATCGCCGCGAACACCAAGTCGGGCGGCAACGAGTTCCACGGTTCCATCTGGGGGACCTGGACCCCAGGAGCCCTCGCCGGCGCTCCGCACCCGATCACCGACCTCAACAGCGTGTTCAGCGTCCGCAACGAGGTGCACAACATCGTCGACTTCGGGGCGACGCTCGGCGGCTTCCTGGTCGAGGACCGGCTCTGGTTCTTCGTCGGCTTCCAGCCGGAGTTCACGCGCTACAGGGTGAACCGCGACCTGACACCCTTCGGGACAGATGCGGAGGGCCGCAGCATCGCCGAGCCTGCAATCCATACCGATTCGAGCTTCGCCGACGAGCACCAGCTCCAGTATTTCGGGAAGCTGACCTACCTCGTCAACCCTGAGCACCGGATCTCATTCACCGTAACCGGAACGCCATCCCACTCTGGCGGGGTAAATACCTATGCTTTTCAACTGCAGCAGCCGGGAACTCCGCTGGTCGTCTCTGTTTCCGGAGCGCCGAGCAATCGCTTTTATGCCGTCTTGAGCTCCAACTTTGACGCCGTTCTCAGGTTGAACTCATCGTTCGCCGATAGGCGCGTGCTGTTCGATCTCACAGCCGGCTGGCATCACGAGGATCACAACTCCACCCCTTCTGATGGAAGCAAGATTGGTTCGACCAACCCGGAAGCCATCGTCAATCAGCCACTGATGGCCTGGGGGCGTCGATCACTGACCGAGTTCGAGGATCTTCCCGCAGCGGTGGTCGAGAACTGCTTGTCCGACGGCAAGGGCGGGGCCGACCGCTGCCGGGTCAACTACACAACCGGCGGTCCGGGCCGACTCGATACCCAACGGTACGACTCACTCCAGCTGAGTGGCGTCGTCACCGTTCTCTTCCAGGCGCTCGGACACCACATCCTGAAGCTGGGCTTCGGCGCCGATGTCTCCGCCTACGATCACGTCTACGCTTTTCCTGGCTCTGCACGCCTCCAGGAAATGGGGGCCGGCGGGAAGATATCGAGCGACCGTGTGGGATACCTGGTCGGGCCAAACGAGGAGGCTGATCTCCGCTTTCAACACGCTCGAACGCGCGGTGTTCTGGTCGGCGGATTCGTGCAGGACAGCTGGAGCATCGTCGATCGCGTCACGTTGAACGCCGGCCTCCGCTACGACTCCCAAACTCTGTACGGGCCCGACGGGCGGACGGCTCTGGGGTTCCCCTCCGAGTGGTCACCGCGGATCGGCGTGGTGTGGGACTTCACGCAACAAGGGAAATCCAAGATCTATGCGAACTACGCACGGTACTTCGAGAACGTCCCGCTGGATGTCGCTGACACTGTTTTCGGGGCCGGAGTGAGGCTGCGGGCTTTGTTCCCGGCGGCTTCGGGCGCATGCGCCCCTCGGAGCCCCACCACCTCATCGTGTCAAGCGGGTGAGCCCCTCGAGAATTTGCCTCCGCCGAACCCGAGCTGGCAGGTGAGGGGCCCGAACGAGCCACTACCTGTCGATCGGGTCTTGCGTCCCCCCAGTGAGGATGAATGGGTGGCTGGCATCGAGTACGAGCTCTTCCCCAGCACGCGTCTCTCAGTCGCGTACAACCACCGGCACATCGTCCACTGGGTCGAGGACATGAGTACGAATGGGGTCGGATTCTTCATCGGCAACCCCGGTGAAGGAATCGGCGCCGGCTTCCCGGGCGCCAGGCGGGTCTACAACTCGATCACCGTCGCGCTGAACAAGGCCTTCTCCCATCAGTGGCTGGCACAGGTGAGCTACACCTGGCAGCACCTGGACGGAAACATCGAGGGGCTCTTCAAATCAAAGACCGGTCAGCTCGATCCCAACATCAATACCGACTTCGACCTACCGACCTTTGCCATCAACCGCAGCGGGCCGTTGCCGGGTGACGTACGCCAGACGATCAAGGCCTACCTCTCCAAGGAATTCGTCGTGGCTCCGGCGTTCAGCATCACCGCCGGTCTTGGGTACACCGGCTCCTCCGGGACGGCGATCGATTTCCTCGCTTACTCGAGCCTCGGAGGGGTTGGGGAAGCGTTCGTGTTCCCCCGCGGATCTGGCGGACGGCTCCCCTGGGTTCACAGCGTCGACCTCGGCGTCGCCCTGAGCTTTCGCCTGTCGCAGAGCACGGCGCTGAGCGTGTCGGTGAACGCGTTCAACGTCTTCAATTTTCAGCAGGTCACGGGCCTCGCGAACGATTACACGCTCAAGACCGGCGTCGTTCCGATCCCCAACGGGAATCCTGCGACCGACCGCAACAGGCTCGTCGACGACATCAACGGCGCCCCGCTGAAGCCGACGGACCTCAACCCCAACTTCTGGCGGCCGGCCGCCTATCAACCCGTCCGGCAAGTCCGTTTTCAAGCGCGTTTGACGTTTTGAGTCCATGGACACCCGGCGCAAACACGGCTGGCATCTCATCGCCCTTGGACAGGTGCTTCTCCTGGCCGGATGCGCCGGCCAGCCTGATGCGGCATGCCTGATCGGCCTTTCGGAAGGTGGGCTCTACCTGGTTCAACTTCGGCCGAACGGTTCGTTCCCCACCGAGTGCCCGCAGGGCACCCAGTATCAGATGCTCCGCGCTCAGCGATATGCGGCCTACCTCTCGGAAAGCCCTGCGACGATCGTGTTTCACCTGAACGGCTCGCGGGTGCATCCACTCTCGGACGCAGAGGCCTCCGGACAGTTCAGCTCCTTCCGGATCTCCCCGCACAGTGACGTCTGCACCATTCCTCAGATGACGCCGGCGGTCGATGACAGCGCGACACCCGTCAACGCGGGGACTCCCGTCGGCCGCACCACGTACACCTTCTCCGAGGTGCGGGTGCTCTCCGATGCCGCACACCGGGGCAATCAGTTCGAGGCGCGCGCAGTCGTGGACTACGCCATCCCCGGCTGCACCGCCCTGGAGTACCTCGCCCAGGGCGTCTATCCGATGACCCCCTGTGTCGATGACTCGATCTGTCTTCCCGATCCTGTGGTGACCGAGGTCATCGCGCCGGCCGGCCGGGGCGGCGGGTCCGGACTCAGCCGGGATTACCGTGCCTTCTGTAACGTCGACCCGGCGCTTCTCGACAACGCGGAGATGGCGTCTCTCTTGTCTGATGAGGTGTCGGCGGGGCGAAAAGCATACGAGGACGCCGAGGGAAAGCTGCACGACGTCGGCATCTGCTTCCTGTCCGAGCCATTCCCCAGTCTCTGCCCCCCGGGCTCCAGCCTCTCCACCACAGGCCCCTGCATCGTCGGGCCGGGCTCCAACCCTCACTGAGCCCACCGCGACTTTGAATACTCCGCCTCAGAACCCCGGCCACCCGAGCGCGCGGACGACTTCCGGATCCCCGAAACCGGGGAGTAGGGTAACGCGCGTGCGTCTGACCCCTGGGACGCGGGTGGGTCCGTACGAGGTGCTCTCCGCCCTCGGCAGTGGAGGAATGGCCGAGGTCTACCGCGCGCGGGACACCCGGCTCGGCCGGGACATTGCCATCAAGGTGGTCACCGAGGCACTGGTCGCCGACACCGAGCTGATCCGCCGATTCGAGCAGGAGGCTCGGCTTGCGGGTTCGCTCAACCACCCCAACCTGGTCGCCGTCTACGACGTCGGATTGCACGACGGTGCGCCCTACTTCGTGACCGAGCTGCTGCAAGGAGAGTCGCTACGTCAGCGGATCGGGCGGGCCCGGATCCCGGTCGACACCGCGCTCGACTGGGCCGCGCAGCTCGCGGAGGGGCTCGCTGCCGCCCACGCCCGCGGCATCATCCACCGCGACGTGAAGCCAGAGAACGTCTTCGTCACCTCGGACGGGCACGCCAAGCTCCTCGACTTCGGGATCGCCAAGCTGGCCGAGGGCAACCGGCCCGAGGGCCCCCACGGGCTCATGGACGACACGGTGACGCCGACGGGCAACAACACGCGGACCGGCGCGATCCTCGGAACTCCGGCTTACATGTCTCCCGAGCAGGTCCAGGGTGAGCGCGTCGACGCCCGGACCGACGTCTTCAGCCTGGGGGCGGTGCTGCACGAGATGCTCTCCGGAGAGCGAGCGTTCCTGGGGAAATCGACTCTGGAGAGGGCTCACGCCGTCGTTCACGACGAGCCCTCGCCGCTCCCCAATGCGCCGATGTTCGTGGCCCAGGTGGTTCGTCGCTGCCTCGCGAAGGAGCCCGACGCTCGCTTCCAGTCCGCACGCGACCTGGCGTTCGCGCTGGAAATGCTGCGATCCGATGTCGAGCCTCGGCCGTCATCCAGGCCGGGCGAGCTTTCCTCCTTCATCCGGAGGCGCTGGTGGGCACTGGCGGTCATGGCTGCCGTCGTTGCGGGAGCCGTCGTGGTCATCGCCCGCTTGCAGTCACCGCGCCCCCCTCCGCCTCCAATGACCGTGGAGAGAGTGACGTTCCGTCTCTCGAAACTGCGAGCGGCCCGCTTCACACCGGAGGGCCGGGTCGTGTTCAGCGCAGCTTCGGCCGGGCAGGCAGAGGAGCTCTTCGAGCGGAACCTCGCGGCTGCGTCCGTTCAACCGCTCGGCTACCACAACATGAAACTTGCCGCCGTCTCTCCGAAGGGCGAGCTCGCGGTCCTTCTCCCACCGGCAGTCAACCCGACAATAGGGTTTGAGATCCACGGAACGCTCGCCCTGATTCCAGTCGGAGGAGGGACGCCGCGGGAGGTGCTCGAGGACGTGCAGACAGCAGACTGGTCACCTTCCTCCGAGCTGGCCGTCGTACGCGGAGCAGCGGGGGCCCAATCGCTGGAGCTCCCCAGGGGCAAGACCATCTTCAAGACAACTGGAAGAGCCTGGATCGGAAGCCTACGCGTCTCGCCTCGAGGCGATCTGATCGCGTTCATTCACCATCCGATTCCAGGCCAGCTCACGGGAGAGGTGGTCGTCGTGGATTTGCAAGGAAACCGACGTCAGGTGTCGCGTCTCTGGAAACGAACGGACGGGCTCGCCTGGTCCCCTCAGAACGAGGTGTGGTTCACCGCTGGAGAGATCGTCCCGAACCAGCTTCAGGCGATGCCGATGGCCGGACCGGAGCGCACCGTCTACCATGGTCTCGCGCCGATCTTCCTTCATGACATCGCCCCGGACGGAAGCACGCTTCTGGGCCAGGTCGTTGCCTGGGACGAGGTCGTCTTCCTGGGCGAAGGGGGGACCAGCCAACGGTCGTTGTCGTGGGGCGACCGCAGTGGTGTTGCGGCCTTGTCCGACGATGGTCGGGTAGTCCTGATCAACGCGGTGGGCCCCGGCGGGGAGAGGCTGGTATTTCTGCGCGAGACCAGCGGTACCCCCCCGCAGCTTCTCGGTGAGGGTTTTGCGACAGACCTCTCTCGAGATCGGCGCTGGGCGTTGATCGAGTCGTCCGATGGCAAGGGACTGACCGCCGTCCCGACTGGCCCGGGCACTAACAGATCCGTTCCGCTGCAAGGCCTGGAGCTGGGAAACGCTCGATGGCTGGAGGGTACGAGCCGAGTTCTCGTCCTCGCTCGGGGCGGCAGCCACAGTGATGGCCGCCTTTACTCCATCGACCTCCAGGGCTCCGGTCCCGTTCCGCTCTCCGAACCTGGGCTCTTTCCCTGGCTGCTCGAGGTGTCGCCGGATGGAATATGGGCCGTGACGCTCGATTTGATGCACCGCCCGGTGCTTCATCCACTTGGTGGCGGGAAGTCGGTGGTGCTGACGGATCTCAAGCCAGGTTCACTGCCGACCCGCTGGGCCAGCAAGGATCAGCTCTGGTTCACACGGGTCGAAGAAGCGAGTCCGGGCGTCATCCGATTGGTCCGGTTTGACGTCAGACGGCATCGCATCGTGGAGGAACGAACAGCGTCCCCGACCGTCGACGTCGGCGGGGGTTCGATCGAGAATGTTCTCATCACTCCCGATGGCAAGAGCATCGCCTTCAACCAGGGACGATTCGTGGGTCACCTCTACGTGGTCCGTGGGATGGCAGTGGCCGGCCGCTGAAGCGTCTTGCCGCCTCCCTACGCCGGTGTGATGTGCTCGTCAGGTGCTTCGCTTTCTCGGGCGGCGCGCTCGCGGCTGTCACTCGGGCTTCACACCGGGTGAGACAACGCAGAAGCCTTCGCACGGGCGCTGCCAGCGTGCCGCTCGGCGCTGCGCGGCGCCTCAGACCTCCGCCTCGGCCTCGATCTCCACCAGCGCCTCCTGCGAGACGAGCTTGGCCTCCACCAGCGTGTTCGCCGGCTGGATGTGCCCGAACCGCTCGCCGTGCGCCCGTGCCACCGCCTCCCAGTCCTGGATCCGGCTGACGAAGACGCGGGTCCGGACGACGTCCTCCAGGCGGCCACCGAGCGACTCGAGAGCGCCCTCCATCTTGTCGATGACGAAGTGGGTCTGCGCCGCGGCGTCCTTGCCGCCGATCGCGCGGCTCCCGTGGGAGGCAGTCGTCCCCGAGACCGAGATGCGCGACCCCTTGCGGACCGCGCGCGAGTAGCCGGCGAGCGGCTCCCACGGTGTCCCGCTGAAGCACCGCACCCGGTCGCCATCGGCGCGGGTCTGGTACGGCGCCGGAAAGCTCTCAACGTGTTGGCTGAGGTCGCCGGTGGCGGTCAGGTACGGCGGGCGGCGGTACTCGTCGCCGCAGTCCCCGGGGATGGGCACAAGCGTGGCCGTGGCCTCCGCGATGGCCTTCCGGTCCTCCGGATCCAGCACCAGGGAGAAGAGCCGGGCGTTGTCCTCGACGTGCGAGCGTTCCCCGAGGCGAGCGCCGACGATGACCGCGCCCACCGCCGGCTCGTCGAGGATCGCCCGGCAGGCCACGTTGGCCATCGAGACACCGTGCCTCCGGGCCACGGAAGCGACCGCGCGGGCCAGGCCCTGGAACCGCTCCCATCCGCCGGCAGTCTCGATGAAGCGGTGGTACTTCATCTGCGACCACGTGGAGCGCTCGGCCTCCGTGGGCGGCGGCCGATCCAGCCACCGTTCCGTGAGGAAGCCCCCGGCGAGCGTCCCGTAGGCGAGCAGCTGCACCCCATGCTCCCGGCAGAAAGCCGCCATCGGCCCCGCCGCCCGGCGGTCCAGGAGCGAGAAGCCCACCTGGTTCGAGACCAGCGGAATGCCGCTGGCGATCGCCACGCGGAGATGGGCGGTGTCGAAGTTCACCGCGCCGAGGTGAGCGACGAGCCCTTCGGTCCGCAGCTCGTCGAGGAAGAAGAGCGCGTCGAGCCACGACGGGTCGGAGAACCGCCAGGCGTGGAACTGCAAGAGCTCGATCCGCTCGCGCCGCAAGCGCTGGAGAGCTCGCTGCACCGCGGTGCGTACCGTCTCCCGCTGGATGGGCCCGGGCTCCGGGACCCACTTGGTCAAGAGCTCCGCCCCGCCACCGCCGGCCACGAAGCGTCCGGCGATCTCCTCGGCCGAGCCGTAGTGATCCGCCATGTCGAAGGTGGTGAGGCCGGCCTGCACGTACGCGCCGATCGCGCGCGCCGAGGCGTCGAGGTCCAGTTGACGCCCCCCACGCTCCATGTCCGCGACCTGCCAGAGGCCGGTCACCACGCGGCAGATGTCCAGGTCGGGTGCGAGCTTCCGTCGTTCCGGTCGGGGAATGCTGGCCATGGAAACCGGTCCTACTCCGGGGGCAGTGCCGCGAAGAGCGCCTGCACGTCGATGCCACGTTGCTGCAGCGCGCGCAGCTCGCGCCAGTACACCGCCGAGCCCACGGCCATCACGCCGAGCCAGACCACAGTGCTCCGCAGGTACCACGGCAGCGACGAGGACCCCAGGTCCCGGGCCGTGTGCACCACCAGGAGCGCGCCAAGGAGCGCGATCCCCGCGACCGCGACCACACTCCTCGCGCCGGGCGAGCGGAGCACCCGGATCTGCCGGGCCAGCCCCGGGTTCCGGCGCGGCAGTGCGAGCACCGAGCCACACATCAGGAGAAAGTTCACCAGCATCGAGGTGACCAGGATGTCCACCCCGAGGAAGAAGTCTCCCGCGAGGTGGCACCCGACGATCCCCAGCGACGCCATCGTGGCGCTGGCCCAGATCGCGACCTGAGGAGTGTGGTAGCGCGGGTGCACCGAGGCCACGACCCGCGGGACGATGCCGTCCTCGGCCCAGGCGAACATCAGGCGCGAGACCCCGAGGAGCATCGCCGGAAGATCCTTCACCAGCGCGACCGCCGCCCCCGCCACCACCGCCACCCGGAGCGCGGGCGGAAGCCTCGCCCCGAGGAGCGCCGCGGCCGAGGTGTCGTGCCGGAGCGCTTCGTTGCGGACCACCGTCCAGGGCACCGCGTGGTACACGGCGCCGGCGAACAGCGCGTAGAAGACGGTCACGATGCCGATCGCCAGCCCGATGGCGAGCGGAAGCGTCCGGGACGGATCCCGCGCCTCCCCTCCCGCCTGCGCGATCGCGTCGAACCCGATGAAGCTGGAGAAGAGCAACGCGGCCGCCGTGGCCACCGTGCCCGGCCCGGGGGGAGTCGTGCTCGCCCCGGTGGACGCCGGTACGTCGGCCGGGCCGAGGACGAACCCCGCCACGATGACCACCGCACCGAGAAGAAAGGTGAGGCCCAGGAGCGGCAGGAGCACCCGCTGGTACGTCGCGAGCCCGCGAAGGTTCACCCCGACGAAGCACCACAGGACGGCCAGAGGAAAGATCAGCCGCACCGCCGGCAAGTCGAGGCGGCGCGCCGCCTCGATCGCCCCGGCCGCGAGGGCCACGTCACGGACGAACGGGGTGAGCAGATAGCTCACCACCCCGATGGCGACGCACAGCGAGAACCACTGCGAGAAGCTGGCGATGAAGCCCAGGTACGGGCTCAGGCCGCGGCTGGCGTAGACGTAGCTGCCGCCGGCCCGGGGCATGGCCGAGGCGAGGATGGCGTAGGCCAGGCCGGCGAGAATGGCCGGGACCGCGGCGAGCAGGTACGCCAGCAAGACGCCGGAGCCGATGCCCGGGACGTGGCGCTGGATCATGAACGGCACCACGTAGATGCCGGCGCCCACCATCGAGGCGATCCCGGTCGCGGTGAGGCCGACCAGACCGATGCTCCGCACCAATCTCGCGCTTGCCAAGGCCGGCCCGGGACCTGAGCATCCGGGGGATGCCCAGCGCAAGGATTCGCCTCGCCCTCCTGCCGCTCCTCGTCACCGCGCAGGCCTTCGCGGCCGAGGCCCCGCTCTCCTTGACCCTGGAGCGAATCGTCTCTCGCCGCCCGGCGCTCTTCGGAACCGCGCCCGCCACCCCCACCTGGTCGCCGGACGGGAAGCTCGTCGCCTTTCTCTGGAACGACAAATCCCTGCCGGAGCGGGCCGTGTGGCTGGTGAAGCGCGACGGAACCGGGCTGCGGCGGCTGACCGAGAATCGCACCCCCCGCGGCGTCTCGGAGGTGGCGTGGCTCCCCGGGCAGCGGCTGCTCTACCTCGAGTCCGGTGAGCTGCGACGAATCGCGGCAGCGGGAGGCACACCCGAGGTGCTCGCGCCCGTGGCCGGTGAGCGCAGCGGGCTGACGGTGGCCCCCGACGGGAAGACCGCGGCCTGGGTGGAGGACGGGGATCTGTGGACACTCGCCCTCTCCGGGGGCGGCAAGGCGGAGCGAGTGACGCAGGTGGCGATGAAGGGTATCGGTCACGGGGGCGGTGTCTACGACCAGCCGGAGGTCGGGCTCGGCCGCAGCGCCTGGGACGAGGAGCTGGCGCCGAGCTGGTCACCCGATGGGCGCTACCTCGCGCTGCAGTACACGGATCGCCGCGGCGTGCCCGCCTTTCCCATTCCCGACTACCTGCCGGCGGAGGCAACGCTGGACCGGGTGCGACGCGGCGCTCCCGGACAGGTGAACGACTTCCGGACGGCTGCGGTGATCGACGTTCCCGGACGGAAGCTCCGGCTCCTCGAGCTGCCCGAGCCGACGCGCTGGCACATCGTCTCCCTCGCCTTCTCGGCCCGGGGACAGCTGCTGGTGGACCGAGAGACGGACGACTCCATCCATCGCACGGTGCACGTCGTGGATGCCGCGAGCGGAGCGCTCACCCTGGTGTGGAGCGACGAGCGACCCTCGCGCATCTACAACCAGGTCTCCTCGGCCTGGCATCCGGATGGCAAGCGCATCCTGCTCACCGGCGACCTCGACGAGTGGTACCGCCTCTATCTGCTCACCCCGGGGTCGCGCCAGCTGCAGCCGCTCACCGCTGGTCCCCACGACGTGCTCGGCCACGCCATCGCCCCACCGGGGGCGAAGGTGATCCATTACCTCTCCAACGATCCCTCGCCCGAGCAGCGGCAGGTGTGGCGCATCCCGGCAGAGGGAGGCGCGCCGGCACGGGTGAGCACCCTGTCAGGCACGGACCGCGCGTTCGTCTCGCCCGACGTTGGCGCGGTCGCCATCCTCCACAGCGACGATACCGCCCCGACCGAGCTGTACCTCGGGGGCCGGCGCATCACCCGCTCACCGCCGCCCGAGTTCGACCGGGTGCGCTGGGGCAAGGTGGAGTACCGGAGATTCCCGAGCACGTCGGCAGGGATTCCCCTGCACGCCCGGATCCTGACCCCGGCACGGATGGAGCCGGGCCGCCGGTATCCCGTGCTGTTCGGACCGGTCTACAGCAACACCGTCCGCAACGTCTGGAACGCGCGCTTCGGCGGGCTGATGCAGCTCCTGGTCGAGCACGGATACGTGCTGGTCCAGGTCGACTCGCGCGGGAGCACCGGGTATGGCCGCGCCTTCCGGGAGAAGTTCCTCTTCGAGTGGGGGCGGAGCGACCTGGACGACTACCAGGACGCGGTCGCGGGGATGAAGTCCCTGCCCTTCGTGGACCCGAACCGGATCGGGATCTTCGGGAGCAGCTACGGCGGGACCCTGACCATCTGGTCCCTGTTCAAGAAGCCGGGGCTGTTCCAGGCCGGGGTGGCCGCCGCGCCGGCGACGGACCCTCGCTACTTCGGGAGTGACGACGTGGCGATCACCCGCACCCCGGCCACGCATCCCGAGGTCTTCGACCGGGGCCGCGCTGCCCAGGACGTCGCCGGGCTCCGGGACCCGTTGCTCATCATCCACGGCATGGCGGACGACGTCGTCCCGTTCCAGACCTCGGTGCAGCTCGCCCAGGCGATGGTGAAGGCTCACAAGAGGTTCGAGCTCGCCTTCACGCCCACGGCGACGCACGCCTGGGCGGCGAAGGAGGATGACGCGCTCTACCTCTACGGGCGCCTGGTCGACTTCTTCGAGCGGTGGATCCCACCCGGCCCCCGCGACTCGACGAGTCCGGCAACCTCGCACTGACTGAAAGCGGCTGGAAGGGGTCGTCTCAGCGCTTCCGCAGTCGCTTCCGGTTCGCGGCGATCTTCCGCGACGCGCGAAGGTGCCTGGCCACGTACGGGACGCAGGCGATCGCGGCGGTGCAGATCATCGCCATGATCGCCGCCAGCGCCGCGGCTCGCTGCAGGTGGAGAATGCGCGACACCGAGAGCGTCGCGAGGACCAGGGTCGAGACGAGAGGGAGCAAGGACTGCTGAAACCTAGCAGGGCCCACCCACGACCGCGCTCGTCCTGCGGGACAAGCCGTCGCGGGTGGCACCGGGCTCGGGCTAGGCGTGATCCGTCGCTCCCGCCTCGCTCCCCTCGCTGGAAGGTGACGGTGCCGTGTCGGACTGCTCCGCACCTTCCGCCTCGTGATCCGGCGGCTCGGGGATGGGAGCCGGGGGAGGAGCCGGCGGAAGCGCCTCGAGCCGATCGGCCTCGGCGTCCTCGCCGGCGCGCCGGAACAGTCGGATGGCCTCGTTCCGGTTCGCGATCTCCTCCGCCAGCCGCGCTCCGGCGCTGAACTGGCCCACCTTCTCCAGCAGGGGGAACGCCTTGTCCTTCCGGCCCGCGGCCACCCACGCCTCTGCCGCCTCGGCGGGACGCTCGAGCATCTCCAGCCACCGCGCCCGCGCCATCGACTTGTTCTCCTCGGTCGCCCGCTGAAGCTCGCGCTCGCCAAGGGCCTTGGCGTCGGAGTTGAGCCCCAGCTGCTGCAAGAAGCGGAACGCCTTCGGCGGTGGCAGCGGCTCGAGCAGCTTCGCCGCCTGCTCGCGGCGGCGGGCCTGCACCAGGAGGAGCGCAGCGCCGAGCCGGTCGCCCCGCTCCACCAGCCGGTCCACCTCCAGGGTCCGCACCCGATCCACGGAGGCCATGTCGCGCGCGCGCTCGTATGCCTTGCGGGCCGCGCTCAGCTTCCCGGTGCGCTCCCAGGCAAGGCCGGCCTGGTCGAACTGCCGGGCCCGCTCGTAGAGCTTTGCCACCTCCTCGAAGCGACCCGACTTCACGTGCAGCTCCATCAGGAGCTCCCACCCCTCGCCTTTTTCCAGCAAAGTCTGGGCCTCCCCGGGCGGCAGCTGCGTCGCCAGCCGGCCGGCGGCCTCGTTGTCCTTCGCCGCGAGCGCCGCCCGCAGCGCCGAGCGGAGGTCGCCTCCGGCCTCGAACAGCCGTGCAGCATCGGCGAACGAGCCATGCCTGTCGTGCAGTCGGGCCGCATCGCGCGTCCGCCCACGCGACTCGAGGAAGTCCGCCTGGCCCTTCCAGTCACCTGCCAGCTCGGGTGGGACCTCCAGCGGCCCTCCGCGGGGCGCTCCCGGCGCACGCTCGACCCGCGCGGCGCGCTCCGGACGTGCGGGCCGCTCGCGACGCTCGCCGCGTTCGGGACGCTCGCGTCCTCCCCGGCGTCCCGGACCGCTTCGCTC
>Ga0070664_100001538_pt1 | contig 18431 bp, 14 predicted proteins | sample KBSC73metaG_FD_65863 | JGI IMG/M metagenome (GOLD analysis project Ga0070664, IMG submission 65863) | Corn rhizosphere microbial communities from Kellogg Biological Station, Michigan, USA - KBS C7-3 metaG | ecosystem: Host-associated > Plants > Roots > Rhizosphere > Soil ... | reverse complement strand
CAACGTCGTCATTCCCATCTACGTCATCGAGGAGGTCGACAAGTTCAAGCGCGACCAGAGCGAGCTGGGGCGCAACTCGCGCGTCGTGGCTCGCTACCTGGACGCGTTCCGCGCCGAGGGGTCGCTGGCCGAGGGGGTACCGCTTCCGGGTGGGGGCCTGCTGAGCATCATCTTCACCCACCGCACCACTCCCGCATCCCTGGGCGATCCGGCCCTGATGGACAACCGCATCCTCGCAGTCGCGCTCGACATCAAGGAACGCGACCCCGAGGTGCCGACGATGTTCATCACCAAGGACACGTCGCTCCGCATCCGTGCCGACGCCGTCGGCCTCATCGCCCAGGACTACGACGCGCAGCGGGTGGAGATCTCGGAGCTCTACACCGGGCACACCGAGCTCTTCGTCTCCCGCGAGGCGGTGGACCAGGTGTACCGGCCGGGGGCCGAGGTGAGCGTCCCCGGAATGGAGGCGCTCGCCGCCAACGAGTTCGTGCTCCTCAAGGACGCCCAGAACCCGTCCCACACCGCGATGGCACGGATGAGCCCCGCCAAGGGAAAGCTGGTTCCCCTGGTGCGTCCGGCCAAGGAAGGGGTGTGGGGGATCCGGGCCCGGAACATGGAGCAGAGCTACACCCTGGACCTGCTCCTCAACGACGAGATCAAGCTGGTCACCATCGTCGGCAAGGCCGGCACCGGGAAGACGCTCCTGGCCATCGCCTCGGGGCTGCACAAGACGACCGAGGAGGGGAACTACCAGAAGCTGCTGGTCAGCCGGCCGATCTTTCCGCTCGGTCGGGACATCGGGTATCTGCCGGGCGACGTGGAGCAGAAGCTCAATCCCTGGATGCAGCCCATCTTCGACAACGTGGAGTTCCTGATGAACCTCAGCCGCGCGGACAAGAAGGCCGGTCGCGGCTACCACGAGCTGCTGGATCTGGGGATCCTCGAGATCGAGCCGCTGACCTACATCCGCGGCAGGAGCATCCCCAATCAGTTCATCATCGTGGACGAGGCACAGAACCTGACGCCTCACGAGGTGAAGACCATCATCACCCGGGTGGGCGACGGGACGAAGATCGTCCTCACCGGGGATCCGTTCCAGATCGACAACCCGTACGTGGACGCGACGACCAACGGGCTGGTGCACGTGGTCAACCGCTTCAAGCAGGAGCGCATCGCAGGCCACATCACCATGACCAAGGGCGAGCGGAGCGCGCTCGCCGAGCTGGCGGCGAATCTCCTGTGAGTGGCGATCAGGGACAGGAACCGGGAGCGGAGCCGCAGGCGGAGGAGCGGAAGCCGCTCATCGAGTACCCCACCACCTACACCTTCAAGGTCATGGGAAAGCAGGAGCACGGGTTTCGCGAGTACGTGCGAGCGCTCTTCCACCGCATCATGGGTCAGGAGATCTCTCCCGACTCCATGAGCGAGCAGCCTTCGCGGGGGGAGAAGTACCTCTCGGTCTCCATCACGGTGGTGCTGCTGAGCGAGGAGCAGCGCCGTCACGTCTACACCGAGCTGCACAAGGAGCGGCGCATCCTGTACTACCTCTGAACCACGGACCCGATGCGCGCCGGCAACCGCCCGAACGATGAGTTCCAGGGAAGCGACCCGCGGGCCCCCTTCTGCCGGGACTCGGTCGTGTCCCGGCTCATCCGCCGGCTCGAGCTGGCTCCGGGCTCGGCGGTGCTGGAATGGGGAGTGGCACGGGGCACGGCCGCGGTCACGCTGGCGAGGCTAGGGATGGCCGTGACCCTGGTCGAGCCCGACGAGGAGACGCTGGACCGGGTGCTCCAGACCATCCGGGTGGAGGTCGACGCGGTGAAGGCCGAGCGGCCACCGAGCACGATGGCGGGCCGGTTCGCGCTGGTGCTGCTGCACGCGCGGGATGCACTGGGCGACGCGGCCGCGACGTCCGCACGGGAGTTCCTCGCCGCGGAGGGGCGCCTGACGTTCGTCCGTGCAGTGAAGGTGCTGTCCCGGCCTCCGCCGGGGATGATCGAGCAGTGGGAGCGGCACTGGGGTCACCCGCTCCGGACGCCGCAGGAGCTCCTCGCCGCATTTCCCTCCGCCGGCTACGAGCCGGATTTCTCCGAGGTGCTCGGCACCGACGAGATGGACGCGCTCTACGCCGCGGCGCCGGAGGAGCTCGCCGAGGAGGCAGCTCTGTACCGGGCGGGGGCAGCGGCGATCAGCTTCGCGATGGCGGTGGGCCGGCGTCGAGAGCCGGACGAGAAGCCGCGGCCGTCGCGCGACCGCGGCTGACCCTCCGCCGAGGCAGCGCCACAGGGCGAAACGCACGCTCCCCTCGCGCCAAGCCCCGCGAAGGCCGAGGAGTCCGCCGGCCGGGACCCGCGGTCGTCCGCAGGAGGGGTAGACAGGCGGGCGAGCCGCTGGATCCATCACGCACTGGATGACAGCCGTCCCCGGGTGTCTCATCCCCCCGCGAGTGAGGGGTTTGCATGGATTTCCAGGCTCCACGGGTCTGGGTGGTCGACGACGATCGTTCGGTCGCGGCAGCGGTGGCCAGGGTCTTGCGAACCGCGGCGGTGGAAGTCGAGGTGATGCACGCCCCGGTGCCGCTCCTGGAGCGGCTCGAGCACGAACAGCCCGACTGCGTGCTCCTCGACCTCTGGCTCGGGACGAGCTGTGCCCTGGACCTGCTCCCCGCCATCGACCGCCAGCCGACCTACGTCCCGGTGGTCTTCCTGAGCGCCCAGGCAGACGTGTCAACCTCCGTGCTGGCGATGAAGCACGGCGCGATCGACTTTCTGCTGAAGCCGGTGGAGCCCGGGGCCCTGCTGGACGCCGTCATCCGAGCGGTGGCCCGCGGCCGGTGCTGGCGGGAGGCGGCGGCGAACCGGACCGAGGCGACGGAGCGGCTGGCCGCACTCACCCGCCGGGAGCTCGAGGTGTTCGATCAGGTGGTGCTGGGAAAGCCCAACAAGCGGATCGCCGTCGAGCTCGGCACCAGCGAGAAGACGGTCAAGGTCCACCGCGGGCGGGTGATGCACAAGCTGGCCGCGAGATCCGTCGTCGACCTGGTCCGGCTGGCGGACCGCGCGCGCGGCGGCTGAGCCCGCGCCTGCGCGCTTCCGCAGGCGTCCCCGTGGTGCGGGGGGCCGAGCCCCGGACCCGCTCAGGCGCAGGCCGGCTGCGACCAGTCGACCAGCTCGACGCGCTTGCTCGACATGCCGAACTCGACGGAGGTCCGCTCGCCCGCGGCGTCGCCGCCGATCTGCAGCGGCATCGGGCGGGCCGCCTGGACGCTCACCGAGACCGCGTGGAAGTCGTGGATGGTCCGCGGGAACCACTCGCCCCGCCAGAGCGCGCGCAGGTTCGCCACCGCGGCCAGCGGATTCACCGTCCCCAGGCGCAGATGGAGGTGGCCGGGCCGCCGCCCTGCGAAGGGGAACATCCGGAGGGCGTACCCGTAGAAGGGGATGGTCCCCGCGGCGACCATCATCGCCGGGCCGCGGTAGAGCAGGGCGCCGGGAAGTAGCTCCTCGATGGTGCGACCGTTGGCGTCGAGCCGATACGCGGGCACTTCCCCGGTGTTGCGAACCTCGACCTGCTCCGAGAGCCGGCGAAGCAGCGTCTTGGGGAGAGTGCGCAGCCCCACGGTGATGGCGTAGCCGCGCGCACCGGTGAGCATCCAGTGCCCCCAGGTTCCCTGGACCTTCGACTTCAGGCCGAGGTAGTCGTTGAGGAGGCGGGCATCGATGCCCAGCCCGGCGAACTGCGCCCTCCGCCCCTCGACCTTCAGGAGCTCCAGCGGCCGGTAGCCGGGAACGGCGCCCTCGCGCGCGCGCCGGACGTCATCGACCACCCCGCCGTCCTCGACGGGACTGGCCTGGACCAGGGCCGCGAGCCCGTTGCCGGTGCCGAGCTTGAGCACGCCGAAGCGCGGAGCCGCAGCGTGGGTCCGCTCGGCCTGGGAGAGGATCTCGTCGGCGAACCCGATGAAGGTGCCGTCCCCGCCGCCGCAGAAGACGGTGTCGTATCCGCGGGTCAGGATGGTCCGGGCGATGTCCCGGGCGTCCTTCGGGGAGCGGGACAGGTAGAGGTCTGCCCGCGGCACCACGTGCGAGAGCGCCCGCACCACCCGAGGGGTCACCTTCCGGGCACGCGCGTTCAGCAGGACGGCCACGCGGGGCGGAGCCGGCTCGGCTGACTGGGTCTGGGCGAGCATCGGGGGGGTCAGAGAGGTCGCTCCTCGGTGGCGCAGTGCGTTCAATTCCTCTGCCAGCTTGGCCATGGCTGGACAGATGTTGCGCTCCTGTAACCATTTCGCCAGGTTGCGGCCACGCGGCCGCCGCCTTGGGCGGCTGGTGCAAACCCGAGGTGTCAGCCGGGTGCGTTGGGTGGGTGGCACCCCGGCGTAGGCAACTGGGCGAGCCCAGGGGAGCCTGTCCCGTTCCGACGGGTTTGACACACCTGCACCCCTGGTTAGCTTCGACCGCATCAGGCCGGGGTGCGCCAGGCGCGGAAGCTCCCGGATTTCAAAGGTTTCAGGAGGCATTCCCCGTGGCGAAGATCATCGGCATCGACCTTGGGACCACGAACAGCGTGGTGGCCATCATGGAAGGCCGCGAGCCCAAGGTGCTGACCAACGAGGAGGGGAGTCGGATCACCCCCTCGGTGGTGGCGTTCACCAAGGACGGGGAGCGGCTGGTGGGGCAGGTCGCCAAGCGACAGGCAGTCACCAACCCCGAGCGGACCGTCTACTCCATCAAGCGGTTCATGGGGCGCCGGTTCGACGAGGTCGGCGAGGAGACCAAGCTCGTCCCGTACAAGGTGGTGCGCGGCCCCAACGGCGATGCTCGGGTGGAGGTCGACGGCAAGCAGTACAGCCCGCCGGAGATCTCCGCGCAGATCCTCCTCAAGCTGAAGCGCGCGGCCGAGAACTATCTCGGCGAGAAGGTCACCGATGCGGTCATCACCGTGCCGGCCTACTTCAACGACGCCCAGCGCCAGGCCACCAAGGACGCCGGCGAGATCGCCGGGCTGAACGTGCGGCGAATCATCAACGAGCCGACGGCGGCAGCCCTGGCGTACGGCCTGGACAAGAAGAAGGACGAGAAGATCGCCGTCTACGACTTCGGCGGCGGAACGTTCGACATCTCCATCCTCGAGGTGGGGGAGAACGTGGTCGACGTGCTGGCCACCAACGGTGACACGCACCTCGGCGGCGACAACATCGACCAGCGGATCATGGATTGGCTGATCACCGAGTTCAAGAAGGACTCGGGCATCGACGTGAGCAAGGACAAGATGGTCCTGCAGCGGCTGAAGGAAGCCGCGGAGAAGGCGAAGATCGAGCTCTCCAGCACCATGGAGACCGAGATCAATCTCCCGTTCCTCACCGCGGATCAGACCGGGCCCAAGCACCTCAGCGTCAAGCTGACCCGGGCCAAGTTCGAGTCGATGATCGAGGACTTCATCGAGCGTTCCCTCGAGCCCTGCCGGAAGTGCCTCAAGGACGCGGGCCTGGAGCCCAAGGACCTCAACGAGGTGGTCCTTGTGGGCGGCAGCACCCGCATTCCCAAGGTGCAGGAGGCGGTGAAGAAGCTCTTCGGCAAGGAGCCCAACCGGTCCGTCAACCCCGACGAGGTGGTGGCGGTCGGCGCGGCGGTGCAGGGCGGCGTCCTCTCCGGCGAGGTGAAGGACATCCTCCTGCTCGACGTCACCCCGCTGTCCCTCGGCGTGGAGACGCTGGGCGGGGTCATGACCCGGCTCATCGAGCGGAACACCACCATCCCCACCAAGAAGTCGGAGACCTTCTCCACGGCGGCGGATGGTCAGACGCAGGTGGAGATCCACGTGCTGCAGGGTGAGCGCGAGATGGCCGTGGACAACCGGTCGCTCGGGAAGTTCCAGCTCACCGGCATCCCGCCGGCGCCCCGGGGCATGCCGCAGATCGAGGTCACCTTCGACATCGACGCCAACGGCATCCTGAACGTCAATGCCAAGGACAAGGCCACCAGCAAGGAGCAGAAGGTCACCATCACTCACTCCTCGGGTCTGTCGAAGAACGAGGTGGAGAAGATGGTCGCCGACGCCCGGAGCCACGAGTCCGAGGACAAGGAGCGGCGCGAGGTGGTCGAGCTGAAGAACCGGGCCGAGAACCTCCAGTACCAGATGGAGAAGCTGGTGAAGGAGAACCGGGAGAAGCTCAGCCCGGACACGGTCAGCAGCCTCGAGTCGGCGATGAAGGAGCTCGAGACGGCACGCTCCGGCGACGACAAGGCCGCCATCCAGAGCGCGATCACCGCGCTGGAGCAGGTCAGCCACAAGGCTGCGGAGGAGATGTACCGCGCGGCCGGTGCGCAGGGCGGGCAGCCGGGCGCTCCGGGTGAGACGCCCAGCGACGCCCCGGGCAGCCAGGCCACGCCGAAGAAGGACGACGTGGTGGACGCGGAGTTCCGCACCAACTAGCCAACTCGTCGTCACTGGACGTGACATCGGACGGGGCGGCTGCCACCAGGCAATCGCCAGGGCCGACGGGCGTCTCCGGGCCAGGGGGCGGTAAGGTGAAGGGCACCCTGTTCAGCATGAGCGACCTCGCACCGGACGCCCGCGCCTTCCAGTCCTTCCTCGAGGCCCTGCAGGCGGCGTTCCTCGAGCGTGACGCCGTGCTGGAGCAGCTGGCCCTGGCGCTGCTGGCCCGCGAGCACGTGCTCCTCACCGGGCCGCCGGGAACGGCCAAGAGCGCGCTGGCCCATGCGGTGCTGGGCGGGATCGTCGAGGAGGACGGCAAGGCGTCGCTCTTCACGCGACAGCTCACCGAGGGGGCGGTGCAGACCGATCTCCTGGGTCCGGTGGACTTCAAGGTGCTGACCGAGACGGGGCGCACGCGGCACATCCTCGAGGAGGGGATGCTCGGGCATCGCTACGCCTTCCTCGATGAGATCTTCGACGGGCGGGACATGCTGCTCCGGGCGGTGCTGAACGCGCTGCACGAGCGCGAGCTGAAGCAGGGCCCGGCGGTGGAGCGAGGCCTCCTCGAGACAGCGGTCCTGACCAGCAACCGCTTCCTGTCCGAGGTGGTGGCCCGGGTCCCCGAGCTGCTCCTCGCCTTCGCCGACCGGATCGCCTTCCGGGGCTTCTTCCCCTCCGGTTTCGCTCGCCCGGAGAGCCGCCGCGCGCTCCTCCAGGGGGGGCTCCGTGCCCGGACCCCGGTGGTGGAAGTCACGCTCTCCCGGACGGCGCTGGCCCGGCTCCAGGCGCTCCTGCCGCAGGTCGAGGTGCCCACGGAGGTGCTGGACGCGCTGGAACGGCTGGTGGACGTGCTCCAGCCGGCGCTCGCCGCGGACGCCTCGGGTGAGCCTGCGACGCGGCTGTTCTCGCAGCGCACCCTGGTTCGCGCGGTGTGGGCGCTCCGCGCCGCCGTGGTGCGCGATGCCTGTCGCGGCGAGCGGACCCTCCGCGCCACTCCGGAGGATCTGCGCGCGCTGGCGCTCTTCTTCGCCACCGCCGGGCCCGAGGGCGAGGCGCTGGAGGCGGTCATCGCCCACACCTCGGATGCCCGGGAGCAGGTCCAGCTGTCCACGGTGCGGCACGAGCAGCGCAGCTTCGCCGAGGCGCTCGGGCGAGCGCTGGCGGAGACGCGCGCGGCGGCGGAGGCGGAGGCCCGGACGCTGGAGCTGCCCACGCTGACCTCCGAGACCGAACGTCTCGAGGCGGGCGGCGCCCCCGCCGTCGTCCTCTCCCGCGCGGTGCCCCTGCTCGGTGCCCTTCGCGGGCGGCTGTCCCGGCCGATGCGCGCAGAGCATCGGGCCGCGCTCCTCGGGCTCGCCGGTCAGGTGGTCCGCTCGGTCGATCCCGTTCTCCGGGGCGAGCTCGACGAGAGCCAGCTCCGCCGCGCCGCCGAGCTGCCGCCGCTCCTGGACGCACCCGAGCTGGCGGCGGACCGGGCCCGCCTGGCCGACCGGGTTCGCCAGGCCGGTGTCGCGACCCGGGTCCGGTTCCTCGAGGAGGCGAAGACCTTCTCCGAGACGCCGCCGGCCAGCGTGGACGGCGTGGCCCAGGCGCTGGAGCCGCTGGCGCGCTGGAGCGCCTCGCTGTCGCACGACGACGCCGAGGCCTCCGCCGCGCGGGAGAGGGCCGGCCGGGCGGCGGCGGAGGCCCTGCAGCTGCTCCTGACCGGCGCCGGCGCGGTCCCGGGAGATGCCGCGGGGTTCGCCCGGCTCCGTGCGTCGCTGGAGCGGGCGGCGGATCGGATCCACCGGCTCCGTCCGGGGCTGGATCTCTCGCCGGTGGCGCGGACGCTGGCCCTGGGCCACGTCGCCGCGCTCGGCGCGGACGAGCCACTCCTTCCGGCCCTGGAGCGCCTCGAGGCCGCCGATCTCCTGTCCGACGAGGTCCGCGCCGCCCTGGCGGTCGCGGCACGGGCTCGCCCCCGCGCACCCAGCTCGGTTCCGGGAGTCGAGGTGGACGACGCCCTGTCCGGCGAGGCGTACCGCCGGTACCGCGCCGGGCTCGACGGGGCGGACACCGACCCCGCGCGGGTGCTCCGGCGGCTGGGCGAGGACCCAGGCCAGGCGGATGCTCTGGACGACGTCGCCGCGCGCCTCACTTACCTGAGGCGCTGGTACGACGCGCTCCACGATGCGCTGGCCCCCCACGGGGCGCCTCCCGCGGGACCGGAGACGGAGCGGCGGCTGGCGTCACTGGTCACCAGCCGCTTCCCGGCCCTGGTGCTCAAGGAGAGCGAGTTCGCGCGGATCGACGCCGAGCTGCAGTCGGCGGCGTCGGGATCCGCCGCGCGCCGGGCCCAGGACCTCCGCGCCGAGCTGGCCGCGCTGGCCGACGGATTCGGGACCTTCAGCCGCGCGCTGCTCGCGGCGAGGCACTAGGTGCGGGCCGACCGCCTCGAGCGGCTGCGGGCGCGCTTCGAGCGACTTCGAGCCCGGGGTCCCCGGCGCACGTTCCTCGGCCAGCGCCGGGCGCCAACGCTCGAGCCGCTGGAGGTCCTCGACGCCCGGCTCACCCGGGCTGGGGTCCACACGGCGGCGGACCTGCGGCTCCTGATCCGGCTGGCCCGACGGGAGGGAAGCCACGCCGAGCTGGCACGCCGTTTCGGGGAGCGGACCGACGCGGCGCTCGCAGCGCTGGAGGCGCGTCTCGCCTGGAACGGCCGGACGTCCGACCGCCGGTGGGTGGCCGGTGAGCGAGCCCGGCTGGAGCGGGCCTTCCTCCGCGCCGAGCGGGTGGTGCGGACCGCGGACCTGCTCGAGGCGCCAGGCGAGGTGAGCCCGGAGTGGCCGCTGATGCTCTCCGCGGCTCCGGCTCCACGGCGCTGGGCGCGGCCGCGCACGGTGGTGGCCGCGTTGCTCCTGGAGCGTGGACTCTCGGAACTCGCGGATCCGGAGCGCCGGCGGCTGGACGTTCAGCGCGCGCACGCCCTGCTGGAATCCGGCGCGCTGGAGGAGGACGCGACCGAGCTCCGGCTGCGAGCTGCGCGGGATCGCGCCTGGGATGGCCCGGTCCCTCCGGTGCGCGGCTGGGCCGGGCTGGCCAGCTGGGCGCTGGAGCGGGCGCGGACCGATCCCGGATCGGCATACGCGGTGCTCCGTCTCCAGTACCTGCGAGCGGTGGAGGCCGGGCGAAGCGAGGCGGCGCTGACCTTGCGCCGAGCGCTGGAGAGCTTCCGCCTCGCGCTGCCCGTGGGTCCGGCGGTCACCCCAGGTCCAGCTCCGGCGGAGATGGCCGGCGAGGACCGGCTGGCGGATCTTCTCCTCGGAACCCGGCCGGAGCAGCGTCCGTTGCTCGATCTGGGGCGCGCCGCGGCGCGGCTGGTGGAGTGGGACGACGCGCCGCTGGTGGGAGAGCGGGTGGCCTCCGTCGACGTCCGTCACATCGCGCCGGACCGCCGGCTCGAGCTCGCCGTCACCTCCAACGTGGCCGAGGTGCGGGACTTCGTGGTGGAGGACCCGCGCCGGCTCGTGCACGACCTGGCCTCGGGAGCGCAGCGGGTCCGGCGGCTGGTCGGTGGCACCTCGCCTCGACCGGCACGCCGGGTCCGCGCGCGGGTGTACCTGGCGGACGCCTCGGGCTCGATGCGCGGGGCACGCGCCCGTCTTCGCGACGGCCTGCTCCTGGCCGAGGTGGACGCGCTCCGGCGCCAGGCGCTGGACGGGGTGCCGGTTGATCCGGTCGACGTGTGCTTCTTCGGCGACCGCCTTCTCCGCTTCCAGCGCATCGACTCTGCCGAGCTGGCCCGGGCGTGGATCGGCGACCTCGTCCAGGGAGGGCCGTGCAGCGGGATGACCGAGCTCAGCGCAGCGCTCGCCGGCGCGGCGGAGTGGCTGCAGGCCGCCCGGCGCGATCCCGCCCTCGCCTCGGCGCTGCTGGTGGTGGTGACCGACGGCGAGGACGCGGTGGACCTGCCGCGCATCGAGGCGGCCTGGGCACCTCTCCGCGGCCTGCCGCTGTCGCTCCGCGTGGTGTGTCTCGGTGACGAGAACCCCTGGCTGAAGGGGTGGGTTGGACACCAGCGCGTGGCGGGGATGGACGCCGGCTGGCTGCACCTCGACGACGCGAGCCTGGCCGGCATGCCCATCGACTTCGACTTCCGGCCGCCCACGCTCCTGCCGGGTCCGGACCGCGTGGAGGGGGTGGAGCTGGAGCAGCTCCGTCCTTTCCTGGAGGCGCTGTCCCGCCTCTCCGCCGGGGAGGAGCCCGGCCGCCCACCGGTGGATCTCGGCCGTTTCGACGCCCAGTTTCCCGAACCGTCCGGCCCGGCGGCGGCAGAGGACGATGCGTGGACCGTCGATGCGCTGGAGGCCATCGCCGAGGCCGCCTCCCTCGCGCCGTTCGAGGAGCGTGCTGGTGAGGCGGTGGTGCTGCTCGAGCACCTCCTCGCTCGGCGCGAGGTCCCGCTCGCCGCTCATCTGACGCGGCACGCCCGGCCCGGGCCCCGCACCGCGGAGGCCCTGCGCCGGCTCCGGCTGCTCTGCCGCCCGGTGCGGTGAATGGCGGAGACAGCCGGTCAGGGCGCGAAGGGGATGCCGGCGGGGACCGGCCGGAGGAGCCCGCTCTCAGCCCCGAGCGTCCGGACTCCGGTCCAGACGATCTGCACCCCGATGCACAGGACGATGAATGCCGAGAGGCGGATCACCACCAGCATCCACCGCTGGCCCACCCGCCTGCTCAGGCGCCACGCATACCGGTAGGTGAGGAGGATCGTCAGGGCGATCAGGACACTGCTCACCAGCGCGGCGAGCAGCTTCACCACGGCGCTCTCGATGCTGTGGGAGTGGTTCACGCCCACGGTGATGGCCACGGCGATCGACCCGGGGTCGACCGTCAGCGGAAGGGTGAGCGGGTAGAGCGCCCTGGCCGACATGTCCCCGGACGGCCGCGCGGCAGGCATGCCCGCCGTCCTCGGAGGGTCGCCCTGGTTCAGGAGCTGCCAGCCCAGCGCACAGAGCACCGCCCCGCCCGCGACCTGGACCACGGGCAATGACAGGTCGAAGAGCCGGAGGACGAACGAGCCCAGCAGCATCGAGCCCAGCAGGAGCCCGAAGGAGTACACCGCGATCCGGTTCGCGAGCTCGGCGCGCTCCCGCTGCTCCAGGCCCTCCGTCATCTGGAGGAAGAGCGGGGCGTCGCCCAGGGGGTTCACCACCGGAAGCACCGCTCCCACGATCAGCAGAGTCGCACCGACGAGCTGATTGAAGTCAGACCAGAGCAAGGACGATCCAGGCTCCCCGGGGGCGCGGGTGGGCGCTCTTGTATCACCGGACGGCGATGGACCGCCTACACTCATGGCGATGGCCTTCCGCTGGTTCCGACGGCGCCCGGCTCCGGCGCCGGACCCCATCGCGGCGTACGACGACCTCGTGTCCGACCTGTCGGCCGAGGCGGCGGAGCTGCGGCGAGCGGCGGCGACCCTGCTCACGATCCGCGCCCGCCTGGGGCGAGAGCTGGCGGCAATCGAGGAGGTGGGGCGTGCGCTGCGCGACCGCGCCGACCGGGCCCGGGCCGCGGCGGATCGACGTTCGCAGGAGGTGCTTGCCGCCGACCTGGAGCGGGAGGAGCGCCGGGCGACCGGGCTGCGCGAGGAGCTGGCCCGGACCGAGTCGGACGTCGAGCAGCTGGAGGAGGCCGCCCGCCGCGTGGCGGGGCAGGTGGAGCAGCTCCGCTCCGAGCGAGACCTGGCCGCCGCCCGCTTCACCGCGGGAACGGCACTGGCCAGAGAGGCGCTGCGCTCCCGCGCCGATCGCGTGCGGCGCCTGCTGGCGGTGGACGCGGCCCGTGACGAGGTGGAGCGGGCGCACGCCCTCGCCGAGGTGTGGCGCGAGGACAGCGAAGGCTCGGACGAGGGAAGACCCTAGGTCGACCGCGCGCGAGGGCCAGCGAGGGCCACTCGGTTCGGGCCATCAGGTTCGCCGGGCGCTCTGGTGCAGCTCGAGCAGGATGCCGCCATCCTTGAAGAGGCGGACCGCGCCCGAGGTCTGGCTCACCACCAGCGCCAGGCACTGGGTGGCGGCGGTGATGTTGGCCGCGGCGGCGTGCCGGGCGCCCAGCCCCAGCGGCACCTTCGCGTCCTCGTCCCCGGCGGACAGGTATCGCCCCGCGGAGAGCACCACCCCGTCCTCGCGGATGACGAACGCGCCGTCCAGCACCGAGAAGTTCTTGATCGCCTCGCGGATCTTCGGGTCGAGCACGTTGCGCTCGCTCTCCCCCAGGCCCTGGAAGGGGTTGATGGTGATCTGCCGGCTCTTCTCCAGGACGTTGTTGTGGTCGCCGATGGTGATGATGGTCCCCACCGGGTGCCCCTCGTAGCCCTCCTGGCCAATCTGCAGGGCCAGCTGGATGAGGGCGTCCACCACCTGGCTGTTGAACTCCTCGCCCAGCTTGATGCCCTCGATCGCCACCCGGTCGTCGAGCGAGCCGCCGATGCGCATCTGCATGAGCGTGTCCGGCGCATGGCCCACCCGGCCGGTCATGCACAGCACCAGGTCACCTTCCTTGAACGCCCCCTGGGCGAGCGCCGAGACGAGCGCCACCTTCACGCGCTCCACCCGGCTGTAGTCGTAGGCGGGAATCACCAGGGCTCGCTGCTTCCGCCCGTGGAGCTCGGCCGCGAGGGGCTCGGCGGTGACCGCGTAGACCAGCTTCTTTCGCGCTTGCTTCCGCCGGAGGTCGTCCGGGGAAATCGGCGCGTCCGAGATGTAGAGGAAATGGTCGATGTCCGGCTTGGCGGCGAGCGCCAGCGCCGAGCGGAGGAATTCCCGGTCGAAGCGGGTCACCTCCTGACGGGTCGTCCTCTCCGAGTCCGGCATGGGCAGGCCAGGTTACCTTGACTTCACCCGGCCGCCAGATAAGACTCCGCGGCCTTTTTTTCGGGGTGCCCGGCGCGCGACAGGCGACCGGGTCTCACCCGTCGGACGGAAGGGTCGAGGGAGTCGCACCTTTGAATCAGAAAGACATGAAGCGCTACAGGAAGATGCTCGAGGACAGCAAGACGGCCCTCCTCGAGAGCGCCAAGAAGACCCTCATGGAAGAGTCGAACTTCGACACCGACGACCTCCCGGACGAGATCGACCTCGCCTCCAGCGAGTACGCCCAGTCGATGGTGTTCCGCCTTCGCGACCGGGAGAAGTTCCTGCTCAAGAAGATCGAGAAGGCGCTGTCGCGCATCGAGGACGGCACCTTCGGCGTCTGTGAGCGCTGCGAGGAGCCCATCGCCCCCAAGCGCCTCGAGGCCCGCCCGGTGACCACCCTCTGCATCCGCTGCAAGGAAGAGCAGGAGAAGAAGGAAAAGTCGTACGGCTGAGCTGACCGAGCCGGCCGAGCGAGGCCGGCGGGGGGCGTTCAGGCCAGGGGCCGCCGCCGCGTGGTCTGGCGGAGCGCACCGAGCAGTGCCAGCGTGACCGCGTAGAGCCCGGCGGCGGCGAGGAGCGACGTCCCCGGCGCCGGCTTCCGCACCGCCACCAGCAGGTTGAACGAGGCCAGGGCGAGACCTCCGCCTCCGAAGAGCAGCCCCATCCCCAGCCCGCTGCGCTCGGTGCGCACGGCGCACAGCGACCAGGCGAAGAGCCCGTTCTGCACCGCGGCCAGCGCCGCTCCCATGAGCGCCGCCGTGAGGAGCACTGCCGCGGCCTCCTCGAGGTGGGGGAAGGTGATTGCGCCGAGCATCAGCCCGGCGAGGCCGGTGAGGGTGACTGGACCGCCGCCGCTCCGGCCGAGGGCGGTGCGGCCCGCGGGGAGCGCGGAGAGAACCATCCCGAGGAAGAAGGAGGTGGTGATCGCCGGTGCGGGCGCTCCCGGTCCGGCGCCCGCCCTCGGAAGCCCGTCGAGGAGGAAGCGAAGGGCGAGCGCCGAGCTCGTCCCCACCAGCATCAGGAGCCAGGCCGCGTGCACCTGCCATCGGTCGAGGGGCGCCGGGGTGACCTGCGGGACCCCCGCTGTCTCGAGCGGCCTGCGCCGCTCCTGGGCCTGGACCACCAGCGCGGTGAGCACCAGCGCGGCCGATGCGGCGGCGAAGGTGGGTCCCGGGCCCAGCGACAGGAGCCAGGCTCGGGCCGAGGGCGCGGCCGCCCCCACCAGGGCCCCGGCGGTCGTGAGGACGGACGCGGCGAGCGGCAGGGTGGCCGGCCGGGCGTGGCGCGCCAGCAGCGAGAGCGCCGGCGCCCGGAACACCGCCATGGCCAGCCCCCAGGCGACGAGCAGGGCGGGCACCAGCGTGGCCGGCCCGGGCCTCGCGCCCACCGCGGCGAGGGGGAGGGCGAGGAACAGCAGCGCGGCGAGCAGCACGCCGCCCATCACCAGGAAGAATCGCCGGAAGATCCCGCTCCGCACCCGGTCCGACAGCCTGCCGGTGATTGGCTCGATGATTCCGCCGAGCAGCCCCTCCACCGTGAGGAGCACCGTCGCCAGCCAGGCGTCGAAACCAGCCCGGACCAGCAGCTCGACCAAATAGAGATTGTACGCCACCCAGGCGAGGCTCACCGCGCCGTGCAGCCCGGCCAGCGCGAGCACCGGGCCCCAGCGCTCCGGCGCGGCGGCCTGCACCGCGGCGCGGTCCGGAGGGGAGGCGGGCAGGGCGGGCTGCATGCGCGGCGGGCGCTTCGTCAGCCGGTGGCGATCTCGACCCGGACCAGCTCGCGGCCGACGAGGAACTGATCGCCGTGCTCGACGAAGGTGGGCGCGGAGATGCGCAGAAAGGTGCCGTTGGAGCTGCCCACGTCCTTCACCGTGAGTCGCTCTCCCCGGGCGTTGAGCACGGCGTGCCGCCCGGAGACGAAGCCGTCGCCGGGAAAGGTGATGTCGCCCACCTCGCGCCCGAGGAGGTTCTCGCCCTCGCGCAGGCAGAACGCCGCTCCCCGCATCCCGCCCTCCAGCAGCTGGATGATGCGCAGCTTGAATCCGGGATCTGCCGAGCCCCAGGCGATGCTCCCCCCCTCGCCGGGTGTGACCGGAGGGATGGCCTCGAGGAGCAGCCGCTGCCGGCCGAGCCGGAGCTCGCCGCCCACCGTCAGCTCGCGCTCGACCTTCAGCCGGGCGAACACTCCGTTCCCACCGCCGAGGTCCTCGATGGCCAGCCGCTGCCCGGAGAAGAAGAAGCGGGCCTGCAGCGGCGCGATGAACGGGTCGTCGGGGAGGGTGAGGTCGGCGCGGGTACCACAGGTGAGCGTTTCCCCGCTCATCGGGACGGACATCTCCGGACCGCCGTCGGCGCGGACGACGCGGAAGCTGACCCGAGGCCGGGGGCCGCTCGGTGGTCCCATGGTCAGCGTTCCTCGTCCAAGCTGGGCTCCGCAGCGGGTGCAGCGGTCTTGCTCATCGGAGTTGGGCGCGTCGCAGCGCGGGCAGTGGGCCATCCGGAAGCGGTAGGCATCCGGAGCGTACCACGCAGTCTTGCGGCCCTGCCCGAGGAGTGGGAGCGTCTTCACTCGGTCGTGAACTGCCCTTCCTGCTCCACCGAGACCACCCCCCACGCCCAGTTCTGCGGGGCCTGCGGGAATGCGCTGCCCCGGGAGCAGGAGGGAGACCCGTACCTCGGCCAGGTGGTTGCCCGGAAGTACCGGGTGGAGAAGCTGCTCGGCGAGGGCGGGATGGGGCGCGTGTATCGCGCCAACCAGCTGGTGCTGGAGAAGCCGGTGGTGCTGAAGCTGCTGCACCCGACGTTGCAGAGGGACGCGCGCACGGTCGCGCGGTTCCAGCGCGAGGCCAAGGCGGCCAGCCGGCTCAACCACCCCAACTCCATCGACGTCCTGGACTTCGGCCAGACCGACGACGGCGCGCTGTTCATCGCCATGGAGTTCGTCGATGGTCGCGACCTGCACCAGGTCCTGACCGCGGACTGGCCGCTGCCCGAGCCCCGGGTGATCCGCATCGTCACCCAGGTGCTCTCGGCGCTGGCTGACGCGCACCAGGCCGGAGTCATCCACCGCGACCTCAAGCCCGAGAACGTGATGGTGATGGCCCGGCGGGGTGGCGAGTCGGACGTGGTGAAGGTGCTGGACTTCGGGATCGCCAAGATCGTCGACGGCAGTCCCGAGGGAGGCCCCTCGCTGACCCGGACCGGCTTCGTCTGCGGAACCCCCGAGTACATGAGCCCGGAGCAGGCCCGGGGCGCCCCGCTCGACGCTCGCAGCGACCTCTATTCGATGGGGGTGCTGCTGTACCAGATGGTGACCCGGCAGCTGCCCTTCAGCTCGGATTCGGCGATGGGCTACGCCACGAAGCACCTCACCGAGGATCCGAGACCGCCCAACACCCTCCGGCCGGGCTCCTGCAGCCGGGAGCTCGAGGCACTCATCCTCTGGGCCCTGCGGAAGGAGCCTGCCGACCGCCCCCAGACCGCGGTCGCCTTCCTCGATTCGCTGAATCTCTTGCCCGCCGCGGAGGCGGTGCACGCCCCGCGCACGGCGCGAGTTCCCATTCCGCTGGGGATGGTGGGCTCGACCGAGGACGCGCTGGGGAACGCCGCCACCGTGGCCAGCCGCCGGAGCCGGGCACATTACAGTGGGCGGGGGCTGCAGATCGGCCTGGGAGCCCTGGTGCTCGTCGCCGCCGCGGGAGCCGGGGTGCTGGCCTTCAAGCCGCTGACCGAGACGCCCGGACGGGCGGTAGCGGCTCCACCGCCGTCGCCGGCCGTGGTCCAGCCGTGGGTGCGCGAGGTGCCCCTGGACAGGCGCGATCCGGCGAAGGCCGCATTGCTGGTCCAGGACGGGGACAACCTCTACCTCGCCGGGGATCGCGCGCTCGCGCGGAGCAAGTACCTCGAGGCGTTCGAGGCGGAGCCGACGGCGGCCCTGGCGCTGAAGCTGGGCATGCTCGCCCGGTTGCGCGGGGCCGAGGGTGAGGCCGAGGCGCGTGGCTTCTTCGCCCGTGCGTTGAAGGAATCTCCGGCCTCGCCGGCCCGCTCGGCCATCCGGGAGTGGTACCCGGAGGTGGAGCAGCCGCTCTCCACTCGGTAGCGCCGGTGGTGCTGCGCGGCCCCCGGTTCAGGCTGCCAGCTCGACGGTGAGCGTTTGCTGCCCGATGCGGACCCGGTCGCCCTGCTTGAGGGGGCGTTCCTGCGCACCGAGGCGCACGAAGGTGCCCAGCCCCCCCGAGAGGTCGCGGAGGACGGCACCCTGCGGAGCGGGGCTGATCTCGCAGTGGCGCGCGGCGAGGTGGGGGTCGGGGGCGAAGACCAGGTCCGCGCCCGACGAACCGAGGGTGAGCGAGGGCTGGGCAGTGACCACGGCACGACCCGGCCGGAGACCGATCAGGATCTCCTCCAGCCCCCACAGGCCGCCCGCCTGGGGAACGGGTGCGCCGTACAGGCGGGGCTTCCCCGCCTCCGCCGCGCGCGGGAGCAGGGGGCCGACGTAGCGGAGGACATGCGGCCCCATCGAGAAGAGCGCCCCGGGGACGAGCAGCTCATGGGTGCTGATGGCGACGTACACGCCCGAGGCGCTGTCCTCGTCCTTCACCGTGAGCTGACCTTCGCGGATGCGGAAGGCAGCGTGGTGAGGTGACACGAACGCGTCGTCGGCGAAGAGAATGGCTCCGCGCTGCCGGCCCACGCTGCAGCCGTTGGCCATCAACCGGAACCGCTGGCCGCGGGCCGGCCCGGCCGTCACGCTGAGGATGTAACGGCTGGGGACCGGTGCCGGTGCGGCAGGACGGGGGGCGGGGCCGGGGCGGGGCATGCCCGCCGGGGTGGGAGCGCCGCGCAGAGCAGCGCCGGAGGGGCTGGCCGAGGCCGACGGGGGCCGCGCGGCGGGTGAAACGGCAGAAGCAGGCGGGGAGACGGCCGGTGTGGAACCGGTCGGCTTCTTGGCGGGCGCCGGGGCTCTTCCCCAGGTCTTTCCGCAGGCTTCGCACCGCTGCGCCCCCGGTGCGCTGAGCACGTCGCAGGACGGGCAGACCACGCCGAGCTGACTCACCAGAAGGCGGGACATGGGGCGGGCGTCGGTCACTGTAGG
>Ga0070664_100001536_pt1 | contig 18433 bp, 30 predicted proteins | sample KBSC73metaG_FD_65863 | JGI IMG/M metagenome (GOLD analysis project Ga0070664, IMG submission 65863) | Corn rhizosphere microbial communities from Kellogg Biological Station, Michigan, USA - KBS C7-3 metaG | ecosystem: Host-associated > Plants > Roots > Rhizosphere > Soil ... | reverse complement strand
CCGGTCGATCATCCGCACGGCGGAGGGGAAGGCAAATCCGGTCAGGGCAATCCGCATCCAGTGTCCCCGTGGGGCCTGCCGACAAAGGGCTACAAGACCAGACAGAACAAGAAAACCGACAAGTACATCATCGCTCGCCGCAAGTCAGGAGTGCGCAATGCCTAGATCGATCAGCAAGGGTGCCTTTGTCGACGATCATCTGCTGAAGAAGGTCGAGCAGATGAATCAAACGAAGGACCGGAAGATCATTAAGACCTGGTCCAGGCGGTCGACCGTCATCCCCGACATGATCGGACACACGTTTGCCGTGCACAATGGCAAAAAGTTTATTCCGGTGTTCGTGACCGAGAACATGGTCGGCCATAAATTGGGTGAGTTTGCTCCGACGAGATTCTTCAAGGGCCATGGACAGGCGAAAACCGAGAAGGCCGTGGCGTTGAAATAAGGGAGACCGGGCGTCATTCGCCGATCGGCGAGATGACCGGATTGGAACGATGGCAGAAGCAAGAGCAGTTCTAAGATTTGTGAGGGTCGCACCGCGGAAGGCAAAGCCGGTGATCGACATGATACGCGGGCAGCAAGTCCCGATGGCGTTAGCCATGCTCAGGCATCTTCCACGACACGCGGCGCGCGTGATCGAGAAAGTGCTGCGGTCGGCAGTGGCCAATGCCGAACAGAAGGAGTTGGGGGACAGCGAGTCAATGCGGGTCTCTAAGGCCTTCGTGAATTGCGGGCCCATTTACAAACGGTTCCGCGCCCGTTCGATGGGACGGGCCAACGCCATTCAGAAGCGGACGAGCCACATCACCGTTGTGGTGGAAGCGCGAGGCGTCGAAGAGAAGTCACGGGCCTGAACATAGAGCGGAACGGCTGGAAGCCGCCGCAGAACTGAGGGAACGGATCGTATGGGTCAGAAAACACATCCCGTCGGCTATCGGCTGGGTTACAACTACACCTGGAGTTCACGGTGGTATGCGAGCAAGGATTACGCGAAGCTGCTCCACCAGGACATCAAGATCCGCAAGGTCGTGAAACAAAAGCTCTTTCATGCGGGTGTCGCCAAGGTCGAGATCGAGCGCTCCGGAGATCAGACCAGGGTCATCATCCATACCGCCAGGCCGGGGATCATCATCGGCCGCAAGGGTGCCGAGGTCGACAAACTGAAGGCCGAGTTGGAAAAACAATACGGCGGGCAGGTCTACATCACTGTGAAGGAGATCAAGAAGCCCGAACTGGATGCGCAGCTGGTCAGTGAAAACGTGGCGACGCAGTTGGAAAAGCGGGTCGCCTTCCGCCGCGCCATGAAGCGGAGCGTGCAGTCGGCGCTGCGTCTCGGCGCTCAGGGAATCAAGATTATGATCGCCGGCCGTTTGGGCGGCGCGGAAATCGCGCGCACCGAATGGTATCGGGAGGGCCGTGTGCCGCTACATACGCTGCGGGCTGAAGTGGATTATGGCTTTGCCGAAGCGCATACCACGATGGGGCAGATCGGCGTCAAGACCTGGATCTATAAGGGCGAATTACTCCCAGCGCAGCCGCTCAAGCCAGAAGCGGCATTTGAACGGCGGCTCGGGTAAGCAACGAGGACACCGTGTTAGCACCGAAAAAAGTCAAATTCAGAAAAATGATGAAGGGGCGGATGCGCGGCAAGGCCTACCGTGGCGGCCAGATCACGCTCGGCGAATTCGGCTTGAAAGCGTTGGAGCCGGGGTGGGTCACGAGCCGTCAAATCGAAGCGGCACGTATTGCCATCACCCGCTATGTGAAGCGCGGTGGCCAAGTCTGGACGAGAATCTTTCCGGATAAGCCGATCACCAAGAAGCCGGCTGAAACTCGAATGGGTAAGGGCAAGGGTAACCCTGAATACTGGGTGGCCGTCGTGAAGCCGGGCCGGATCCTGTATGAGATGGGAGGAGTCACATCGGATATCGCTCATGAAGCGTTTCGGTTGGCTTCGCACAAGTTGCCGATCGCGACTAAATGTGTGACGCGCGGCGAGTTCTAGAACGGTAGTCAGACGAAAGCACGAGCACGGACATGGATCTGAAAGAATTGAGACAGATGAGCAGTGCCGAACTCTCCGAAAAGGCCAAACAGCTGAGCCAGGAACTGTTTAATTTGCGGTTTCAGCTGGGGACCGGCCGGTTGGAAAATCCTATGCAGATTCGAAAAACGAAGCGGACGATCGCGCAAGTGAAAACGGTGCAGCGTGAGGTCGAGCAGGTGGAGCAGAAGAAGGCATCCTAGCGGCGAAAGGTAAGGCAGCATGGCTGAAAGCGAAGTTAAGCGGCGAGAGTGGGTCGGGCGCGTCATCAGCAACAAGATGAATAAAACGGTCGTCGTGGCGGTCGAGCGTCAGGTCGTGCATCCCATTTATCACAAGGTGCTCAGGCGCATGACGAAATTTAAAGCCCATGATGAGCAGAATGCCTGCGGTATTGGCGATCGTGTGCGCATGATCGAGACCAGGCCCATCAGCAAAGACAAGCACTGGCGGGTGGTCGAAATTTTGGAAAAAGGACGTGTGGATTAGACGGGGACGGGCCCGGCGAGGACAGACGGCATCATGATTCAGAATTACACATACATGGACGTGGCTGACAATTCTGGCGCGAAGCAAGCCATGTGCTTTCACGTGCTCGGTGGATCGAAGCGCCGCTATGCATCATTGGGCGATGTGATCGTGGTCGCCGTCAAAGAGGCGATTCCTCAGGCGACGGTCAAAAAGGGTGACGTCAGTCGAGCGGTCATCGTGCGGACGACGAAGGAAGTCCGGCGTGAGGACGGATCGTACATCAAATTTGACCGGAATGCCTGTGTGCTCATCAACAAAGAAGGCGAGCCGATCGGCACGCGCATTTTCGGGCCGGTCGCGCGCGAGCTTCGTTGGAAGAAATTCATGAAGATCATCTCGCTGGCTCCGGAAGTACTTTAACCAGACGCAGGAGTGACCGTGCACGCGCTGCAGAAGACGCACATTCGCAAAGGGGACACCGTGGTGGTGATTACCGGTCGGGACAGGGGAAAGTCCGGGAAGGTCCTGTCCGTCGACCGCTCGGCCGGGAAGGTCGTCGTTGAAAAGTTGAATATGATCAAGCGGCACACCAAGCCGAATCAAAAGGTTAAGCAGGGTGGCATTCTGGAGAAAGAAGCGCCGCTGGCCATCTCGAACGTGATGTTCCTGTGTCCGGTCACGAAAAAGCCAACCCGGTTGGGGATCCGTGCGCAGGCTGATGGCCGGCGCGTGCGATTCAGCAAGAAATCCAACGAAATAGTGGAGTAGCGACAAGGGTTATTATGGCAGACGCAAAAGATCCCAAGAAAGCCAAGGGCGGCAAGCCGGCTGGCAAGCCGGGGAAGAAAGACGGCGGTAAAGCACCTCAGGCGTTGGACGACGGGAGCGAGGAGTCCAAGTTCCAGCCCCGGCTGCGCGATACCTATCGGGAGCGGGTCGTGCCGGCTCTGATGAAAGAATTCGGCTATAAAAACCTCATGCAGGTGCCGAAACTCGAGCGCATCGTGCTCAATGTCGGCATGAGCGAAGCCATTCAAAATGTGAAGCTGCTGGAAAGCGCGGCCGCGGAATTGGGCACTATCACCGGACAGAAGGCGGTGGTCACAAAGGCGAAAAAAGCCATCGCGGGATTCAAGTTGCGCCAGGGTATGCCGATCGGCACCAAGGTCACATTGCGGAACCGGCGCATGTATGAGTTTTTCGACCGTTTGGTGACGCTGGCGTTGCCGCGCATTCGCGATTTTCGAGGCGTTTCCCCGAAGGCCTTCGACGGCCGCGGCAACTACACGTTGGGTCTGAAGGAACAGTTGATTTTCCCGGAGATCCAATACGACGAAGTGGCTTCAATCCATGGCATGGACATTACGATCGTGACCACGGCGCGTACGAACGACGAGGGGAAAGCGCTGCTCACGCAGCTGGGCATGCCGTTCCGGACCTAACATCGAACGAAGGAGTTGCCTGTGTCGAGACTGGCGCTGAGAAACAAGACGGCCGCCAAGCCGAAATTCAAAACCCGCGGCTATCATCGCTGCGGCTTGTGCGGACGCGTGCATGGCTATTTACGGCGCTTCAAGATGTGCCGCATCTGCTTCCGGCTCCTGAGCCTGAAGGGAGAAATTCCGGGCGTCCGGAAATCCAGTTGGTAGGGACTCCAGTTGTGCGTATGACCACCGTGATGAGAAATTGGTGAAAGGGCTCGTATGGTAACCGATCCGATCAGTGACCTCTTAGTCCGATTGCGCAATGGCTTCCGCCGTCATCATGACGTCGTGACGATGCCGGCCTCAAAGCTGAAGCATGAGGTCCTGCGCGTGTTGCAGGCCGAAGGGTTTATCCAAGGCATCGAATCAGCCACCGAGGATGGGCATCCTGTTTTGAAAGTACAGTTGCGATATGTCAGTGAGGGGCAGCCGATGATTACGGGCATGCAACGTGTGAGCAAACCCGGCCGGCGCGTCTACGTGGGCACGAGAGAAATTCCACGGGTGCGCAACGGAATCGGGATGGCCATTCTCTCGACCTCGAAAGGCATTATGACCGATCAGGCCTCTCGGAAGGCGGGCCTCGGGGGCGAAGTGCTCTGCGCGGTGTGGTAGACCCGGGCGACCAGCAGGAAGGATAAGCAAGCGATGTCACGCATTGGGAAAAAGCCGATCCCCGTTCCGACCGGCGTTGATGTGAAGGTGACCGGATCCCTCGTGTCCGTGAAGGGGCCGCTGGGAAAGCTGGATTGGACATTAAAGCCTGGCATCGGCGTGACCGTCGACAAGGGGCAGGTGCTCGTGACACGGACTAGCGATGAGCGGAAAATCCGCGCGATGCATGGCCTGGTGCGTGCCGAGTTGAACAATATGGTTCATGGCGTGACCAAAGGCTATGAACGCAACATGGAGATCACCGGCGTCGGCTACAAGGCGGCACTCCAGGGACGGACGATGAGTTTCAACGTCGGGTACATCAATCCGGTGCAGTACCCCGTACCGGTCGGTATCGACGTGAAGGTCGACAAGCAGACCTTGATCAACATCAAAGGGGCGGACAAACGCCTGGTCGGGCAGGTGGCGGCGAATCTTCGCGCCATCAAACCGCCGGACGTCTATAAGCAAAAGGGGATCCGGTACGCGGGAGAAGTCTTGAGGAAGAAAGAAGGCAAGACCGGGAAGTAGGGTGAACCATGAATAGCGCGGCCAAATTACATCATCTCGCCAGGCGCCAGCAGCGCGTCCGGCAGCGCATCTTCGGCACGGATGACCGTCCGCGGCTCAATGTCTATCGTAGCAGCGGCCATATTTATGCCCAGATCATTAATGACCTCAAGGGCACGACCTTGGCGGCGGCCTCGTCGCTGGACAAGTCCTTGAGAAAGACCTTGAAGTCCACGAGCAGCATTGCCGCGGCCAAGGCCGTGGGCACGTTGTTGGCGGAACGCGCCAAGAGTGTCAAGGTCCAGAAAGTCGTCTTTGACCGCGGTGGCCGGCTGTATCACGGCCGGATCAAGGCGTTGGCGGATGCCTCCCGCGAGGGCGGGCTGCAATTCTAGGTCAGGAAGGGAGCAACGAGTGCGAGTCAATCCAGACGAACTGAGCCTCAAAGATAAAGTCGTATTCATCAATCGCGTCGCCAAAGTCGTCAAGGGCGGCAAGCGCTTTAATTTTTGTGCCCTCGTCGTGGTCGGTGACGGTCAGGGGTGGGTCGGCATCGGCAAGGGCAAGGCCGCGGAAGTTCCGGTGGCCATCGCGAAAGCTGTACAGCAGGCCAAGAAGAACCTCGTGCACGTGCCGCTCAAGTCGGGCACGATCCCGCACGAAGTCCACGGCCTATTCGGAGGCGAGCATGTGCTGTTGAAGCCGGCGGTCGAAGGTACGGGGATCATTGCCGGCGGGGCCGTGCGAGCCGTCGTGGAGCTCGTCGGAGCCCATAACATTATCTCCAAGACGCTGGGGCGGGGAAATCCGTTCAACACCGTCCGCGCGACGCTCGATGGCCTCACGCAACTCAGAAACCCGGAGGAGGTCATGCGGTTGCGCCGTGGCGAAGGGCTTCAAGCAGGAGTGATGGCATCATGACCTTGGCAAAGACCGCGAAGGCGGCGGCTCAAAGTCTTAGGATCACATTGAAGCGAAGCCCGATTGGCACACCCGAACGGCATCGGTTGGTCTTGCGGGGACTTGGCTTGCGGAAAATCCGGCAGTCCGTCGTGCGCCCGGACACGGCGCAAGTACGGGGATTGATTCATCGAGTGAACTACCTTCTGGAAGTGCAGCCATCATGAAACTTCACGAACTCGCGCCCGCCAAGGGCGCCAAGAAAAAACGGAAACGGATCGGTCGTGGTCCGGGCTCGGGTCACGGAAAGACCGCTACAAAAGGACACAAGGGATTGCTGGCCCGCTCGGGCGGTGGGAAGCAGCCGGGATTTGAAGGCGGCCAGATGCCGTTGATCCGGCGGGTGCCGAAGTACGGCTTCACCAATCCGTTCCGGAAGGAATATGCCATCGTCAACGTCGAGAGTCTGGCCGATCTGCCGACGTCGGGTACGATCACGCCGCAGGCCATGGTCGATGCGGGCCTGGTGAAGCGTGTGACGTTGCCGATCAAGATTCTGGGCAATGGCGAGCTTAAGAAGCCCATTTCCGTCCAGGCCCACAAATTCAGTAAATCGGCGGAGGCGAAGATCCAAGCGGCGGGAGGGTCAATCGAGGTTATCCCCGGTGTTTGAGCGGCTCCTGACCAGCTTTCAGAATATCCTCAAGATTCCCGAACTGAGGACCCGCATTCTGTTCACGCTGGGGATGCTGGTGGTGTACCGGGTCGGGGCGCACATCCCGACACCTGGTATTAACGGTGAAGCGCTCTCCGAGTTCCTGCAGAAGCAGGGCGGAGCGCTGCTCGGCTTTCTCGATATTTTTTCAGGCGGTTCGCTGTCGCGGCTGACGATCTTTGCGCTGGGCATCATGCCCTATATCAGCGCGTCGATCATTTTACAGCTGTTGACGGTGGTGGTCCCGCACCTCTCGAAACTGGCGAAAGAAGGTGAGCGAGGCCGCAAGAAGATTATTCAATATACGCGGTTCGGCACGATCGGGATCGCGCTGATTCAGGGATTCGGAATCGCCATCGGCCTCGAGCAAATGAACGGCGGCGCATTCGTCCTCGACAAGGGATGGGCGTTCCGGCTGATGACGGTCATCACGCTGACGGCCGGCACCGGCTTCCTGATGTGGCTGGGTGAACAGATCACCGAGCGGGGTATCGGCAACGGCATTTCGCTGATCATTTTTGCCGGGATCGTCGCCCGCCTGCCCTCGGCCGTGGCGCAGACGTATAACTTGTACGAGATCGGCCAGCTCAACGCGTTCCTGCTGGTCGGACTCGCCGCATTGATGGTGGCGGTCGTCGCCGCGATCGTGTTTCTGGAAAGCGGCCGGCGTAAAGTTCCGGTCCAGTATGCCAAGCGCGTCGTCGGCCGGCGGGTCTATGGCGGGCAGAGCACGCATATTCCGCTGAAGATCAACACCGCGGGCGTGATTCCGCCGATTTTTGCGTCGTCGATCATTGCGTTTCCGGCGACGATCGCGGGGTTTTTCGAAACACCGTGGGTCAAGGCGATCGGCGCGCAGTTGTCGCCCGGCTCGCTGCTCTACACGCTGATGTACGTTGGACTGATTCTCTTTTTCTGTTTCTTTTACACGGCGGTGGTCCTCAATCCGGTGGACATGGCGGACAACATGAAGAAGTACGGAGGATTCATTCCGGGCATCCGCCCCGGACAACGAACCTCCGATTACATTTATAAGGTCCTCACGCACATTACGTTTGCCGGCGCGATTTATCTGGCGATCGTCTGCGTCATTCCGGAGTTTTTGATTTACAAGCTGAACGTCCCGTTTTATTTCGGCGGCACGTCGCTGTTGATCGTGATCGGCGTGGGACTGGATACCGCGCAGCAGATCGAGTCGCATATGCTAATGCGGAATTATGAAGGGTTTTTGGGAAAGGGCATGGGTCCACTCCGCGGCCGGAGCGGGTGAGGACATCGCATGCGCATCGTGTTTCTCGGAGCGCCGGGCGTCGGCAAAGGTACGCAAGCGGACCGGGTTGCGGCGCACTTCAAGCTGGCCAAGATTTCGACCGGCGACCTGCTTCGCGAGGCGGTGAGAAATCAGACCGACCTCGGTCGGGAAGCCAAGCGGTATATGGACCAGGGGCAGCTGGTTCCGGATGCCGTCGTCATCGGGCTGGTGCGAGACAAATTGGTCGAGCCGGGAAGTGCGAACGGCTTCGTGCTCGACGGGTTCCCGCGCACGGTGGCGCAGGCGGAAGAATTGGGAACAGCCCTGCAGGCCACAAAGCGGCCGTTGCAGCGTGTGGTGAATTTCCAGGTGCCACGGGCGGACGTGGTCCGGCGCCTGAGCGGGCGGCGCAGCTGTCCGAAGTGTCAGGCCACCTTTCACGTGGAGTTTGCGCCCTCGAAAAAAGGAAATGCGTGCGACCGCTGTGGTGAAACGCTTGTCCAGCGGAGCGACGACAAGCCGGAAGCGATTGAAACGAGGTTAAAGGTTTACGGGGAACAGACGGCGCCGTTGATCCAGTACTACGCCAGCAAGCGGCTCCTCTCGGAACTGGATGCCTCCGGTCCCGTGGATGAGGTATTCGAAGCCCTGTTCGGCGTGCTGGCGCCGTACAGCGCAATATGATCATCCTCAAGACGCCAGACGAAGTCGCCGTCATGGCACAGGCGTCGAGGATCGTGGCAGAAGCGCTGGCGGTGCTCAAGAGCGCGGTCAAGCCGGGCATCACGACTGACGAGTTGGACCGCCTGGCCGAATCGGAAATTCGCGCGCGAGGCGCGGTCCCCGCGTTCAAGGGCTATCGCAATTATCCGAAGACGCTCTGTGCGTCGGTGAACGAACAAGTGGTTCACGGGATTCCCTCCAAGCGGGTGCTGAAGGAGGGAGATATCATTGGGCTGGATCTCGGAGCGATCGTCGGCGGATTCTACGGCGATTCTGCAGTGACGGTTGCCGTGGGTCGGATCGACGAGAAGTCAGCCACGCTGGTGCGGGTGACTGAAGAATCATTGTCGCTCGCGATCGAGCAGGCGCGTGTCGGCAACAGGTTGTCGGACATTTCGCATGCAGTTCAGCAGCACGTGGAGGCGGCCGGCTATTCGGTGGTCACAGAGTTCGTCGGACACGGCATCGGCCGGCAGTTGCACGAGGAGCCGCAGGTCCCGAACTATGGACGGCCCGGACAAGGTCCCCGCTTACAGCCCGGGATGGTCCTGGCGATCGAGCCGATGGTGAATATGGGCGGCTCGGCGGTGCGGGTGCTGGACGACCGCTGGACAGCGGTGACCGTTGACGGAAGCTTGTCGGCGCACTTCGAGCATACGATTGCGATTCAGCCGGAAGGTCCGGCGCTCGTGCTCAGTCGACTGTAAGGAATGGCATGGTGACACGTCAGGGGAAAGGATAACGGTTCGTGCCGAAGGAAGACATTATTGAAATCCAAGGATCGGTACTGGAAACCCTCCCCAATGCCATGTTTCGCGTGCAACTCGACAACGGCCATAAGATTCTCGCGCACATCTCGGGGAAAATGCGCATGCACTTCATTCGCATTCTCCCCGGAGACAAGGTCACGGTGGAAATGTCTCCCTATGATCTCACGCGAGGGCGGATTACGTACCGGTTCAAGTAGGAGTCTGGACATCTCATGAAGGTCAAATCATCGGTCAAGCCGATCTGCGCAAAGTGTAAAGTCGTACGACGCCGTGGGGTAGTCCGTATCTTGTGCACGAACCCGCGACACAAACAACGGCAGGGATAATGGAGCGGCTGAAGGCTGGCGAGCCTCGAACGCGCGCCATAAAACAGCGCTCGTTCAACGCGCGCCATCGGAAAGCGGCGTCTAGGCGCCGCGGGGCGGGCCGGTGAGAAAGAGGTTCATTCAGCCTCGGTCGCGGAAGACGTTGAAGGGGAACTAGGAGGAAGTATGGCACGTATTGCCGGAGTCGATTTACCGAGAGAAAAGCGGTCGGATATCGGTCTCACGTATGTGTTCGGGATCGGTCGGGCTGCGGCCCAACATATCCTCGAAAAGGCCGGAATCGACGGCGCCGTCCGGGTGAAGGATCTCAGCGAAGATCAGATCGTGAAGATCCGCGAGATCATCGACCAGGACTATCAGGTCGAAGGAGACCTGCGGAAAACCGTGTCCATGAACATCAAGCGCCTGATTGACACCGGGACCTACCGGGGGCTTCGCCATCGGAAAGGGTTGCCGGTCCGCGGTCAACGATCAAAAACCAACGCACGCACGAGAAAAGGTCGTCGTACCGGAGTCGGCAGCAAGCCGAAACCGGCCGCTCGTCCGGCTCCGACGGCGTGATTGCAGAAGTAGGAGTGAAGGATGAGCGTAAAAAAAGGGAAAAAGAAAGAACGCAGGATCGTGCAGAGCGGGATCGCTCACGTCCAGGCGTCTTTCAACAATACCATTGTGACGATCACCGACATGAGCGGCAATACCGTCGTCTGGGCGAGCGCCGGCAATCAAGGCTTCAAGGGCTCGAGAAAAAGCACGCCCTTTGCCGCGCAACGGGCCGGCGAAGCGGCAGCCCGCAAGGCCATGGAAAGCGGCATGCGCCAGGTGGACGTCTACGTCAATGGTCCGGGTTCGGGGCGTGAATCGGCAATCCGCTCGCTGCAAGGGGCGGGACTGCGGATCAATTTGATCCGCGACGTCACGCCGATCCCGCATAACGGATGCCGGCCGCCAAAACGGCGTCGGGTGTAATCATGAGAGGCACGCAGGTGTGCGAGAACGGGCAGACCATAACGGGCGAGCCCGGTAACCGGAGGTAGAGCACGTGGCAAAGTATCGGGGCCCAGTCTGTCGGTTGTGTCGCCGTGAAGGCGAAAAATTGTTTCTGAAAGGCTCGCGCTGCATGACGGAAAAGTGCGCGATCGAGCGCCGAAGCTATCCGCCCGGCCAGCATGGGCAGGCGCGGCCGCGCATCTCCGATTACAGCACGCAGCTGCGCGAGAAGCAGAAGCTCCGGCGCATCTACGGGCTCCAAGAACGGCAGTTCCGCGGCGTCTTCGAGAAGGCCGAGCGGCGCGCGGGCGTGACCGGCGAGGCGTTGCTGCGATTGCTGGAGTGCCGTCTCGACAACGTGGCGTACCGGCTCGGGTTCGGGGCGTCTCGCAAGGAAGCGCGGCAACTCGTCGGTCACGGCCATGTGACAGTCAACGGCCGGAAAAACAATATTCCCGGCGCTCAAGTCCGGGCAGGCGACGTCGTGGCGGTGCGGGAGCGGAGCCGGAACATTCCATCTATTCAAGCTGCGCTGGAATCGGTGGAGGGGCGCGGTATTCCCGAATGGCTGGAGTTGGACAAGGCCGGCTTCAAGGGGACTATTCGCGCGTTGCCGACCAAAGATCAGATCACGTTGCCCGTCAACGAGCAGATGGTCGTGGAATTGTATTCGCGCTAACGCAACTTCATACAACGCCGGCTTCATGCAGAATGCATCGCAGAAGGCGCGGCGGCTGACAGGATGAAGGGGGACTCATGATCAACGCGATGAAAGATTTTCAAATCCCGATGCGGGTCGAAGTCGACAAAGAAACGGCCTCCGCCACGTTCGGGCGATTTACCACGGAAGCATACGAACGGGGTTTCGGCACGACGGTCGGCAACGCCCTGCGCCGCGTCCTGTTGTCTTCATTGACAGGAGCGGCCGTCACGACGGTCAAGATCGAGGGCGTGTTGCACGAATTCTCGACGATCCCGGGCGTCACCGAGGATGTCACCTCCATCATCCTGAACGTGAAGGGATTGCGGCTGGCCTTGCACACCGACAAGCCCAAGACGATCCGACTGAAGAAGAAAGGTCCCGGAGAAGCCAAGGGGTCGGATATCATCCACGATGCAGATATTTCAATTTTGACTCCCAATTTGCATATTGCCACCCTCGACAAGGACGCCACGCTGGATATGGAGATGACCGTCAAGCATGGCCGGGGGTATGTACCGGCCGAGCGCAATAAGGAGGAAGGGTTGCCGATCGGAGTCATCGCGATCGATTCCATCTTCTCTCCGATCAAGCGGGTCAATTTTCATGTCGAGAATGCCCGTGTCGGGCGGATGACCGACTATGACAAGTTGACGCTCGAGGTCTGGACGGATGGGACCATCTCGCCCAGCGATGCGTTGTCGACTGCCGCCGGTATCCTGCGCGATCACGTCGAGATCTTCATCAATCCGGAAGCGAGAGTGGAAGGCCGGGCCGAACTGACCGGTGACGATGCTCAGCGGGAAATCAACAAGAACCTCTTCCGGAGCGTCAATGAGTTGGAGTTGTCGGTCCGTGCGGCAAACTGCTTGAAGAACGCGAATATCAAGACGATCGCGGACCTTGTGCAGAAATCCGAAGCCGAAATGCTGAAGACGAAGAACTTCGGCAAGAAATCGTTGAACGAAATCAAGGAAATTCTGACGGACATGGGATTGAGCCTCGGGGTCAAGCTGGATGCGATGGCCTCGGGTGGCGGTCCCAAAAACGAGTAAGAGAGGGTACCGTGCGTCATCGAAAAAAAGGCAGACAACTGGGCCGACAGACCAAGCACCGGTGGGCACTGTTCAGAAGCCTCGTGACCTCCCTGCTCGAGCATGAGCGGATTGAAACGACCGAGGCCAAAGCGAAGGAGATCCGCGGCTTCACGGACCGGATGATCACGTTAGGCAAGGACGGCTCTCTGCCGGCCCGACGCCGGGCGCTCAGCTTTCTGAGAAGTAAAGATGTCGTCTCGAAGCTGTTTACGGACGTCGCGGGTCGATTCAAGGACCGGCCGGGCGGCTATACCAGGATGGTGAAAACCAGACGGCGGATCGGTGATGCCGCCGAACTCGTCGCGATCGAGTTGGTGGCCAGGGCCGAAGCATCTCCGGCGAAGAAATCCGCTCAGACTCCAGCCAAAGCCGAAAAGTCCGAGTAGGTTCCACCGGGAACCTACTCATCGGCAATTCCGCGTCAGCGTTGCTTCTTTGGTGACTCTGATTGGTCGTCAGAGTTTACTTGATTCCGCCCTCCTGCTATTATCGTGCCAGTCGTTTTTTCTCAAGGAGAGGAACGGAAATACCGTGTGGCAGCGGTGGGCACAACGGGTGTTGTTGGGGCTCAGCATCCTCTTGGGCTGCGTGCTGATCTATCTGCTGATGACCAATTCCACGGCATCCCCTCCGCCGACGGCCACTGCACCAGGGACCATCAATCAGGCGGATGCCATCATCTCCAAGTTTACTTTCACCCAGACTAAGGGAGACAAGGTACAGTGGCAGGTCGATGCGCAGCGGGCGCGTCTCTTCGAACAGGACAAGAAGGCGATTCTCGATGATGTCGCCGTCACGTTGTTCGGTCTCCAAGGCAAGGAGCTGACCGTGCATGGCGATGAGGGGACGTTGAATACCGAGACAAAGAATTTTCTCCTGGCCAATCGATCGGCACCGCTGGTGATTTACACGCAAAGTGGGTACATCATCTATACCAATCACCTGGCCTGGACGGACCAGACACGGGAGATTCGTACACAGGATCCCGTCCGCATCGTCGGAAATGGGTTGGATGTCAAAGGGCGCGGGCTGTTGGGTCATCTCGACACGGAAGAATTCGAAGTGCTTGAGGATGTCCATGTGGAAGTGGCTCCTGCTTCTTAGCTCGCTGATACTGGCCACAACGACGGCCTCGCTGGGTGCCGTGGGGCCGGGCTCCAACGGCGCTTCCGACCCGGCGGTCGGCACGACGGTCATTTCTCAGAAAATGACCTTCAAGAATCAGGAGAACCAGGCCGTGTTCGATGGAGCGGTCGTCCTGACCAGGGGAACGTTGGTGGTCTATTCCGACCGGATGGTGGTGTCGTTCGGCAGCCAGGAGGCCGGCGCCGAACCGAAGCCTGGGAAAACCCCTACGACGCCGGCCAAGGGGCCGGACACCGTCTCGAATCGTGCGGTCACGCAAATTGAAGCCACCGGACGCGTGAAAATTGAGCGGGATGCCGGCAATGCGACCTGCCGGAAGGCTGTGTATTACCGAGAAGAAGACAAGATCGTCCTGACGGGCGATCCTGTGGCCTGGGACAAAGGCACCAGAGTCAGCGGCAAACGCATCACGATGTTCCTCGGAGAGGATCGGACTGTCGTCGAGGGCGGCTCCCACGTGCGGATCGAGCCGGAGGGAGGGGGCAAGTGACCGAAGCCGTGCGCGTCGAACCCGGGATGGATGGTATTGCCCGTACCCGCACTGCCTCGGCGGTCCTTCGGGCCGACGGGTTGGTGAAAAGCTTTCGGTCGAGAAAAGTCGTGAAAGGCGTGTCGGTCGAGGTCGCGGCCGGTGAGGTCGTGGGGCTGCTCGGCCCGAACGGCGCCGGGAAGACGACGATTTTCGACATGATCGTCGGCTTGATGCAGCCGGATGAAGGCTCCATCACGCTCAACGGGGAGTCTATTACGGCGCTGCCCATGTTCAAGCGGGCGAGAAACGGCATTGGATATCTGCCTCAAGAATCGTCGGTATTTCGCCGGTTGTCCGTCCAAGACAATATCCTGGCAATTCTGGAAATGCTAGATTACTCTCGTGCAGAGCGGTCCGAACGGGTGGATGCCTTACTCAACGAATTGGATCTCGGCCACATTAGAACCAGCATGGCCTATGCACTTTCCGGCGGAGAACGGCGTCGGTTGGAAATCACACGGGCCCTGGCCACGAATCCCACCTTCATGCTGCTTGATGAACCGTTCGCGGGCATCGATCCGATTGCCGTCGCCGATATTCAGCAGATCATCATCAGACTGAAAGGCAAAGGGATCGGTATTCTCATCACCGATCACAACGTACAAGAGACGCTGTCGATCACCGATCGGGCATATATCATCAACGAAGGTCTTGTGCTTGAATCCGGCTCGCCTGATACGATCGTGAAGAGCGAAACGGCGCGCGCCGTGTATCTGGGGGAACGATTCACCCTTTAACCGTATGTCTCATCCGATGAAGCTTCGCCTCGATCTCCGTCTCAGTCAAAAATTGATCATGACGCCGCAGCTGCAGCAGGCGATCAAGCTGCTCCAGTTGTCGCGGCTCGAGCTGCAGCAGAGTCTGTCGCAGCATCTCATGGACAATCCGTTGCTGGATGAGTTGCCGGAAGAGGCCGAAGAGAACGAATCGGCCTCGGCGGAAGAACAAGCCGAGGAGGCGGCGGCATCCGCCTCGACGCCAACCGAAACTCCGGAAACAGCGGAAACCTCCTCGACGCCGGAGGAACGCGACAGCCCCGACGAAGTGTCGGCAGCCGGATGGGAAGAGTATTTCGGCACTGATCGTCGCACCGGTGGAGGGGAGGGCCAGTCTTCTTCGTCGGACGAATTTCCCTCCTATGAACAGACGGTCGCCAAAGCGGCATCGCTGGAAGATCACTTGTTGTGGCAGCTCTCGATGTCCGGCTTGTCCGAACGACATAAGGCGATCGGACGCCTGTTGATCGGCAATCTCGATGACGACGGCTACCTGCGCACGCCGATGTCCGAAATCATTGGCGGGACTGATTTCAGCGAAGCCGAGGCAGAGTCCGTCCTGCATGATATCCAGACCTTCGACCCCACCGGTGTCGGGGCGAGGGACCTGCCCGAGTGTCTGATGTTGCAACTCGGCCATTTGGGCAAAAGTCCTATGGGCTCATTGGGGGCTCGTCCGGGCGCCCTCAAGGGGTCGATCGTCGAATCGGTGGTGCTGCATCATTTGAAGGATTTGGAAAAGAAGCAGTACGCGAAGATTGCGAAGGCCCTCGATGTGACGGTGGCCGAAGTGTTTCAGGCGACCAAGGTGATCGAAGGTCTCGAGCCCAAACCCGGACGGCCGTTTTCGAATACGCAGAACTATGTGATCGTGCCCGATGTGTTTGTCGTGAAGAATGAGGGCGAGTGGGTGGTTTTGTTGAACGATGATGGATTGCCGCGAATGCGCATCAGCCCCTACTATAAGCAGATGATGTCGTCCGGAGAGGGAGGCTCCTCAGAAACGAAAGCCTATCTGGACGAAAAACTACGCGCCGCGCAATGGGTGATCCGCAGCATCGAACAGCGCAACAAGACCATTGTCAAGGTCGTGTCGAGCATCGTTAAATTCCAGGAGCAGTTTTTTGAAAAGGGCATCCAGTATCTCAGGCCGCTTGTGCTCAAGCAGGTCGCTGAGGATATCGGCATGCATGAGTCTACGATCAGTCGCGTGACGGCTAACAAGTATATGTACTGTCCGCAAGGCATGCTGGAGCTCAAATTCTTTTTCAACGCCGGACTGCAACGGGCGGATCAGCCCAGCGATATGTTGTCCTCGGTCACGGTTCGGGAAATGATCAAAAAAATGGTGGCGGAGGAGGATGGGAATCATCCCCTCAAGGATGAAGAGATCGCTGCACGGTTGCGCGAGCGCCAGGTCCTGATCGCCCGACGGACGGTTGCCAAGTACCGGGCCGAAGAGAACATCCCGCCAGCCACCCAGCGCAAGCGGTTTTTCTAGCCGAATTCGGGACACTGCTGAATTTCCAGCCGAAGGAGCACGCGGATGAAGATCACCGGACGACATATGGATGTGACGCCCGCCCTGAAGCGATATATCCGATCGCGGTTTGAGAGACTTGAACGCTACGATGTCTCACTCGATCGTTTGGAGGTCGTGCTAAGCGTGACCAAGCTGCAGCATACGGCGGAGGTGGTTTGCTCGATTCGAGGAAAGCGGTTTCAGGCAAAGACCTCGACGAGAGAAATGTACGCCACCGTCGACCAACTGGTGGATCGTCTGGACGGGCAGGTGCGAAAATACAAAGAGCGTCGGGTCGAACACAAGGGACGGACGAAAAGGGCTTTGGCGGCGCCACTGGGACCAGCGTCCGATCATGACGAGTTCAAGATCGTGCGTCCCAAGATCGCCGTCCTGTCCAGGAGCGAAGCGCGAAACCGCCTGGACGCCGATCCGGGTGCCATGGTGCTGTTTACCTGCGCGGACTCGGGGAAGCTGCAAATTCTCAGACGGTCGGAGAGCGGTCACGTCGTACTCATTGATCCCTAAAGGGGGTCGCAATGCCAGGACTCAAGCTCGTGGTGATTACCGGTCTCTCAGGGGCCGGGAAATCTCACGCGCTAAAATGTTTCGAGGACGTCGGGTACTTCTGCGTCGATAACCTTCCGCCGGCCCTTCTTCCCACCTTCGTCGAGCTCTGTCACCAACAGGGCGGTGAAATCAAAAATGTCGCCCTCGGGATCGATATCAGGGAACGGGTGTTCTTCGCCGACCTGACCGGCATTCTTCAGCGCATCAAAGACCTTGGGCATTCGGTGGAATTACTGTTTCTGGAGGCCCGGGACGCCGTGCTGGTACGCCGGTTTTCCGAGTCACGCAGACCACACCCGTTGCTGCCTGAGCTGCCTGTGCTGGAAGGTGTCCGCTTTGAGAAGGAGCGATTGGCGGAGATCCGGTCCCACGCCGATCGCATCATCGACACCTCCAATCTCAGCGTGCATGAACTGAGAGATCTCTTGAGCCGGCACTTCAGCCAGGAGCAAGCGGTCCGCCGCCTGACGATCTCGCTCATCACGTTCGGGTACAAGTTCGGCGTACCGTACGACATCGATCTGTTGTTTGACGTACGGTTTCTGCGCAATCCCTATTTTGTTCCGGATCTCAAGCCGCTCACCGGCGAAGATCCGCGGGTCCGGAGTTATGTGCTCGAGGATCCCGATGCGAAGGGCTTGCTGGATCGGCTGGAGCAGTTCTTCGCCTTTCTGATTCCGCTGTTTGAGCGCGAGCGCCGGAGTTATCTCAACGTCGGCATCGGCTGTACGGGAGGACGCCACCGGTCGGTGGTCATCGCCAAGCAGCTGCAAGAGAGCTTTTCCTCGGTCGGGCATCACGTCACCCTGTCTCACCGCGATCTCACCAAACAATAATTCCACGAACGCGGATCATTCCCCGCACTACGTAACCCGTGGGCAGGCCGCGACATCAGGTCCGTTTCTTGACAGCCACGGGACACGAACTATACTTAGGGTGCGACTGCGAAATCACTGTATTGAAGCCCCTTTTAGCGGTTTCGAGCGCTGATGGTGGAAAAACGCAAAATGATTTGCGCTAGGAAGGAAGTCATGTACAGTCTGAGGCACGTATGCTGAATTCCCTAAAAGGCCTCGTCGATACAGATATTTTTTCACTGTTGACGCCCAAGCGCCAGCTCGTGGGACTGGATATCGGATCCAGCGGCATCAAGCTGGTCCAGTTGAAGGAAAACCGCGGGCGCCACGTGCTGCAGAAGTTCGGATTCAAGCCCTTGGAGCCCGAGGTGATCGTCGATGGGACGGTGATGGACGA
>Ga0070664_100001535_pt1 | contig 18434 bp, 16 predicted proteins | sample KBSC73metaG_FD_65863 | JGI IMG/M metagenome (GOLD analysis project Ga0070664, IMG submission 65863) | Corn rhizosphere microbial communities from Kellogg Biological Station, Michigan, USA - KBS C7-3 metaG | ecosystem: Host-associated > Plants > Roots > Rhizosphere > Soil ... | reverse complement strand
TCGAAGCCGCGGTGCGCGAGTTTCCGAACCTCAAGGTGGTGACGAACACCCTGCGGCGGGTGATCACGGCGAGCCGCAACGACTGGGCGGCGCTGCTGTGGCACGACGGGCGCTTTTATGGCAGCCGCCGTTATTCCGGGTTGGAAATTCTCGACCGCGTCGGCGGCGGAGATTCGTTCGCCTCCGGGCTGCAATTCGGTTTCCTTGAGTTCAACGATCCGCGGCTGGCGGTGGAATACGGCGCGGCGCACGGCGCGCTGGCGTCGACGACGCCGGGCGACACGTCGATCGCGACGCGCTGGGACGCCGAACGGTCGATCGCGGGCGAGTCGGCGCGGCTGGTGAGCTGAGGCGGAGGTTAGTTCGGCGAGATGTAGCTCGAGGTCTGGCCGGTCGGCTTGAATTTCTCGTCGAGCTCGTCGTTCGCCTTGAGCGTCAGATAGGCGTCCTTGAATTTCGGTTCGTCGCGGAACAAGTCGTCCAGTTTGGCGCAGGTGGTCTTGTGCTGGAGAATGGCACCTTTCCCGTCGAGGATGAACAGGAGGTAGCCCTCGTATTGGTTGCCGCCGATGTTACCGGTGCCTTTGTTGTCGCTGTCGTAGACCGTGGTGCTCGGTTGCAGATCGCGGGTGTCGGTCTGGCCCGGACCGAGGGTGACCGGGTAGCTTTGCGAGGACAGGACGGAGTAGCGTTTGCCGGTTCTCCGGTTCACCGCGAGGTAGAGCACCTTCACCGTGACGGGCGGGGCCGGGAGGTTCATGTCCGGGTTCTTGAGCGAAACCTTGGCGGAAACGGTTTGCTCGACCAGATACCAGCTGTCGTCCCGCTTCTGCCGGCGTTTGTCCACGACCACGTCGATCCCGTAGTGGGGATGCGCGGGGCCGAGCTCGGCCTGATGCGCGCGGATGCTCGCCACGGAGGCGGAATCGAAGGTGGTGAGCGGCGCTTCGAACGCCTTGCCGTCGTTTTTGCGGAAGAAGGAAACGCGGTCTCCGGAGACGGACTTCAATTCGATCTCCATCGAGCGGCCCGCCTTGTCGCTCACGGTCAGCGTGGGGCCGGCGAGCGCGCAGGACAGCGTGGCGAGGCAAACGGCGGCGAGCGGAGGGAGTTGAGTCATGAGAAGGAGGGGCTGCCGTATGTATGTTTCCGTGAAGAATCCCGCAACTTGAATGATGCGGGTCTAACTCCGGCCGGTTAGGACGGTTGCCAGCTCGCCGAGCAAACCGGAGGCGCCGATGCGGAAGTTCGCGGCGGTGACTTCCGGGAAGAACTCCGCGGCGAGGGCGAGGTAGGCGCGGGCCTCGTTCACGGTGCGGATGCCGCCGGCGGCCTTGACGCCGACGGGCGTGCGGTGGCGGGCGGTCCAGTCGGCGGCGGCCTCCAGCAGGAGACGGGTGTGGGCGAGGGTGGCGCCGTATTTGCCCTTGCCGGTCGAGGTTTTGAGGAAATCCGCGCCGCCTTCGAGCGCGAGCTGGCAGGCCTCGCGGATCGCGTCGTCGCCGGGCAGCTCGCAGGTTTCGAGGATCACCTTGAGGTGGGCGGGGCCGCAGGCGGTTTTCATCGCGGCGATTTCCTCGCGCAGCTCGTCGTGCTGGCCGGAAAGGAACAGGCCGCGGGAGATCGCGATGTCGATCTCGGTCGCGCCGGCACCGACCGCGGCGCGGATCTCGGCGGTTTTGACCGCCAGCGGAGCTTGGGCGAACGGGAACGCGCCGGCGACGCAGGCGAGCCGGACGGGCGATCCGGCGAGCACGCGGCGTGCGGCGGCGGCGAAGTTCGGCCAGACGCAGAGCGCGGCGCAGTGGAGGTCGGGGCGGCCGGGGACGGGCGAAACGGCGCGGGCGGCGAGGGCTTCGATGTCACGCTCGGCGTCCGTCGAACCGAGGGTGGTGAGATCGAGCAGGCCGATCAGGCGGGCGGGGGTTTCCATGGGAAATATAGGTCCTATAGGTCCTATGGGTCCTATAAGACTATAGGTCCTATAGGTTTCCTTCTCAGATGTCCCCGCTCTCCGTGCCCGGGTTCGAGGGCGCGGCCAGTCCGGGGATCACGCGGCGGACGAGTTTTTTCAGGCCGGAGTCGGCGGCGTCGAGGTCGGCTTCGGCTTGGCGCAGGGCTTTTTCCCAGGCGGGGGCGAATCCGGGCGCCTGCTCGCGCAGCGCGCGCACGGCGGTCTCGGTGAGCTGGAGCTGGCGGAGCTCGGCGCGGCCGGGCTTCTGCTGGAGCGCGGCGAAGTTCACGCGCAGCGTCTCGTTCTGCTGGCGCAGGGCGTCGAGCTCGGTCTGCAGCGACTGGTTGCCGCTGGCGTTGATCTTGAGCTGGGTGTTGAGGTGGCCGGAGAGGTCGCGCAGCTCGCCTTCGAGGCGCTTGACCTCCTTGCCCAGGCGGCGCGCGGTGGAGAAGCCGGATTTCCACAGGAAGAACGCGACCAGCAGGCCGAGCAGCAGGCCCCAGACGAAAGGCTGTTGGAGCAGGGTCCAGAAGGTGTCCATGAGGGTGTCGGATCGGTGGGCCGGGCGCGCGGGGCGTCCGGATCGCCTTACGATGCCCGCGCATTCCGGTGCTGTCGAGCGCCGGAGCGGGGCGGGGAATAGGCTTGCTTTCCGGAGGCGGGTGCCCGCTCATCACGGGGCGAACCGGCCCGTCCACGGGCCGCGCGTGGACAACCGAGCCGACGGATGAGTCAGGTGGAAACTGAAAATACGGGGCGCAAGAATGTGCCATGGTCGGCCGCGCTGGCGGCGTTGGGCGTGGTCTTCGGCGACATCGGGACGAGCCCGCTGTATGCATTCCGCGAATGCTTCGCGCAGGGGCATGGCGTGCCGGTATCGCCCGCGAACCTGGAAGGCGCGGCCTCGCTGATCGTTTGGTCGCTGCTGTTCATCGTCGGTTTCAAATACCTTCAGATGATCCTGCGGCTCGACAACCGCGGCGAGGGCGGGGTGCTGGCGCTGGCGGCGCTGATCCGCCATGCGATGCCGGGACAGCGGCACCAGAAGCACTTTTTCATGCTCGGGCTGTTCGGCGCGGCGTTGATCTACGCCGACGGCATGCTGACGCCCGCGATCTCGGTGTTGTCGGCGGTCGAGGGCTTGCGCGAAGTCGCGCCCGGGCTGGGCGAAAAGGTCATCCCGTTGATTTCCTGCGTGTTGCTGGTCGGGTTGTTCGCGATCCAGCGCCACGGCACGGCGCACGTGGGCCGCTTGTTCGGTCCGATCGTGTTGCTGTGGTTCGCCGTGCTGGCGGCGACCGGTGTGGCCTCGCTGGCGCAAACGCCGGGCGTGCTGATGGCGCTGACGCCGACGACCGCGGTCAATTTCCTGATCCACGAATGGCGCCACGGCCTGCCGCTTCTGGCGGCGGTGTTCCTGGCGGTGACCGGCGGCGAGGCGCTGTACGCGGACCTCGGCCATTTCGGTCGCCGGCCGATCCGGCTGGCGTGGTGGGCGATCGTCTGCCCGGCGCTGGTGCTCAACTACCTCGGCCAGGCGGCGCTGCTCGAACGCGCGTTCCACGCCGGCGAGGTGATCGAGAACCCGTTCTTCCGGCTGGTGCCGCAGTCGATGGCGCTGCCGCTCACGATCATCGCCACGCTGGCGGCGATCATCGCCAGCCAGGCGCTCATTTCCGGTGCCTACTCGCTGACGGCGCAGGCGATCCAGCTCAGCTGCATGCCGCGCCTGCGGATTTTCCACACCTCGCTGACGGAAAAGGGGCAGATCTACCTGCCGATGATCAACTGGCTGTTGGCGGCCGCCTGCATCCTGTTGGTCGTCACGTTCCGTTCGTCGAGCGCGCTGGCGGCGGCCTACGGCATCGCGATCGCGCTGACGATGACGGCGACCTCGCTGTTGTTCTGGGTCGCGGCGCTGAAGATCTGGAAATGGCCGAAACCCAAGGCCGCGGCGCTGGCGCTGGTGTTCCTGCTGGTCGACTGCGCGTTCCTGGCGGCGAACGGGCTGAAAATCGCCCACGGCGGCTGGCTGCCGCTGGCGGTGGCTTCGGCCGCGATGTTCCTGATGATGACCTGGGCGTGGGGCCGCGACCGCGCAGGCGAGCAGCTCGCCCGGCAGAAGATCCCGCTCGCCGACCTGCTCGACCAGGTCAGCCGCGGCACCATTCCGCGGGTGCGCGGCACGGCGGTGTTCATGACCGGCCAGCCGGACTCGGTGCCGGTGCCGCTGCTGCACAACCTGAAGCACAACGGAATCATCCACGAGCGGCTGATCCTGCTGCACGTGGTCACGCTCGACGTGCCGAAAGCCAAGGAATCCGAGCGTTTCGAGTTCCGCGACCTCGGCCAGGGCTTCCATTCCGTCACCCTGCGCTTCGGTTTCTCCGAGGAACCGGACGTGCCGCAGGCGCTGAAGGCGGGGCTGCCCGCGGACATCGGCTACCACCCCGGCCGCACCAGCTTCTTCCTCGGCCGCGAAACCATCGTCATGGGCAAGACCTGCCCGGCGTTTCAGCGGATGAAACTCGCGATTTTCGCCTCGATGCTGCGCAACGCGACGCCCGCCTCGGCCTATTTCCGCCTGCCGCCGAACCGCGTGGTCGAACTCGGCGCCCAGGTGACGCTCTAATTGGATTTGAGATTTGAGATCTGGAATTCAAATTAGCCGCCCGTGAAAGCCTGCTTCCACATCGCCCTGCCGCTGGCGGCCCTCGTCCTGTCCTCCTGCGCGGGTGACAAAAAGGAAACGGCGGCGACCAGCCCGGCGCCGCGGACGCTGAACGAGCGCATCAACGAGAAGACCGGCTTCACCCAGGATTCCCAGGGCAAGTGGGTGCCCCGCGTCAACCGCCGCAGCTCGTTCGAGAGCAAGGGGGCCTCGCCCTATTTCCAAGGCGAATACGGCAAGAAGGAATACAAGGCCGGCGAATACGCCAAAAAGCAGTGGCTGGGCGGCGACAAGGCGTTCGACAAGAAAGCCTACGCCGGCAACACCGACGGCGGCCGCTTCATGAAAGATTCCCGCTTCGACGGCCAGGCCGCCCGCGAGGGCAGCCAGTCGGCGGGCGAGGCGGGCAAGTCCGCGCGCGAGGCGGGCGGCAGCTACGCCACCGGCGAGGCGCGCGAGGCCAGGGCGAAGGCGATCGACAAGCCGTCCGACGCCGAGACGGACTCGCGCCGCGGCAAGCTGCCCTTCCCGGCGGTCATCGACTGGCAGGAACAGCGCTCGCTCAGCGTGGATCAGACGAAGGGGATGCTGGGGCGCTAGCGGCGTCTTCCAGCGTGCGCGCCAGCGACTCGAGCAGGATTTTCTTCAGCGGTTCCCAGCGGCACGGTTTGCCTTCGAGGAAAAACGTCTGGGCGACCCGCAGCGTGACCGGAGCGTAGGTGTCGGCGCCGAATTCCCCGATCAGGCCTTCGGCCGCGGCCGGGGCGGACGGGTGGAGGCGGACCTGCACGGCGAGTTCCGGCGCGCGGTCGAGGATCGCGTCCCGCCACGCGCGGGCGGTACCGCCGGCGCGGTCGTGGTCGGCGGGGAATTCGAGGGTCACGGTGCCGTCGGCCGCGGCATCGGTCCGCACAAGCACGTGGACGATCGGGGTTTCGCGCCGCACGGCCTCCAGAACCCGCTGCTTCAGCTGCTCGCGGTGCGGGCGCACGTGGCGGTCGACGAGTTTCGCCCGCTGCGACTCGCTCAGTTTGGCGGAAAACCGGCTCCAGCGGGTCTCGCCCTCGCCGTCGAGGTCGATCAGCAGGCGGGTGACGTCGCCATGGACCAGCGGCGTGCGGAACTTCATCGCGAAGCCCTGGGCCAGGTTCAGCGAGCCGGGTTCCCAGCCTTCGCTCGATGCCACGGCGTCTTCTTCGCCGCGGAATACATCGCGCCAGGCTTCGGGCACGGCGCAGGTGGCGTGCTCACAACTGAACATCACGGGGGTCACGCGGCCTCCATGGACCGGATCGCCCGCGCGTGCAACACCCGCATCAGCCTTCCGCTTCCAGGCGGCGGGCGAGTTCGTCCCGGCCGGTCGCCTTGGCCAGCGCGATGCGCACCCGGCGCGTCTCGGGGCGGGCGAGCTCGGCTTCGTCCATCGCCGCCAGTGCCTCGGCCGTCGCCCCGAAGTCGCCGATGGCCAGCGCGCCTTCCGCCTGGGCCAGCAGCTCCGGCGTTTCCGGCGGCAGCGGGGCTTCGGGAAACACGGCGAACTTGGCGTGCTCCGGCAGGCCCTTCGCCTCGGGCTCGCTGACTTGTTCCAGATAAACGAACTCGTCGCCCTCGCGCACGCGGCGCCAGTGGTTCACCGCCAGCACGATCAGCAGCCCGAGGACGAAGAACGAAATCTCCAGAAACACCGGCGTCGAAAGGAACCCGGCGAACATCGCGAACACCTCGCCGACGAAGCCAGGCAGCAGCCCGAGCAGCCGGATCAGGGTGGTGACCACCAGCACGCCGACCAGAATCGCCGCGCCCACGAGCACCTGCCCGATCCGTTCGTCCCGTTCCTTTTTCGCCGTCACGAGCGAACGCTAGCCTTGCCGCGAGAGGGATGCGATTGCGGATTTCGGATTGCGGATTTCGGATTGGAAGAGAGCCCCATTAGTCCGCGGACTTCCCCCGCTCCGTCGTCCGGGGTCTTCTCTACTCCCAATCCGCAATCCGAAATCCGCATTCCGCAATTCTTCAGGGTTGCCCCTTGGGGCTCCGTCCTCTTGCCTCGCGCATGCGGCTTTTCGACACGCTGAGCCGGAGCGAACGCGAGCTCCGCCCCCTCGACGGCACCACCTACCGCTTCTATTGCTGCGGCCCGACCGTTTACGGCCCGGCCCACATCGGGAATTTCCGTACCTTCGTGCTGCAGGACGTGTTCCGCCGCACGCTGGAAACCGGCGGCACCCGCACCTTCCACGTCCGCAACATCACGGACGTCGACGACAAGACGATCCGCGACTCGCAGGCCGCCGGGAAGTCGCTGAAGGCGTTCACCGACTATTGGACGGAGAAATTCCACGCCGACTGCGAAAAGCTCGCCTGCCAGCCGCCGCACGTCGAACCGGGCGCGGTCGAGCACCTGCCGCAGCAGATCGCGATGATCGAAAAGCTGGTCGAAAAAGGCCACGCCTACGCGTCCGACGACGGCTCGGTTTACTTCAACATCGCGTCGTTCCCGGGCTACGGGAAACTTTCCCACCTCGACGAGCGCGAGCTCGACCTGGGCAAAACGCAGAACGCGCGGGCGAATTCCGACGAATACGAAAAGGACAGCTTGTCCGACTTCGTGCTGTGGAAAGCCCGCAAACCCGAGGACGGCGACAACTTCTGGGAGTCGCCCTGGGGCCAGGGCCGCCCCGGCTGGCACCTCGAGTGCTCGGCGATGATCGCGGAATACCTGGGCGATTCGTTCGACCTCCATTCCGGCGGCGTCGACCTCGTCTTCCCGCACCACGAAAACGAGATCGCCCAGAGCCAGTGTGCCTGCGGCGGCCACTTCGCCGCGCATTGGTTCCATATCACCCACCTGCTCGTCGACGGCGGCAAGATGTCGAAGTCGCTCGGCAACCTCTACACGCTCGACGACCTCGCGGCCAAAGGCTTCACGCCGATGGAGGTGCGCTACGTCCTGATCGGCGCGCACTACCGCAAGCCGCTCAATTTCACCCTCGATTCACTCTCCGCCGCCCGCGAGGCGCTGGCGAAGCTCGCGAAGGGCGCGCGCGCGCTGGCCGCGAAAGCCCCGGCCGAAGCCCGCTTCGACGCCGTCGACTTCGGCCCGTTCCAAGCCGCGTGGGATTCGCTCAACGACGACCTCAACACGCCCGGCGCGCTCGGCGGATTGTTCACCGGCCTGCGCGAGGCCGCGTCGCTCGAAGGCGAAGCCGCCGCCAAGGCGCTCGCCGCGTTCAACCGCGTGCTCCGCGCGCTCGGCCTGACCCTGCCCGAGGAAGCGCCCGCCGCCGAGGTCCCGGTCGACATCGAGGCGCTCGCCGAAGAACGCTGGCAGGCCCGCCTCGCCAAGAACTGGGCGAAGTCCGACGAACTCCGCAACCAGCTCGCCGGATACGGCTGGGCGGTGAAGGACGGAAAGGACGGATACGAGCTGACTCCCGGCTAAAGCCGAGTTTTCAGTTTTCAGTGTTCAGTTTTCAGGAAGAGCAGAGCCCCACTGGACCGCGGAAGACCGAAGGGATGGGCCGACACTTTGCCTCTCCATTCATCGGTCAATCCATTCCGCCTCTTTCGAAATCAGAACCATGCGGAGAAATTCTCACGCTTCGATCCACGAAGCTGGCTCTCTTCACTGAAAACTGAACACTGAAAACTGAACACTTTCCGATGAACTTCCCCATCCGCCCACGTCGCAACCGCCGCACGCCGGCGATCCGCAACCTCGTCCGCGAAACCTCGCTTTCGCCGAACGACTTCATCCTGCCGCTGTTCCTGCACGAGGACGCGGAGGACAAGCCGATCGCCTCGATGCCGGGCGTGACCCGCTGGTCGCTGGAAGGCCTGGTGAAGGAAGTCGGCGAGGCGCACGCGCTGGGGATCAACGCGGTGGTGCTGTTCCCGAAAATCGAGGTGTCGCTCAAGACGCCCTACGCCGAGGAATGCTACAACGACGACGGCCTCGTGCCGCGGGCGATCCAGGTGCTGAAGGAGGCCTATCCGTCGCTCTGCGTGATCACCGACGTGGCGCTCGACCCCTACAACTCCGACGGCCACGACGGCGTGGTCGCGCGCGACGGCCTGGGCGAGCCGCACATTCTCAACGACGAAACGGTCGGCATCCTGGTCGAGCAGGCGCTCTGCCACGCCCGCGCCGGGGCCGACATCGTTTCGCCGTCCGACATGATGGACGGCCGCGTCGCCGCGATCCGCCAGGCGCTCGACGAGGAGGGCTACGAACACGTTTCCATCCTCAGCTACACCGCGAAATACGCCTCCGCGTTCTACGGCCCGTTCCGCGGGGCGCTCGATTCCGCGCCGAAGGACGGCGACAAGAAGACCTACCAGATGGACCCCGGCAACGCCCGCGAGGCGATCCGCGAGCTCCAGCTCGACGAGGCCGAGGGCGCCGACATGGTGATGGTGAAACCGGCCGGCCCGTATCTCGACATCCTCGCCCGCATGCGCGAGAGCACCACGCTGCCGCTCGCCGCCTATCAGGTCAGCGGCGAATACCTCATGCTCAAGAGCGCCGCCTCCGCCGGCTGGCTCGACGAAAAGGCCGTCGTGCTCGAATCGCTCACCGGCATCAAACGCGCCGGCGCGGACATGATCCTCACCTACTTCGCCAAGCAGGCGGCGGGGTGGTTGCGGTGAACTGGTCACAGGAGCACATTTTATGAGTAGGGTGCTTTTCGATTTTATTCGATCTGGGCAAATTGATCCGATCCAAGACTCGATCTATGGAGTGGGTTATCGGTGTAGCGTTTATTTGCGCGATGGAACCTATCTGCCCTGTGTCATATTAAGGCAAGCGGGTGCGCTAACCCAACTTGCGATAAAGCGCTTTGAAGACGAAAAGCGAGGCAAAGGGGTGTTCGGCGTTGGCGGTGCCGCAGCATACGAGCGGATCGTCCGTCACTTCGTGGCAACGGGCAATCGAATCAGCGGCCATGATGTCGCTGCTGTCGAGCCGAGTCGGTTCGCAATCCCGCAAGAGTTGCTCAATCAGTTGGAAGGCGAGACCACCATGTCGTGGACTGGGTTCGTTTTAGAGATGGCCGATCGAAAACTGTTCTCGTTCGGAACGACGTTTCTCACCGAATTTTTCCATCTGCCTGACGGTTATGAATTTGGCGACGTTGTTCGCGTTCACAATCATTCATACGTGTCTCCGAGTGGTGAACTGCGAAGTCTTGAGCAGGGGATGGCTCCGTTTCCTGCGGATTACGATTCGTCGCTGATATTGCGCGAGCGCCAATACTTTGTGTGCCATTATGACGCGTAACACCGACGCGCAGGTGGGGCTGCCTCGCCGAGGCTGCCTTCGGAGCGGGAAGTGCCACAGAGTTTCTGCGGGCGAATCGAAGGCTTCCGATTCGCCCAATGAACTCCCCCGCCGTGCGGGCTTGCGAAGGCGCTCTCGGCGAGAGCGCCCCACCTCTGCTGCATGGTTGCACCTGACTTGAGCCTAGGTATCGTCGGGCTAGCCGATGAATGCCCTCGCCACCGCGCCGGTTTCCACGGGAGTCGTGTTCGAAGCCCGCAAGCTCCGGAAGGTCTATCATACCGGCGAGGTCGATGTGGTGGCCTTGCACGGGGTGGATCTGGAGATGCACGCGGGCGAATTGATCTGCCTGCTCGGCGCGTCGGGCAGCGGCAAGTCGACCTTGCTGAACATCCTCGGCGGGCTCGACGTGCCGACCTCGGGCGATCTGCACTACAAGGGCTGGCCGCTCGACGGTTCGGACGAGAACACGCTGACGCAGTTCCGCCGCAACTGCGTCGGCTTCGTGTTCCAGTTCTACAACCTGATCCCGAGCCTCACCGCGCGGGAGAACGTCGCGCTCATCACCAGCATTTCGGCCGATCCGATGACGCCGGAGGAAGCGCTGGAAATGGTCGGCCTCGGCGCGCGGATGGACCATTTCCCGTCGCAGCTCTCCGGCGGCGAGCAACAGCGCGTCGCCATCGCCCGCGCCATCGCCAAGCGCCCGGAGGTGCTGCTCTGCGACGAACCGACCGGCGCGCTCGACGTCACCACCGGCATCACCGTGCTGGAGGCGATCGAGCGCATCAACCGCGAGCTCGGCACGCTGGCGGTGGTCATCACCCACAACGCCGCCATGGCGGAAATGGCCGACCGCGTCCTGCACCTTTCCGACGGCAAGATTGTCAGCGAGGAACACAATGCCGTGCGTTTGCCGGCGAGGGAGCTCAAATGGTGAGAGAAGAGAAACCACGAAAGATACGAAATTTCACGAAAGGTTCTGATTTCGTGCTCTTTCGTGTTTTTCGTGGTTTGAAAACTCGGCGCGATCCGACTGCATGATCGCTCCGCTGGATAAGAAACTGCTGCGCGACCTGTCCCGGATGAAGGGTCAGGTGATCGCGGTCAGTCTGGTCATGGCCTGCGGGCTGGCGATGATGATCATGACGCGCAGTCTGATCCTGACGCTGGAGTCGACGCGCGCGGCCTACTACCAGCAATACGCGCTGGCGGACGTGTTCGCGTCGCTGAAGCGCGCGCCGCTGGCGATGGCGGACCGGGTCGCCGAGCTGCCGGGCGTGTCGGTGGTCGAACCGCGGGTGGTGGTCGACGTGACGCTCGATTTACCCGGGCTGTCGGAGCCGGCGACCGGCCACCTCGTGTCGCTGCCCGAGGACGGCAGCGAGCCGAAGTTGAACAAGGTCTTCCTGCGCACCGGGCGGATGCCGGAGCCGGATTCGCGGCGCGAGGTGGTGGTGGGCGAATCGTTCGCCAATGAGAACGGCTTGCAGCCGGGCGATTCGCTGGTCGCGGTGATCAACGGCCACCGGGAAACGTTACAGATTTGCGGCATCGGTCTTTCGCCCGAGTTCGTGTTCGAGGCGCGGGCGGGCGAGACCTTGCCGGACCACAAGCGCTTCAGCGTGATCTGGATGAACTACCGCGCGCTGGCGGTGGCCTACAATCTCGACGGCGCGTTCAACGACGTCTGCCTCGACCTCGCGCCCGGCGCGGCGGCCGCGCCGGTGATGGCGCAGATGGACCGCCTGCTCGCCCCCTACGGCGCGGGCGGCGCGTATTTGCGGAAAGACCAGGCGTCGGCGCAGCGGCTCGACGACGAGCTGCGGGTGCTGCACGCGCTTTCGGTCGCCTATCCGCTGGTCTTCCTCAGCGTCGCGGCGTTCATGGTCAACGCGGTGCTCGCCCGCATCGTGCGGCTCCAGCGCGAGCAGATCGCGCAGATGAAGGCGCTCGGCTATTCGTCGCGGCAGGTCGGCGTGCATTACCTGAAATTCGTCGTCGTCATCGGCGCGCTCGGCACGCTGATCGGCGGCGTCGCCGGGCGCTTCATGGGCGGCGGGCTGGTGCATCTCTACACGCTGTTTTTCCGCTTTCCGTCGCTCGTCTTCCGCATGGACTACGGCGCGCTCGGGCTGGCGCTCGGCATCAGCGCGGGCACCTCGGTGCTCGGCGTGCTGACGGTCGTCTGGCAGGCGGTGAAGCTGCCGCCGGCCGAGGCGATGCGGCCGGAGCCGCCGGCGGATTTCAAGCCGTCGTTGTTCGAGCGCATCGGGCTGACGCGGTTTTTCAGCCCGACCTTCCGGATGGCGCTGCGCAACATCGAGCGCAAGCCGTGGCAGGCGGTGTTCACCACCGCCGGGCTGGCGCTGGCGACCGGGCTGATGGTGCTGCCGGGCGCGATGAGCGACAGCATCGACTACCTGCTGACGTTCCAGTGGAACCGCCAGCAGCGGCAGGATGTGGCGGTGTTTCTGGTCGAGCCGGGCTCGGGCAAGGGCTTCCACGATCTCGAACACCTGCCCGGCGTGATCCGCGCCGAGCCGATCCGCAGCGTGCAGACGCGGCTGCGTTTCGCCCACCACCACCGCAAGCTCGCCATCACCGGCATCGCGCCGGGCTCGAATCTCAACCGGCTGTTGGACGAGCGGGGCGAACCGATCGTTTTGCCGGACGAGGGCCTGGTGATGTCGAAAAAACTCGCCGAGGTGATCGGCGCGCGGGTCGGCGACGAGGTGCAGGTCGAGGTGATGGAAGGCCGCCGGCCGGTGGTGAACGTGCCGATCCGCGGGCTGGTCACCGACTACGCCGGGGTCGCGGCCTACATGGACATCCGGGCGCTCCAGCGGCTGATGAAGGAAGGCGACACGATCAACGGCGCGTACCTGGCGATCGACCACGCGAAGTGGGACGAGTTCATGCGCGAGGTGAAGGACACGCCGCGCGCGGCGGTGGTGATGGTGAAGCGCGACCAGCTCGAATCGTTCCGCAAGACGACCGCGCAGAGCATCGGCCTGCTCCGCAAGCTCTACTTCACGCTCGCCGTGATCGTGGCCTTCGGCGTCGTTTACAACAGCGCGCGCATCGCCCTGTCCGAGCGCAGCCGCGAGCTGGCGACGCTGCGGGTGGTCGGCTTCGACCTGGTCGAGGTCCGCGGCGTGTTGTTGGGCGAGCTCGGCTTGCTCGTGCTCTGCGCCCTGCCCGCCGGATTGTTGTTCGGCCGCGGGCTGGCGCTGTTCATCATGTCGTCGTTCAGCACCGAAACCGTGCGGCTGCCGATCGTGATCGAAACCTCGACCTACTCGACCGCCATCGCCGTCGTGCTGACCGCCGCCGCGCTGTCGTTCGCCTCGGTCAGCCGCATGCTTTCCAAACTCGATCTGGTCGGCGTCTTGAAGGCGCGCGATTGATGCTCCATTTTCACCCCGCGATCCCATGGCGAAATCTTCCTCCGCACCGACCGGCGACACCCCACCGTGGGATCAGAGCCGCAACGCGTCCGCCAAGCACCGGCTGCGCCGGTTCCTGCCGTGGATCATCGGCCTAGTGATCGTCGCTTTGGTCGTGCTCGGCCTGCGGCCGAAGCCGGTCGAGGTCGAGATCGGCACGGTCGCCCGCGCGCCGCTCACCGTCCGCGTGTCCGAGGAAGGCAAGACCCGCATCCGCAACCGCTACGTCGTCGCCGCGCCGGTGGCCGGCCGCATGCGCCGCGTGCCGCTCAAGGCCGGCGACGAGGTGAAGGCGGGCGAAACGGTGCTGACGACGATCGAGCCGGTCGCGTCGCCCTTGCTCGATCCGCGGGAAAAGGCGCGCGCCGAGGCCGCGGTCGCCAGCCGCGAGGCCGCCCGCAGCCGCGCCGCCGAGGCGCTCAAGGCGGCGCAGAGCGCGCTCGAACTCGCCGTGGCCGACCGCGACCGCTACCGTTCGGTCCAGCGCGAAGGCAGCGTTTCCAAGGCCGACCGCGACCGGGTGGAGGGCGACGCGCTGATCCGCGCGGCCGACGTGCGCGCGGCGGAGTTCGCCGTGAAGGTGACGGAGTCCGAACTCGCCGAAGCGCGAGCCGTGCTCGAACGCCCGGCGGTTTCGCTGGAGCGCAATCTGGTCGAGGTGAAATCGCCCGTTTCCGGTCGCGTCCTCAAGGTGATGCAGGAGAGCGAAACGGTGGCGACGCCGGGCATGGCGATCGCCGAGGTGGGCGACCCGCAGGATCTGGAAATCGAGGCGGAGATCCTTTCCCGCGACGCCGTGGCGATCCGGCCGGGCGACTCGGTCAGCGTTGAGCAATGGGGCGGCCCGGCCGCGCTGAACGCCCGCGTCCGCCGCGTCGAGCCGGCCGCGTTCACCAAGATCTCCGCCCTCGGCGTCGAGGAGCAGCGCGTTTACGTCCTCAGCGATCTGCTCGATCCGCCCGCCGAGGCGAAGGCGCTCGGCGACCGCTACCGCGTCGAGGTCCGCGTCGCCGTCTGGCACGGCGACGACGTGCCGGTGGTGCCCGCCGGGGCTCTGTTCCGCGAGGGCAACGCGTGGAAGACCTTCGCTTTCCGCGGCGGCCGGGCGAAGCTCGTCTCGATCGAGGCCGGCCACACCGACGGCCATTTCACCGAGGTGGTCTCCGGTCTCAGCGACGGCGACGAGGTGCTGCTCCATCCGCCCGATACGGTGAAGGACGGGGCGAAGGTGAAGAAGCGGGAGTGAGGAGGCATCGCGGTTCCGAATGGAATCCGCGCCGTTCCAGATCCGTTCGGGAGCATTCCCAAAGGAATCCGGAGCACTTCGGAGGGATTCCGGGCGCTGGCAACCGCCATGGGAGGACTCCGGATTCATTCGGGAGGGCTCCGGATCGGTTCGGGGCGCGGGCAACCGCCATGGGAGGACTCCGGATTCGTTTGGGAAGGCTCCGGATCGGTTCGGGACGCTGGCAACCGCCATGGGAGGGCTCCGGATTCGTGCGGGAAGACTCCGGATGGGTTTTGGAAGGCTCCAGATGGGTTCGGGAAGGCTCCGGATTGCACGGAGTTTCACGCTTCCGGAATGTCTGGAATGGCCGATCTCGCGCGTGCGATCCCCATGGCTACGTGATTCAAAATGCACGGGTTAGGAAGTTTTTGATTTCATGGCGCGGCGGTCTAGGCTGTCCGATGCGATGAAAACGAGTTTCCCACTCCGCCGTGTCGCCTGGTCCGTAGCTGCGGTCGGTGCGTTGGCCGGTCTCCAGCCTTTGCGGGCGATCGACCTGCCGGACCGGCCGCCGCCGGCGCAGGCGACCGGTTTGTCCGGGTTTTACAAGATCTCGTCCTGCACGGATCCGCTGTTCCCGGGCGAAAACCAGAGCGAGTGGTTTTTCGACTTCGGCGAGGGCGTGCGGTCCGGCCGCACCAGCGGGACGGTGGCGGTTTCGCTCCGCCAGAATCCGCACGTGCGGGTCCGCATCCTCGTCTGGCAGCTCGACCCGGCGACCTCGACGCTGATTCTCGGCAACCAGACCGAAGAAGGCAGCCGACGGGCCGTCGCGCTGGCGGCCTGGAAGATCGGCCGGAGCTCGGGCGGGGTGTCGCTCCAGCGCGGCAGCTATCACGTGTCCCTGACCCGGGCGTCGGCGGCCGATTGAACGGACGGAAAGGCGCGGTGGAACTCGCGGGAGTGCACCGCGCCCTCCGGCGTCAGGACGCTGGCGAAGAGGGTGAAACCGCCGACCGGGAAACGGCCGAGCGGCGTTTCCGCGTGGCGGGCGAGAAAACGGTGCAGGCGTCCGCCGGGCACCGCTTTGCCGCGGCCGACGGTGACGTGCGGATGGAACGGCTTTTCGCCGGGAGCCAGGCCGAGCGCCAACACGTGTGCCTCGATTTGCTCGTGCAGGGCGTAAAGCGCTGGCGGCGGGGAGTCGACGCCGGCCCAGACGACCAACGGCCGGCCGTGGCCGCCGAAGCGACCGAGCCCGCGCAGGACGAGCGGAAACGGCGGGGAGTCGATCGTTTCCAGCGCCGACACCAGCGCGGGCACGGCTTCGTCCGGCACCGGGCCGAGGAAGGCCAGCGTCAGGTGCAGCGGCCGGGCGGGCAGCCATCGCAGTCCGGGGAGCTCTGGATCCAGCCGGTCCAGCGCGGCGGCGACGACCGCCGGGATTTCCAGCGCCACGAACAATCGCTTGGTCATCATGACACAATATCATGGCTCCGGCGGTCCGCCGGGATTGACCCGCCGCCGTCGATTGCCTAGTCGAAGGCCGGTCAAAAGACCGCCACGTCCATGTCCCAAGCGCCCACCATTCTCTACACGCAGACCGACGAAGCCCCCGCGCTCGCGACCTATTCCTTTCTTCCGATCGTCCGGGCCTTCACCAAACCGTCCGGCATCGCCGTGGAAACCCGGGACATCTCGCTCGCCGGCCGCATCATTTGCCAGTTCCCCGACGTCCTGCGCGACGACCAGAAGATCGGCGACCACCTCGCCGAGCTCGGCGCGCTGACGCTCCAGCCCGAGGCGAACATCATCAAGCTGCCGAACATTTCCGCCTCCGTGCCGCAGCTCAAGGCCGCCATCGCCGAACTCCAGGCGAAGGGCTACGCGCTGCCGGATTACCCGGAAAACCCGCAGACCGACGCGGAAAAGGACGTCCGCGCCCGCTACGACAAGGTGAAGGGCTCCGCCGTCAACCCGGTGCTGCGCGAGGGCAACTCCGACCGCCGCGCGCCGAAGGCGGTCAAGGACTACGCCCGCAAGCACCCGCACTCGATGGGCGAGTGGTCCGCCGATTCGAAGACCTCCGTCGGCACCATGGGCCGCAATGATTTCTTCTCGAACGAGAAGTCCGTCACCGTCGCCGAGGCGACCGACGTGAAGATCGAGTTCGTCGGCAAGGACGGCGCAACGAAGGTGCTCAAGGCCAGCACGCCGCTGAAGGCGGGCGAAATCCTTGACGGCACCTTCCTCAGCAAGAAAGCGCTCGTCGCCTTCCTCGAACAGCAGGTCTCGAAGGCGAAGGCCGACGGCACGCTGTTCTCGCTGCACCTGAAGGCGACGATGATGAAGGTTTCCGACCCGATCATCTTCGGCCACGCGGTGAAGGTGTTCTTCCGCGATCTGCTGGCCAAACACGGCGGCACGCTCCAGGCGCTCGGCGTCGATTTCAACAACGGCTTCGGCGACCTCGTCGCGAAGATCCAGAGCCTCCCGGCCGACCAGAAGGCCGCGATCGAAAAGGACATTCAGGCGATCTACGCCGCCGGTCCGGCGCTCGCGATGGTCAATTCCGACAAGGGCATCACCAACCTGCACGTGCCGTCCGACGTGATCGTCGACGCCTCGATGCCGGCGATGATCCGCACCTCCGGCCGCATGTGGAACGCCGAGGGCAAGCCGCAGGACACGCTCGCCGTGATCCCGGACAGCTGCTACGCCGGCGTCTATCAGACGGTCATCGATTTCTGCAAAAAGAACGGCGCGCTCGACCCGAAGACCATGGGCTCGGTGCCGAACGTCGGCCTGATGGCCCAGGCCGCCGAGGAATACGGCTCGCACAACAAGACCTTCGAAATCCCGGCCGACGGCACCGTCCGCGTGGTCGACGCCAGCGGCAACGTGCTGATCGAGCACGCCGTGGAAGCCGGCGACATCTGGCGCGCCTGCCAGACCAAGGACGCGCCGGTGCAGGACTGGGTGAAGCTGGCGGTCAACCGCGCCCGCGCGACCGGTTCGCCCGCCGTGTTCTGGCTCGACCGGAGCCGCGCGCACGACGCCCAGCTCATCGCCAAGGTCGAACGCTACCTGAAGGACCATGACACCGCCGGACTCGACCTCCGCATCCTTCCGCCCGCCGAGGCCTGCCTGTTCAGCCTCGAGCGCATCGTGAAGGGCGAGGACACGATTTCCGTCACCGGCAACGTCCTGCGCGACTACCTCACCGACCTGTTTCCGATCCTCGAGGTCGGCACTTCGGCGAAGATGCTTTCGATCGTCCCGCTGATGAACGGCGGCGGCCTGTTCGAAACCGGCGCCGGCGGTTCCGCGCCGAAGCACGTCGAGCAGTTCCTCCAGGAAAACTACCTGCGCTGGGATTCGCTCGGCGAGTTCTTCGCCCTCGCCGCGTCGTTCGAGCACGTCGCCGACACCTTCCAGCACGCCAAGGCCAAGGTGCTCGCCGACACGCTCGATGCCGCGACCGGCAAGTTCCTCGAAAACGACCGTTCGCCCGGTCGCAAACTCGGCACCATCGACAACCGCGGTTCGCACTTCTACCTCGCGCTCTACTGGGCGGAGGCGCTCGCCGCGCAGAGCGACGACGCCGGGCTGAAGGCCGCCTTCGCCCCGGTCGCCGCCGCGCTCGCCGCCAACGAGGCGAAGATCGTCGAGGAGCTGCTCGCCGTCCAAGGCCAGCCGGTCGACCTCGGTGGCTACTACCAGCCGGACGACGCCAAGGCCGACGCCGCTCTGCGCCCGAGCGCGACGCTCAACGGCATCCTCGCCGCGCTTTAATCCTCCGCTCCCACGGTTTCAAAATCCCGCCAGCCGTCCGGTTGGCGGGATTTTTT
>Ga0070664_100001530_pt1 | contig 18466 bp, 16 predicted proteins | sample KBSC73metaG_FD_65863 | JGI IMG/M metagenome (GOLD analysis project Ga0070664, IMG submission 65863) | Corn rhizosphere microbial communities from Kellogg Biological Station, Michigan, USA - KBS C7-3 metaG | ecosystem: Host-associated > Plants > Roots > Rhizosphere > Soil ... | reverse complement strand
CCGGCCCACTCGTGCCCGGGGATGATCGGATACGAGACCGGGATGATGTACCGGCCCTCGTAGAGCTCGAAGTCGGAGTGGCAGATGCCCACGTTGCGTGACCGGACGAGCACGTCGTCCGCGGCGATCGCCGGAATGTCGCAATCGGAGACGACCGCTCGGCGAGGCTCCTCGAAGACCAGCGCTTTCATCCGACAGATCCCTCCCTCATTGGTCGACCAGGACCTTGATCTCGTCCGCGGCACCCGAGGCGAGACGGGCGAAGGCATCCGGTGCTCCGTCCAGGTCGACCTCACTCGTCACCACACGCTCGACCGGGAGATCCCCCGCAGCGATCTGCGCGGCGATGCGATCGAAGTCGTACACCCAGTAACACCACGTTCCGACGATCGTGAGGTCGTTGAGCGCCCAGAGCATGGGCTCGACCGTTGCCTCGCCGACAAAGAGACCCGTTTGAGCGAGGGTCCCCCGTCGCCGTAACGAGTTGATCGCCGCGGCGAAGCCGTTCGGATGGCCGGAGCACTCGATCGACACGTCGACTCCGAGCCCGTCGCTTTCCTCCCGGAGGAACGCCGGGACGTCGACCGAGGTCGGGTCCAGAACAGTGGCGACACCGAGAGCCTCCGCGCGCTGGCGGCGTGCGGGATTCGGCTCTGAGATGTACACGGCCGAAGCGCCGGCGGCGCGTGCGCACAGTGCCGCCAGGGCCCCAATCGGGCCGGCGCCGGTAACCAGCACCCGGTCGCCCGGGGCGACGCCCGCCCGCTCGACACCGTACGCAGCGACGGCGGTGGGCTCGATCAGCGCCGCCTGGTGGTAGCTGACGCTATCGGGAAGAGGGACGACCTGGTAGTCGGCAACCGTGGCGAGCTCCGCCATGCCACCCCAGGCGTGCGAGAGCCCGACGCACGCCATCGTGGCGCAGAGGTGCTGGAGCCCACGGCGGCAGTACGCGCACGTGCCGCAGTACGCCAGGGGCATGATCGCCACGCGCTCACCCTCGCTCACGCGTGTGACCCCGCGACCGACGCCGACGACGTCACCGGCGAACTCGTGCCCGAGGATCTGCGGGTTCCGGGCGCCCGTGAGTGGATGCGGCTCGACGGGCGTCACAATCGGGCCCGCCACGTACTCGTGGAGGTCGGTGCCGCAGATGCCACATGTCGCGACCCGAACGACGACCTCGCCCTCTCCCGGTTCGGATGGCTCAGGCACGTCGTCGATGCGGAGGTCGCGGGCAGCATGGAAGCGAAGAGCTCTCACGGCACGATCCGCTCAGCTCGTAGGCGCGCGAAGAGGTCGAGGAAGGACGATTCCGTGTCCCGGACGCCGAAGAACCCGAGCCGCCGACTGCGTCCCATGTCGGTGAAGGTCTCGATCGTTCGGCCGAGGTCGGCGTCCGTGTGCCACCACGAGGCGAGGCGCTCGACATTCGTGTCCCGGAGCTCGTATCGCCGTACGATCTCGGGCCATACCTCTCCGGCATCCACCATCTGCTGCGCGAGGGGCGCCGGCTCGCCGTTGAACGGAACCGCTTCGACGCCGAGCGCCTGGGCCAGGCGCGGCCACATGCGTCTCCACCGGAAGACGTCGCCGTTGACGATGTTGAGCGCCTCGTTCGCGGCCGCCGGCGTCGTCGCCGCCCAGACGAGGTGGTCTGCGAGGAGCCCTGCATCCGTGACGTCGGTGACCGCCTCCCACTGCTCGCGCGAGCCGGGGAACTGGAACCCGCGTCCCGTCTCGCGACAGATCGCTCCGTAGACGGCGAGCGTCACCCCCATGTTCATCGCGTTGCCGAGCGCCCAGCCGATCAGCGTGTGCGGACGGTGCACGCTCCAGGTGAACCCGTCCCGCGCCGCCGCTGCGAACAGCACGTCCTCCTGGACGTAGTAGAAGTTCTCGTACGGCAGACGTGGTTGGTCTTCCGAGAAGGGCGTGTCCGGTTGCGCCTTCGCATATGCCTCGAACGGTCCGAGGTAGTGCTTGAGGCCGGTGACCAGGGCGACGTGGCGAACCGAGCGCTCCGCGGCAACGGCGTCTAGCAGGTTCTGGAGCATTCGGCCGTTGACTTCGCAGTTCTCCGCTTCGGTCGTTCGACGCGACCATGTCGTGAAGAACACGTGCGTCGGCGCGGTGCCGTGCACTGCAGCCGTGACCTCGTCAGCGTCCTCGAGATCGGCGCGAAGCGGCGTGATCTTGTCGTCGAGTTCGCCCGGCCGGCGACACAGACCCAGAACGTCCCAACCGTCCGCGAGCAGTCGCTGCGCGACGTTGCCGCCGCTGATCCCCGTCACGCCGACGACGAGCGCGCGCCCGCTCACAGCGTGCCTCGTCGCCCGCTGACGACCCAGATCGCACGGGCGGTCTCCTCGCCGTCATTGCTGAGTCGATGCGGTGTCGATGACGGAAACGCAAGGGAGTCGCCCCGCCTGAGGACGAAATCGTCCACGCCGACGACGACCCGTAACTCGCCGTTGAGGACATGCACGAACTCGTGGCCGTTGTGCCGCACGAGGTTGTCGCCACGACTCGATGCGTCACCGGGCTCGTAGGTCGTCTCGATGAACTCGAGATCCTCGTCGGACCAACGCATCAACCGCTTCCATTGCACGCCAGACTCGAGCCTGATCGCCTGGGTCCGGTCGGCACGCTGCAGGGCGAACGCGCAGTCGGCTACTCCGGTTTGCGGCTGCGATGGCCGCTTCTCGCTCGAGGACTCGGGTGTCGCGGCTTGCTCGAAGGCGAGCACCTCGTCGATCGTGACCTGAAGCTCCGAGGCGAACGCGTACAGCGTGCGCACCGAGGGTTGGTTCTTGCCGGTCTCGATCTTCGAGATCGAGCTGGGTGAGACGTCGAGTCGCCGCGCGAGCTCGCGCAGCCCAAGCCCGCGGCGCAAGCGGATGGCGCGGAGCCTGGGCCCGAGAGCGGGAGCCGACTCAGAGCCGTTCCTCACGGCCCGCTCGCCCCTTGTCGACGACCCGGGCAGGTCGCGTCGGACGGAGCGCGGGCGCGCTGCCTGGCCGGGGCGCGGGTGCACGGGTGCGGGGCTCACGTGAACGCCATCCCTATGCGCTTCCCTGCAGGCGTGCGCTCCGGCGCACCTGGCTGTAGATCAGTGCCGCGGCGACGATCAGCAGGCCCTGAAAGATGTACTGCCACTCCTGGTTGAGGCTGAGGAACGTCGTCGCGTTCAGGACCTGAACGCTGAGACCGGCGCCCATGAGCGTGCCGATGAAGGTGCCTCGCCCGCCGAGCAGGCTCGTGCCACCGAGCACGACGGCGGTGATCGACGTCAACGTGTAGCCGGTTGCCTGAGCGGGCCCGCCGGCCTGCCCTGGATCACCGACTCCGAGCTGCGCGAGCAGGACGATCGCACCGAGGAACGTGAGCAACGAGGCCCCGATGTAGCCCAGGAGTGCGGTGCGGTTCACCGGCACGCCGACACGGCGAGCGGACTCCTCCGCCGAGCCGACCGCGCGCAGCTGCAAACCGGACCGGGCCTTGCGGAGCCAGAGCTCGAGGGCGAACGCGAAAAGAACGAAGACGACGAACGCGATCGGGACCGGTCCCACCTTCGTCGAGATCCGCTCTGTCACCGAGGCTGCGATATATCCGTCGGGCGCATCGCGCAGGGTGAACGCCAGGCCGCCGAGCGCGATGTTCATGACGAGGGTCGCGGCGACGGGGGTGAACCTGGCGAAACGGATGAGCGACCCGTTCAGGAGACCGACCGCAAGCGCGCATCCGAGCATCGCGGCGAAGCCGAGCACCCACATCCCGGCTGACTTTCCGTCGAGGATGAAGAACGACGCGACGACGACGAGGAATCCGGCCAACGGCCCGACCGAGAGGTCGATTCCACCGAGCAGTAGCGCAAACGTCTGACCGAGCGAGATGAAGCCGAGTGCTGCGCACGCGAACATCACCGACGTGATGTTGAAATCGGAGAAGTACCGGCCGTTCTGTGACCAGACGTACGCCCCGAGGGCGATCATCACAGCGGCAAGGACCAAGACCGGCGCGTAGTCGCCTTCGATGAAGCGGGCGAACCGCGAGGTGCCGGCCCGCGCGCCGGCCTGGGCAGAGGTGTGCGTAACGGCGCTGATCGCGGCGTGGACGATCTTCTCCTCCGTCACGTCGGCCCCCTCGAGCGTCGCGACGGCGTGTCCGCGGGACATCACGATCACCCGGTCGCAGAGCCCTTCCAGCTCGATCGCGTCGCTCGACGCCACGACGACGGGCACCCCGCGCCCGGTGATCTCGCGCAGGATGCGATAGATCTCGGCGCGAGCCCCGACGTCGACGCCCTGGGTCGGCTCATCGGCGACGAGGATCGCGGGATCGGCGAGCATCGCGCGCGACATCACGACCTTCTGCTGGTTACCGCCCGAGAGGGCGGAGACGGGAGCCTCGAGCGACGGTGCGCTGACCGCGAGCTCCGAGAGCTCCCGCTCGACCGCCTCGACCTCCCTTGGGTGGCTGACGAAAGGCCCGATCGTGAGCCGGTCGAGTGCGGTCAGAGCCGCGTTCTCCCTGACGTTCAGATCGACCATCAGTCCCTCGGTCAACCTGTCGGCCGGCATATACGCCATGTTCTCCTCACGCGCGCGCCTCGACAGGTTCTTGTCCCCGACGCTCACGGAGCCGGTCGACTTGTCGAGTCCGGCCAGCGCGCGGAGGAGGGCGCGCTGACCGTTCCCGACGATGCCGGCGATCCCGACGATCTCGCCCTTACGGGCGCTGAACGAGACGTCGTCGAACCCTCGGCCGGACAGTCCTTCGACCCGCAGCACGGGACGTTCGTCATTCTGCGACACATGCTTCGGCGGGAACGTCGCGTCGAGCGTCCTGCCGACGATCAACGCAAGCAGCTCGTCGTCGGAGACCTCGGGGACGGGCGACGTCCCCCGGACCTTCCCGTCTCTGAGAACCGTGACCCGATCGGCTATCTCGCGAACCTCGGCGAGCCGATGCGTGATGTAGACGACCGCGGTGCCGGCGTTCGCCGCGGCGCGAACGGCATTGAACAAGAGCTCGACCAAATCCTGGGAGAGCGGGGCGGTCGGCTCGTCGAGGATCAAGAGCCTCGGGTCGACGGCGAAGGCCTTGGCGAGCTCGAGAAGATGGCGCTGCGCGACGCTGAGGGACGACACCCGGTCTTCGAGATGACCCGAGAAGTGCACGTCGGCAAGAAGAGATCGCATCGCCTTCGCCGACTGCGGGTTCCGTCTCTGCAGGTGCTCGGGCGGCACCGCGACCCGAATGTTCTCCGCGACCGTCAGGTCGGGGAGCAGGGCGGGATGCTGGTGGACGATCGCAACTCCCAGACCCTGAGCGATCGCAGGGGTGAGGGGCCCGACCGGCGTCCCCTCGAAGACGATTGACCCGTCGTCGGGCGACGTCGCACCGGACGCGACGTTCATCAACGTCGACTTTCCGGCTCCGTTCTCCCCGAGCAGCGCATGAACCTCGCCGGCCAGCACGTCGAAGGTGACGTTCGTCAGGGCGGCGACGGCGTCGAAATGCTTGGTGATGCTGCGCAGTGACAGCGTGGGCGGCGCAGCCGCCGCGGTGCGCATTGTCGGTGGGCTGGTCGTTGTCTCGTTGGCCACGTCTGACGTCCTGATCACGAGCGGTGCACTCGGCGGAGGCGCCCGCCGCGTGCACCGCGTCGCTTCGTCCCTATCCCTTCACGAGCTTGGCCTGGACTGCCGCAGGCAGCTCCGCGGAGAGATAGATGTCACCGGGGAGCGTCGGTCGGCACTCGACCGGGTTGGGCTTCCCCGTCGTCGAGTCCTCGAAATTGAGAGACGGGAAGTGCGTGGTCGCCGGCTTCTTGCCGCCGGTTGCAAGCGCGACGGCCCAGTCGATCGCAAGGCGCGCGTGATCGTTCTGGGTCGAGACCGTGAACAGCTTGAACGTCGGGTTCTTCACGTGGTTCTTCTTCCAGAAGCAGCCGAGCACGTTGCCGTCCGATGTCGCGAGCGCCGGGATCTTGCGACCACTCTTCGTGAACTCCGGCAACGCACCAACGAGCGAAGGGCCGAAGTCCGAGACGATCACGTCGATCTTCGGGTACTTGGCGATCGCCGCCGACAGAACCTTCTGGGTCAGAGCCGGATCCCAGTTCGTCACCTCGAAGGGCTGCTCGCCGATGAACTTGTACTTGCCCGACGGGTCGAGGATCTTGTGGAGCCCCTGGTTCTCCTCTACGCCCTGACTGTTGCCCTTCGGGCCGCTGAGCATCAGGACGTTGCCGCCCTTGGGCAGGACGCGCCTGATCCACTTACCCCAGTTCTCGCCCGCCTGGGCGAAGGGCGTGTCGATGAAGACGTTGTAATCGACGCCCGCCTTGCCTCCCGGAGCCACGCGGTAGGGGACTGTGACGACACCCGCCTTGTAGGAGCTGCGAAGGGCGGGGAGCATCGCCTTGCCGGCGTCTGGGAAGACGACGAGCGCGTTGACTCCCTTGGCAACCATGCCCTGGATGTCGGAGATGGCCTTCTGGGTGTTGCCCTGGCCGTCGGCGTAGTCGATCGACGTCACGCTCGGGCACTTCTTTGCCTCGGCGCGCGCGGAGGCCGTCGTCACGAGACGCCAGCTATTGCCTCCGAACCCGTCCGTGAAGCCGAGCTTGATCTTCTTCGGCCCGCACCACGACGGGACGGCGTTGGTCGTTGCGGACGACGCTGTCGCGCTGACGAGCACGCCGACGCTGAAAAGCGCGATCGCAAGCAACGCGCCTACCTTCCTTCGAGTCATCGTTCGACTCCTCCTTCCTCCTTGGGGTGTCAGCCTCGGGAAACGAGTACGTGGTCTCATGTCGGTGCGACCTTCGCGGGGCGTCGTCCGACGACACGGCGAGACAGTCCGCCCCAGTTGACGGTGTAGAGCGCTACGCCAACCGCGAGCGCGGCCGCTTGGACGAGGGTGCGGGTCGCGTACGACACGCCGAGCGCGAGCACGAACTGGTCGAGCTGCGACAGGAAGAGCGCCGCGACCGCGGTTGCGACGAGGTTGCCGCGACCGCCGAGTAGCGACGTACCGCCGAGGACGACCGCCGCGACCGTCGCTAGGAGGTAGGGGTTGCCCTCGTAGGCCGTCGGCTGGTTGACGATGCCGGCATGCATTGCCGCCGCGAGGAAGTAGAGGATCTGCGCCCACACGTACGCGGAGCTCTGGTGCCTTCTCACTCGGAGGCCCGCGGTTCGCGCGGCGACCTCGTTCGCCCCCACGCCCTCGAATCGCCTGCCGATCGGCGTCAGCTTCACCACGACGGTGACGAGAGCCGTTGCGCCGACGGCGAAGTACACAGGCGAGGGAATGCCGAGCCAGGTTCCGCCTCCCACCCTCGCGAGCCGAGCCGTGGTCGTGGTGGGAATCCCCGCCGTGTACCAGAGCACGGCCCCGAAGAGCAGTGCGTTCGTCCCGAGCGTCGCGACGATGGGATTCAGGCGCATTCGCCCGACCAGCCAGCCGTTCACCAGGCCGGCTGCGATCGCGGCGAGAAACGCGATCCCGATCGCCGGCCAGAGTCGTGCGTTGTCCCCGGCCGGGTACTTGGTGAGGATCACGACGTACAACGAGAAGCCGCCGGCCACGGACAGGTCGATGCCGCCCTGCATCACGACGAGCGTCTGCCCGAGTGATGCGATTGCCAGGGCGGCCGCGAAGGGCAGCATCGTGAGCAACGTGCCCCTCGTCACGCTCGACGACGCGACGACGTAGCTCAGCACGAACAGCCCGATCGTCGCCACGCTGACGGTCGCAAGGCCACGCGACACGATGCGCCTGGACCCCCGTGGGACAGAACGTCGCGGCTCGGTGGATCCGGCCCTTTGCGCCCTCGACATCACCTAGGCGGCGATAGTAACGTGCCGTTCACCTGTTCACAAGCAAGAAGGTGAACACTCGGTGTACGTTCGTCTCAACTGAACATCGGATCAGCCGGGAGGCGGTGATCGAGCTGGGCGGCCGGGTACAGGACAAGGTCGTGATCGTCACGGGAGGCGCCGGCGGTATCGGGTCCGCCGCATGCCGGGCGATCGCAGCGGAGGGTGGGAAAATCTTGGTCGCGGACTACGACGCAGCCAAGGCCCGCGTGGTCGCCGACGGCATTGTCGCGGGCGGCGGTATCGCTGAGCCGGTCGGTGTAGACGTCACCGATCGCGCACAGGTGCGGGCCATGATCCGAGCGGCGGTCGACGCCTTCGGCGAGCTCAACGTGATCTTCAACAACGCCGGCATGAACCGCCCCCGTGGCTTCATGGAGGTCGACCAGGCGAACTTCGAGGAGGTCCTCCGCGTCAACACCTGGGGCGTCATCCTCTGCACGCAGGAAGCCGCGAGGCAGATGATCGCCCAGGGCTCTGGTGGAAAGATCGTCAACACTGGATCGATTGCCAGCAGGCAGGGGTTCTGGGACTTCGTCCCGTACTGCGTCGCGAAATTCGGAACGCTCGCCGTCACCCAGGCGACAGCTCGTGGGCTCATCGAGCACGGGATCACGGTCAATGCGTTCGCCCCCGGCGTCGTGGACACGCCGATGTGGATCGGACTGAACGAGGACCTGCGCGCCATCCACGGCCAGCCCGATGAGGCCGACCCGATGCAAGAGTTCGCGGGCGGGACGCTCATCGGTCGGGCCGCTTCTCCAGACGAGCTGGCGCCGTTTCTCGTGTACCTGGCCTCCGGCGAGTCGGACTACATGACAGGACAGATGTACATGGTCGACGGCGGCCAAATCCTTGTCTGAAGCAGCGTCGGGCGGGGCTCGACGACCCAAGGGAGGAGCCATGAAGGGGATGCACCACGTTGGGATCACCGTGAAGGATCTCGAGGCGTCGGTTCGCTTCTACCACGACGTCCTCGGACTCCAGTTCTCGAACGAGCCAAGCCCCTGGTTCGACGAGGCGGAGCTCGGGGACGCCGTCGGCGTTCCGGGGGCCGCCCTTCGACAGGTGAGCCTCGTGCTCGGAGACACGACGCTCGAGCTTCTCGAGTACAAGAGTCCCCCTAGCGAGACGAGCGCGCCGCTCAAGTCGAACAACCATGGCGCCTCCCACGTGGCGTTCTTGGTCGACGACATTGCCGCGAAGAAAGTGGAGCTCGAGGCCAAGGGGATCGAGTTCTACAGCCCGGTCAACGTCGTCGACGAAGGTGTCCTCGCGGGTTGGCGATGGGTGTACTTCGACGACCCGGACGGGTACCCCCTGGAGCTCGTCGAGGTCGCGTACTACAACGAGGACGAGCGGAAGCGCGGGATCTCCGCGTATCTCGAATCGAGGCTGTAGCCGCGGGAAGCACGCATGCCGGCCACCGAGTTCGCGACCGGGCTGACAGACCGAGCCGTGATACCTTCTCGGGCCCTCGGGCTGCCGCGGATGCCGGTTTGGTTAACAGGTGAGGCCGGTCCGGGGTTAACGAACCGCACTGACGTTCGTCTAGCATGAACAGTGAGATGGATGTGACAAACGGAAGCCCGAAAGCGAAAAGACGGCGACGCGTGAATCTCGTCGACGAAACCCTCGTCGACCGGGCAAGCCTTCGAGACGATCTGGGTCTCCGTCTCCGCGCCGCCCGGGAACGGAAGAACATCGGTCTCCGCGAGCTCGCGAGGCGCTTGGGTGTCTCGGCGAGCCTGATCTCGCAGATCGAAACGGGAAAGTCGGAGCCGTCGATCAACACGCTCTTTGCGATCGTCAGCGAGCTCGAGCTCTCGGTCAACGAGATCGTGTTCGAGCCGAGCCAGCAGTCCAATCCGTCGGGGGCCGGCGCAACGGACGCCAGGGATGGCGCACCGGGCCGTCGTCTGCAGGAGCCAAGCCCGACGCATGTGCCGGACGCGCCGGATTCGCCGGTTCAGCGAGGCACGAGCAGAATCTCGATCAGCCTCGAGTCGGGCGTCAGCTGGGAACGGCTCACGTCGCAGCCGGACCACAACGTCGATTTTCTCCTTCTTCGCTATCCGCCGGGCAGCGAGTCGACCGCTCCTCACTCGCTGATGAGACATAACGGCACCGAGTACGGCTACATCCTGACCGGGAGACTTCAGGTCACCATTGGGTTCGAGACGTACGAGATCGGGCCGGGGGATTCGATCGCATTCGACTGCACGCAGCCGCATCGGTTTGCGACCGTGGGGGACGAGACGGTCGAGGCCGTCTGGTTCGTCGTCGGTCGACGCGCGACGCTCTCGGTCGACTCGCCGCCAGTCGTCTAGCCTGCGGTCTCGTCGTCCTCGCGCCGCGTCACGAATCCGGCGTCCTCGAGGCTCGCGGCGCCGGCGTAGTACCAGGCCATCACAACCTCGGAATCCGAGTTGTTCTCGAAGCCGTGGTACTCGTTCTGCGGGACGAACACAGCCTCACCTGGGCCAAGCTCCACGGCATCGTCGCCCACGTAGGCGATGCCTGATCCCGAGACGAGGTACTCGACCTCCTCAGCGTTCGGATGCCGGTGTAGCTCATGACGTGCGCCTGGCGGAAAGAGAGTGACGCCGAACACTGTCTTGGCAGCTCCCACGCTTTCCTTGGTAACCAGCCATCGCACGTCCATGTCGACCCATCCTCGCTCGGGAATCCCTGGACTCGACTCTGTATCGCCCACGGACACCTTGTAAGGGTGCTTGTTCACGGTCCTGTTCACGTTGCCTCCCCAACGGTTAACAGCGTTCGATAGCACTGTACGAGACAGCGCTTCCGAGGGTCAACATGCAAGCAACCAACGACAGGTCATTTCGGTCTGGCTGCGATCCCTCGTTGGTCGATCGCCGCGCCGAGCGCGCGCCAATCCGTGTCCGTCATCCGGGTCTCGGCGAGGTAGACAGAGAAGCCGACCGTCCCCGCACGTGCGAGAAGGTCGACATAGGTCGCGACGTCCACGGTTCCCCGGACACCGATGTGCATACCGATCGTCGGGTGGATCTCGTCCCGTGCGAAGACACCCCGCGACGCGGCGACGCACGCAGGCGGTGAGCCCTCGTCCCCGATGTCGTTCACGTACGCCTGCGGCAGAAACGCTGCGCCGGCACGGCGCCAGGACGCCCAGTCGATGTCGTGGTGGTCCGGCCGGCAATACGAGGAAACACCGAGCGGGAACGGCTGCGGCCTCGACGCCCGGAACGTCCGGACGAAGCGACTCGACCGACCGCTTCGCTCGTCACTCGGTCCGTCGACGCCACTGAACTCGTACTCGACCTCCGGATTGGCAATGTAGAAGTCGAGTCCGTAGCGAGCCACAAGCTCGCTGCCGAGGCTCGCCTCCGCGTCGGGCTCGGTGCGGAGAACGCCCCAGCCGCCGACCGGCAGCCCGCTCGCGAGCCGGAAGCGATAGACCCAGTCGGCCTCGACCGGGTCCTCGGCGGTCCCGTCCTGCACCCGCACCGCGACCCAGCCGAACCCCGTCTCGCGCAGGATGCGGCCGAGCAGCGTCGGCTCGACATCGGTCTCGTGCCACACGAGCGCACCCGCCGACCTCCACGAGAACGCCACCGACGCGGGTGGCGGAGGCGTGGGCTCGGGCGGCGGGGGCAGTGGCGCCGTCTCCGGTGGCGGCGGCGGGTTGGGCGTTGTCGGTGCAGGCGCCGTTGCACCAGGAGCGGGGGCTGGAGGCGCGGCCTCCTCCCCGACTCGGAGGAGAACCTCTGCGGTGAGGAGGAGCGCGCCGATCGCAACGAGCACACCGCCGACACGGGCGGCGCGGGACGCTGCGAGCCGCGAGAGCAGGCGCATCGCCGCAGGCTAGCCACGGGCCTGTCCGCGCAGCCGCCGCCGCAACGGCAGTCGGGCGGCGAGGCCCCTCCTACCTCGATCCGGACTCCGGTGGCCCGGGGAACGACTTCACCAACCGGACACGACGTTCATGAGCTGGAACCTGATGCACCTGGCGCGCGTGCGGAGGGCCAGCATCGCCCTCGCACGAGTCGTCACCTTCGATGAAGTCAGCGCCGACGACTATCGGCAGGGCGACGAAGTCCTCGACGCCATGGCAGCCGGCGAGCCGTGGTTCAGAGCTCGATGCTCAGGGACCACTGCTCGTATTGGTTGTCGGCATACGACGGCGGGGATCCGGGGCCTGTCCCGCGAATCCGCGCAACCGCGTCGTTCCAGTCCGCGACGAACGTGTCGACGAAGTCGTGGATGTCCTGCCGGTACTTGAACAGCGCCGGGTTGCACGCGCTCTGCGACGGCGGGAAGTGGGGCTCCGCCGTGATGCCCCCGGTCGGGATGAGCGGCTCGGACGGCAGGGAGTAGACGAACGTGAAGAAGAAGGTCGTCATCTCGCCGATGGTGCCGGTGCGCGGCAGGAGAGGCAGCAGGTCCTTCGTGGGGTCGACCGGAGTGCCAGGCTCGATGATGGTGGCGTTCTGGAGACAGGGCGGGAAGGTCGCGACGAAGGCGAGCACTGGGTTGACCGCCGGGACCAGCGTTCCACCCCCGTGCGCGTTGACGCGATACAGGAGACTCGTGAGCACCTTCGTGAGGTCGTCGCGCGTGTCGACGGCCGGCAACCCCCTGAGGTTGCCTTGCGACGGGTCGCCGCTCGCATCCATCCAGGCCTTCAGGTCTTTGTCCTGCTTCACGTCGGCGTCGGTCTCGTAGAGGACCTCGACGACCGCCTTCACGTAGTCGTGCGTGATGGTCCAGACGTCGAGCAGCCACCCCACCAGCGGGTACCGGTCCCAGTCCTTGCTGTCCGTGAAGTCCTTCTTCTCGAGCCCACGCGTCTCGAGCTGGGCCAACGGGTCGTCGCCGAGGAACGTGCGGTTCGCAGCGAACTGGTCGAGGAGCTTCACGAGCGCGAGGGGGCCGCTGACCGGCGTGGGTGGGGAGATCTTCTGGAACAGGGTCGTGAGCAGGACGAAATCGAAATCGATGAGCTGCTGCGACTGAGGCTCGAGCAGCGGGCGAAGCACGTGGTCGGCAGGAAGATGGTTGAACATCGTCATCTGCATCGCGGCCGTGGAGACGTGCAGGTGATAGACGTGCCCGAGCCAGATGCCCCACACGGTGATCGAGGTCTTCGCCGCCTGGAGCGCGTAGAGCCACGCCGGATCGTTGCTGCCGTAGACGCGTGCCAGGCCGTCGTTCGTCGTCGACAGCAGGATCGCGGCCGGGCTCAGCTCCTTGGTCTGAGGATTCTGCGTGAGCAGCGTGATGGTGCCCGGCGTGAAGCGCACGGTGCCGTCGCGCGCCGTGAACGGCTCGAGCTGCGCAAGGATGCTCGTGTCGATCGCGTACAGGAGCCCGGCTTGGTGGGCGGCGCCGAGCTTCTCGGTCCTCCAGACGTTGCCGAACTCCGTGGCGAAGCGGGTGGCCTGTGCATCGTCGACCTTCTCGAGGACCAGGAGGTAGTACGGCAGGCCGAAGCTTGCGATCGTCGGCCAGAACGCCTTGGTCGCGGCGGTGGCGTCCTGCAGCGTCCTGGCAAGCGGCTCGGCGAGGTCCTGCGAGTGCTCGTGCACGTCCCCGTACGTGGTCCACGGCAGCGCGAACTCCTCCGCCTTGTCGAGCGCCAGCCCGGTAGCCCCCGGCGCCAGCTCGCTGCCGTAGAGGTACTCGTACGCGGAATGCGTCTGGCCGTCGATCGTGTACTTGGTCGAGAGCCCGACATATGCCGGCATGCCCTCGGCCCCGCGGGCCTGCAAGCTCGCGAGCGTCGCGTTGACATGTGCGAGATCCGGATCGCCGGCCGGGTCGACCCAGTACGGGACCGCAGGACAGTTGACGAACCCGAGCTCGAGCAGCGGGAGCCGCGAGAGGGGCGGCGGTTCCGGCGGTGTCTGCGTCATGACCACGTCCTTTCGGATCTAACGTCACGTCAGGTGCCTGCAACTGCTCCGACCCCCGCGATCGGCGCGGCCCGGGCCTCGATCAGGCCGTAGCCGTAGGCTCGCGCGAGCTCGAGCGCGCGAGACGCGTGCTCCTGCGCTCGGGCGCGCTCGCCTCTGGCGGCGAACGACTCGGCCCAGCCGAGATGCGATCGGGCCGACCACAGCCTGAAGCCGTGGTCGTCGTGGAACCGGCAGGCGAAGGCGAAGTGCTCGTCGGCCTCACGGTCCCGCCTGAGGATTGCGGCTGCCACGCCGAGCCAGAGTCGCAGGTGGCCGTACCCGTTCGCGCCGCTCCAGATGAACTGGTCCTGCCAGGGCTCCATCAGCTCGTACACGAGCGCGGCGGCGTCGACGGCATCCAGACGCGATGCCGCCTCCGTATAGAACGCGAGCGTGGCGAGTCGCAGGATGTCCCAGCCGACCCGCTCCAGGCCGCTCTCGACTCCGTCCCGCAGAAGTGCGAGAGCCTCCTCTCGGCTTCCGAAATGGGCTTCGTACAGGGCCGTCGTCGCAGTCCACACCGCCATGCCCGGGTGAGCCTCTGCTGCCCGCCGGCTGAGCTCGATGAGCTGCTGGTCACCGCGGCCCTGATAGGTCCGGACGAGCGCACGGTGCTCGCCGAAGACCTGGAGCGCGTCCTGCTGGCCCGCCACCTCGCCGAGCTCGCGAGCCTGCCTGGCGAGTCGTTCCGCGGCGACGAGATCCCCCTCGAGCACGGCCCACGCCGCGACCCCGACCTTGGCAACCCAGCTCAACGTGGGCTGGGCGAGAGCCGCCGCGAGCTCCTGCTGTCGGTCTCGCACTGCCCGCGCCAGCGCGAAATCGCCGGTCTCGATACTGACGGAGAGGAGGAGGAAGTTGGCCCAGAACTCGAGTGCGCGATCCTCCGCCGCCTGCGCGGCGGCGAGCATGTCGTTCGCCATCTCCGCCCTCACGGCGAGCTTGTCGGGCCCCCACAGACCGTGGAACGCGTGCTGCAGCGCGCGCGCCCTCACTCTCGGGTCGGCGATCTCGGACGCGAGCGCGAGGGCCTCCATGGCGAGCGCCTGTCGTTGTGTGCGGTCGTGCACGTAGAGCAGCTCCTGTGACTCCAACGCCAACAGCTGCGCGCGCCGTCCCGGATCGGCCCGCCCGTTGAGCTCGAGTGCGCGTTCGATCGCCTCGACCCGCTCGTCGTCGAGGTGGCCGATGAAGCTCGTGAAGCCTCGAGTGTTTGCGAGCGCCGCGGCAGCAGCCAGATCGGCATCACCGAGCGACGATGCGATCTGCGCGGCATGCAACAACGTCGTGCGGTACGCCGCGTCCCCCGTCAGCTGCTGCGCCTCGCCGAGGCCGATCAGCGCCAGGCAGCGCTCCGCGTTGTCGACGGTGCCGAGCAGGTCGAGCGCGTCGGCGAACAGCTTCGCCGCGTCAGCTGGAGCGAGGACCTCGAGGGCGCGCCGCCCCGCGCGCGCCGTGTAGTGAGCGGCTTTCGACCGGTCGACTGCAGCCAGGCGCCAGTGCAACGCCAGCTCCGCGACGTGCTCGCCGGAATCCTGCCCGTACAGCTCCTCGAGCGCGAGTGCGACGCGGTGGTGCATGGTCGAGCGCCGTGTCGCGCCGAGGCCCTCGTACAACGTCTGGTTGATCAGCGCGTGCACGAAACGGAAGCGGCCGAGCTGCTCGCTCGACTCGTCGAGCAGCGCCGCCGCCACCGCGGCCTCCATCCGGTCCAGCAGCTCGCTCTCGGCGGTATCGACCAGCCGCACGAGGAGCTCGAGCTCGAACGAGCGGCCGATCACGGCGGCAAGAGTCAACACTTCGTGCGCCTCGGGCCCGAGGCGCTCGACGCGGCGGACGATCACGTCGCGCACGCTCTCCGGCAAGCCGAGGGGCGCCGAGCGATCGACGCTCCACCGCTCGGTCGTCGAGTCGTACAGCAGCCGCTCGGACTCCACCAGGCTGCGAAGCACCTCCCCAACGAAGAATGGATTCCCGTCGGTCTCGCTCGCGATCTCCCCGGCAAGCGCCAGCGCGTCCGCATCCAGGTCGTGCCCGGCCGCCGCCGCCATTACCTCGGACACCTCGGCCGCCCCGAAGCCCTCGAGCGCGATCCGGTCGACACCCTCGACTCGCCGCAGATCCGCCAACACCGCGTTCAGCGGGTGCTCCTTGCCCAGATCCGAATCGCGGAAGGCGACGATCACCTGGAGCGCACTCGACTCGGCGGACCGCACCACGTGCTTGAGCAGGGCGACCGACTGGCTGTCCGCCCAGTGCAGATCGTCGAGCACGAGGCAGACGGGCATCGACGCCGTCAGCTCCACGAGCGCCCCCGCGACTGCCGAGAAGAGCAGGAAGCGCTCGGTCTCCGGATCCGAGCTTTCCGGCTCCGGTACCCCGGGCATGCGTCTCGACAGCTCGCGTGTCAGTCGCGCGAGCTCCCCCCGGTGACGTTCGACGTGCCGCTCGAGCACGTCGGACGGTGCGTTCTCCACCAGCTGCGAGCACACCGAGATCCACGGCTCGTACGGCACCGCCAGCTCTTCCGAGCATGCACCCCACAAGACGGCAAACCCCTCGCCGTGTGCACCATGGCCCGAAAACGACGCCAGGCGGCTCTTGCCGATCCCGGGCTCGCCGGAGACCAGCACCACGTGCCGCGCCCCCGCGCGGGCTCGACTGCGCGAGCGCTCCATGACCGCACGCTCACTGTCGCGACCCACGAACGCCGTCCTCGGCACCGATCGCAACAGCGCCGGCACCGGCCAGCCGCCGACACCGGCGACCTCGTCTCCGAGCTTCGTCCACGGGACTACGAATACCTCGATCGGCTCGGGGTATCCCTTCAACTCGAGCTCGCCGGCGGACTCGAACCGGATGCCGTCGAGCCGACCGGCCAGCATCCGCACGGCGGGCGAGACCAGGATTCCATCCGTCGGCGCCTTGTCGCACAGCCGCGCCGCCTCGATCGAGGGGCCTCCGAAGTACTCCCCGGCCTGGACCGTGGATTCACCCGCGCCCAGACCGATACGCACCTGCAGTTTCGGCTCGGCCCGCCGATAGCGGCGCTCGATCAGCTGCTGCATGGACACCGCACACCGCACCGCCGCCGACGCAGAGCTGAAAGCGATCATCATCCCGTCACCGGTACTCCTGAACTCGCGCCCGCCCGACGCGCCGACCGCCTCGCGCAACACCTCGAAGTGCTCGTCCCGCAGCTCATCCGCGCGGACAGGACCGACCGCATTTGCCAACCGCGTCGAACCGACGAGGTCGGTCACCAGAATCGTCGCCAGCTCTATCGACTCAGGCACCGAAACGACTCCCTCGGACGTCTCGCGGCGGTGAGCTCAGCCAGAAGAGCGGCCGCTGTTCGTCGACCCACCGGGCGTCCACCTGGCCGCCGGTGCGCACGTTGGCGTTCGGGCGGCCGGTGGCGGTCGCGATCTCCGGGCCATCCGGCTGCCCGAGGGGCTTGCGACGCTTGACCTCGTTCGGCACGGGGCCATTATCCGCTTGCGAGAGGGACACCGAGCGGTCCTCACCTCGCCGCCACACCGCCTCGGCGCAGCTCCTAGCGCGCCTCCTCGTCGAGGTAACTCGAACCCGTCGACGCGTCGAGTTCGGTTTGACGGAGCGGCGCCGGAGTCGAACCGACCGAGCCGTGGGCTACACGACCGCACAGGTTTTGAAGACCTGCTGGGCCACCGGGCCCGTGCCGCTCCGCGGCCACCCTACAGACGGGCTACGGGCGCTAGTACCCCGTCGAGGAGCCGCCGCTGCCGTAGACGGCAAGCAGCACGACGCCGATCGCGATCGCGGCGATCACGGCGCCGATCACGATCAGGCGCGTGTGACCCGCTCCGGTTCCCTGCTGGCTCGTGCGCTGGTCGGGCGATGACATGGATCCTCCTTCGATTCCTTCCACCACTCGGAGATACGGGCCGACAGAAGGTCCGGATGCGCACGGCAACACGACCGCAACATGGCGGGTGTCAGGAGAGCGCGGAGATGCGCCGGGCTCAGGCGAGCGCGGTCTTGATCCGCTCGATCGCGGCTGCTTCGGCCTCGTCGCCGCCCTTCGCGGCCTTGCTCACGGTCTCCGCGAGCTGGAGGACGAAGCCGCGATAGCTGTCGAGCTCGTCGGGCGCCTTCGCTCGGAGTGTGGAGACGGCGGTCCGCAGGGCCTCGTCCGCTTCCTGGACCTCGCTCGGCGTCGCGATCGCCCCGAAGCCGGTGCCGTGCTCCGACGCGAGCTCCCGCACGAGCTGGCTGTCGTCCTCGCGCGAGTCGACGAGGTAGTGCGCGAACGAGGATGCCTCCTTGAGCGAGTCGAGGAAGCTCCGGTCGCTCACCGAGACGAGCAGCCCGGCACCGGTCGCGCCCTTGCGCAGCTGGTCCCACTCCTGCTCGGTGAAATCTGCCTTGCCGGCCATCCCCACCTCCCGTTCCGACGTCCCCCTGAGTGTCTCAGAACTCGTTTCAGAATGACGCTTCGTTGCCGGGGCGTGCTGGGCGAGCGCGATGCAAGGACGCAGGGAGCCCCGATATGCGGGCATATCGGGGCGACCGAGGACGCCGCAGCGCGCCGCCCAGCGCGACACGGCGGCACAAGGCTTCATTCTGAAACGAGTTCTTAGGGCCGCACCG
>Ga0070664_100001527_pt1 | contig 18478 bp, 17 predicted proteins | sample KBSC73metaG_FD_65863 | JGI IMG/M metagenome (GOLD analysis project Ga0070664, IMG submission 65863) | Corn rhizosphere microbial communities from Kellogg Biological Station, Michigan, USA - KBS C7-3 metaG | ecosystem: Host-associated > Plants > Roots > Rhizosphere > Soil ... | reverse complement strand
TACCAGGAGGCTTCGGTGGAACCCAGCGCCTCGGCGACCCGGAACTCGACCAGCGCCTTCTCGTAGCCCTCGGCCCGGAAGGCCTCGGCCCCCGCGACCAGGTGCGGCTCCCACGGAGAGACGGCCGGCTCCGCCGCCAGCAGCAGCGCGAGCACCGCCAGGCTGGAGCGGCTCACGCCGTGCTGCTCCGTGCGGACGCTTGCGCCCGGCGGAGACAGCCTCGGAAGACGAACGGCTCAGCCGCGCCGGGGCGCGGCCGGCCCGTGCTCAGGGCTTCTTGCCGCCGCCCTTGTCCTGGCCTGGGGGACCACCGTGCGGATTGCCGTGACTGGCGCCATCCCCGCCCGTCGCCCGGGCCTCGGCCGCACGGGCCTGGCCGGCGGCGTTGCGCGCCGACTCGCTCGGGTCCCCGTGCCGTCCCCTGCCATTCGCCACGTCCTGGGCGGCCCGGTTCGCCGCCGCGTTCTGCCCGGCACGCGTGGCCGCGCTGTTCGATTCGCGAGCAGCGGCAGCCGCGGGGGCCGGCAGGGAGGGCGGAAGAACCGGCCTCTGCAAGGAGGGAGGATCGGTGGGGAGCGTGAGTCGCGCCTCCAGCGCCTCGTGGAGCAACGCACGGGTGCGCGGCGCGAGTTCCTCCGCGCCGGCCAGCGAGGCCAGCAGCAGCACGAGCGTGAGCGCGCAGCGGTTCATCCTGGAGCATTCCTACAGCAACGGTCGTGCCGCCCACCATCGCCTCACGATCTCTCGTGGTCCCCGGCTTGGGCCGTCCCGTCCGGGACAGCGACTGCACGAAACGGTACACCGCGAGCCCTGTCGCACTCTCCACACCGCTGGCGGCACATGGCGGCCGGTGCCGGACACCTGCGCACACCTCTTGCTGTGAAAACCCATGGGTCCGGTGCGCGCCGGCCGGAGTTTGGGATTGCAGTGGAGCTGGCAAGCGGACTGCACACGGTGCGGCGCGCACACGGCCCGGTCGGCGGGCCCACTACGGGAGTCCAGATTCGAATGTCATCTCCTCTATTTCGTTCGTTCCTCGCTGCGGGCGCCGTCGCTCTCGCAGCCTGTGGTGCCTCCGGAGGAAACGGCACGCTCGCGGTCGCCCTGACCGACGCCCCATCACCTGACGTCAAGGGCATCGTGGTCACCATCGACACGGTCACCGCTCACTCCGAACAGGCCGGCTGGGTGACGGTGGCCCACGGGCCGATCACCGTCGACCTGCTCACGCTGCAGGACGTGTCCATGAAGCTCGGCGAGGTCTCGCTGCCCGCGGGCACGGTCAACGAGATCCGCCTGATCCTCACCGAGGATGGTCCTCAGTACGTGGTGCTCACCGACGACAGCCACGCTCCGCTGAAGACGCCGAGCGGCTCGGAGTCCGGCGTGAAGCTCAAGGGCAAGTTCGAGGTGAGCGCGTGCGTCAAGCACACCGTCACCCTCGACTTCGACGGCAAGAACTCCATCGCCTTCCACGAGACGGGCGGCCCGGATCCGGAGTGGATCCTCCGGCCGGTCATTCACGTGAAGGCCGAGGCGGACGAGCCCGGGAGCTGCACCGCGGACGGCGGCATGCCCGACTCGGGCACGCCTGATTCCGGCACGCCCCCCATCGGAGACGGCCCGCCTGACACTCCCGACGCAGGGACCGGCAGCCCAGACGGCGGGATCTGCAGCGAACCCGGCGATCCGAGCTGCCCCCTCATGCCGAACTAGTCGGGTCCGGTCCAGACTCACCCCCTTTGAACCGGACGAGGCCCCCGGGAACCTTCCCCCGGGGGCCTGCTTTTTTCAGTCGCTCCCGCCCCGCCTGGAAAGCGCCCTTGCCAGCTCCAGCACCTCGACCGGGACCGCGAGCACGACCGTGTTCGAGGGCGAGGGGCCGAGGCCGTCGAGCGTCTGCAGCGTCCGCAGCTGCATGGCTCCGGGGCTGGAGGCCATGGTCGCGGCGGCGGCGGCGAGGTTGAGCGCGGCGTCCCGGTCGCCCTCGGCCTTGGTGATGGTGGCGCGCTTCTCCCGCTCGGCGGACGCCTGGCGCGACATCATCCGCTTGAGGTCCTCGGGCATGTCGATGTCCAGCAGCCGGATGGAGTCGATGTGCGTGCCCCACATCGCGGCGCGGCTCTCGACCACCGAGGCGACCTTGGCCTGGATCTGGTCGCGCTCGCTCAGCAGCTCGTCGAGGGTCATGCTCCCGATGACGTCGCGGAGCGCGGCCTGCGCGTACTGGGAGACCGCGAAGCGGTAGTCCTGCACGGTGATGACTGCCCGCTCGGGGTCATGCACCCGGAAGAAGATGACCCCGTCCACCCGCACCGGCACGTTGTCCCGGGTGATGACCTGCTGGTGCGGGATGTCGAGGGTGAGGAGACGGGTGTCGACGAAACGGACGGTGTCCAGCACCGGGAAGACCAGGATGACCCCCGGTCCCTTCAGCCCGTGGAACTTTCCGAGACGCAGCACCACCCCGCGCTCCCACTGCGCCGCCACCCTCACGATGTGGCTCAGGTAGAGCGCGAAGAAGAAGGAGACGATCACCCCCAGGGGCAAGGTGATTCCTGCGCCAGGTAGGCCGGCTGCGCCGAGACCCAGCAACGCTGACAGCAGGCTTCCTCCCGCCCACAGCACCAGGAGGATGACCACCCGGAGCCCGCGCCCGAGCGAGACGTGCTCGACCGAGGGACGGGCGAACTGACGCGACGACATCCCCTGCTGGCCCTCGCGGGTCAGGGCATTGTCCTGGGCCTGCTCGATGGCGGCCCGGACCTTCTCCACGTTGATGGGCATGACTCACCCCGTGCGGGCGAGCGTGCCCGCGGTGCGCTGAAGCAGCGTCGCGAGCGAGGTTTCCACGAACGTCAGGTCGCGGTCGATGCCGATCACGCCGTCCTGCGGAACCTCGTGCCACACGTCGGGGCCCTGCAGCTCCTCGCTGGCCACCTCGAGGGCGAAGACTGGCGTGCCGGAACCGGGGCGCTCGCGGAGCGGAACGCCCTCGGCGGCCTCGGCGGCAAAGAAGAGGCTCCGGTCGCGCCGGGTGGCGGCGAGGAGGTCACCGTCGGTCACCAGGAAGTTCATCGCCGACCGTTTGCCGTTGCCCACCTCGACGTCGGTGATGCGAGACACCTCGTCCATCGCCTTCGCCAGCGCCCACTGGACGTCGCCGAGCAAGGGAGGCTCGCCGGGGTCGATCCGCGAGGCCAGCCGGGTGAGGAACAGCGCGAAGCAGCGCTCGGAATCCGTCTCGCCACGGAAGGTCCGGTACGCCGGAGCGATGAGCTCCTCGATGGCGGCGCGGTGCCGGTCGAAGGCGTGCAGGGTGCCGTTGTGGGCGAAGGCCCACCTGCCGTGAGTGAAGGGATGAGCGTTGTCCAGCTTCACCGAGCCGACCGAAGCGAGCCGGAGGTGCGCCAGCACGGTGCGGGCCTGGACCCCGCTGCTCACTCGCTCGAACTCGGGGTCGAGGTGAGCGGCGCCGAGGCCGCGCGCGACCTGGGGGTACCCGCCGTCCTGCCAGGAGGCGATGCCCCACCCGTCAGGGTGCTCGAGCGATTGACGGCGGAGCGAATTGCGCTCCAGGACCAGCGCATCATGAACTCGCTCTGACTCAGCCGATCGGAACCCGAACAGACGACACATGCTCTCCACACTTCATACACGAGCGTCGCCACGTTCGCAGCGGGGCGAGCCCCACCCACTGCAACTGTGCCGGTGCTCGGAAATCGACATCCCTGGCGGGCGTTGACCACTCATGGGTGTTCTGCCCTCCGGTGGTCGGAGGCAGAGCGGGAAAGCCCTGTTCCGGCCCCGGGTCTCGAGGGAGGCCCGGGGTGGAACTTTCTCCTAGCATCGCGCGACTTTGTCCGGCCGGAGGACGATTCGGCCGGCGCGCACGACTCCCTGGACGTGGCTGATGCCGACATGGGCCACCAGGTGGTCCACGTCCGGCGCGCCGAGGACCACCAGGTCCGCCGGGCCTCCCACCCGTAACCTGCCCAGCGAGGTGTCACCGAGCGCCTCGCCCCCTCGCCGGGTCACCCCGAGCAGGGCCTCGACCGGCGTGAGGCCGTTCTGCAGGCAGGCCAGCGACAGCGCGAGCGCGAGGTTCTCCGTGGGTGCGCTGCCGGGGTTGCAGTTGGTGGCAATGGCGACACCCACCCCTGCGTCGACCAGCGCGCGCCCCGGTGCGTAGCGGGGCAGACGCAGGACCAGGGTGGCGGTGGGGATGAGCACTGCGGTGACGCGGGATTCGGCGAGCGCGGTCATGCCGGCAGGGCTCACCGACTCGAGGTGGTCTGCCGAGACGGCCCGCACACTCGCGGCGAGCTCGGCGCCCTGTCCGGGGCGGAGTTGATCCACGTGGAGCTTGAGCCCGAGCCCGAGCGCACGGGCCTCCTCGAGGAACGGGCGCACCTCGTCCGCGCTGAACGCGCCCTCCTCGACGAAGGCGTCGGCGAAGCGGGCGAGCCCGGCACGCGCGACCTCGTGCAGGACCTTCTGCCCACGGGCGAGGAACCCGGCGCGATCGCTGCTGCCCGGCGGCATCGCGTGAGGCCAGAGGAAGGTGCGAAGGAGTCGGATCGGCTGGCGAGTCCCGAGCAGCTCGATGACCCGGAGCATCCGCAGCTCGGTGTCGGCGTCGAGGCCATAGCCGCTCTTGACCTCGGCGGTGGTGACCCCTTGAGCGAGCAGCCGCTGGAGGCGGGGCAGGGCGAGGGAGAGGAGCTCGTCGTCGGACGCCTCGCGCACTGCGCGCACGGTGGAGGCGATGCCGCCACCGGCCTTGGCGATGGAGAGGTAGTCCGCGCCGGCGCAGCGCAGGGCAAACTCGTGGGAGCGATCGCCGGCCCAGACCAGATGGGTGTGCGAGTCGACGAACCCGGGCGCGACCAGGCCGCCCCCGGCGTCGAGGACCTTGGTGGAAGGCCCGATGCGGTCTCTGGGGATGTCGCCCTCGGCGCCGAGCCACGCCACGTGGACGTCGTCGATTCCCACTGCACCTCGAGGAATGGGCCCGAGCAGCTGCTCGGCGGTGCCGCCGTCAGGGCCGTCGGCGGTGAAGAGCGTCCCGGCGTTTCGGACGAGAAGGTCGAAGGGACGGTTCATCGGCGGTCAGCGTGCCTCCGGGAGCAGAGCTCGCGCCGGCAGCATCGCGCGCTCGACGGTCGGCCGGCAACGCGAGTGGGCTAGCCAGTGACTCCCGGTATCCTCACCCCTCGGGCTCGCGCGATGTCCACCGCCTCCGGGTACCCGGCGTCGACGTGCCGGAGCACGCCCATCCCCGGGTCCGAGGTCAGCACGCGCTCGATGCGCCTGGCGGCCGCCTCCGTTCCGTCGGCGACGATGACCTGCCCGGCGTGGAGCGAGTATCCGATGCCCACGCCCCCGCCGTTGTGCACGCTCACCCAGCTGGCGCCGTTCACCGCGTTCACCAGGGCGTTGAGGATGGGCCAGTCGGCCACCGCGTCCGAGCCGTCCTTCATGGCCTCGGTCTCTCGGTTCGGTGAGGCGACGGAGCCGCAGTCGAGGTGATCGCGGCCGATGACGATGGGCGCCTTCACCTCTCCCCTTCGAACCAGCTCGTTGAACGCCAGCCCCGCACGCTGGCGCTCGCCGTACCCCAGCCAGCAGATGCGCGCCGGCAGGCCCTGGAACGCGACCCGCTCGCCGGCCATCCGGATCCAGCGCGCGAGCCCCGTCTTCTCCGGGAAGAGCTCCAGCACCGCCCGGTCGGTCCGGCGGATGTCCTCCGGATCTCCGGAGAGCGCCACCCAGCGGAAGGGGCCCGCGCCCTCGCAGAACAGCGGCCGGATGTAGGCCGGCACGAAGCCGGGGAAGTCGAAGGCGTTCTTCAGCCCCGCCGCCTGTGCACCGGCGCGAATGTTGTTTCCGTAGTCGAAGACGTGACTGCCGGCCGATTTCAGGTCGAGCATCGCCTTCACCTGGACCGCCATGGACTGCTGGGCGCGCCGCACGTGCTCCTCCGGCCGGGTCCGGCGCAGCTCCGCCGCCTCGGCGAGGGAGAGGCCCCGGGGGATGTACCCGTTCAGCGGGTCGTGGGCGGAGGTCTGGTCGGTCACCAGGTCCGGGCGAATGCCCCGCCGGACCAGCTCCGGGTACACCTCGGCCGCGTTGGCGATGACCGCGATGGACCGCGCCTGCTTCCGGGCAAGGGCGGCCTCCACCTGGGCCAGCGCGTCGTCGAGGTCGCGGGCGACGGCGTCCAGGTAGCGGTGCTCGACCCTCCGGCGGGCCCGCTCCGGGTCCACCTCCACGCCGAGGAACACCGCGCCGTTCATCGTCGCCGCGAGCGGCTGCGCGCCTCCCATGCCGCCCAGGCCAGCGGAGAGCACGAGTCGCCCGGACAGGTCGTCGGTGCCGAAGTGCGTGCGGCCGGCCTGGGCGAAGGTCTCGAAGGTGCCCTGCAGGATTCCCTGGGTCCCGATGTAGATCCACGACCCCGCGGTCATCTGGCCGTACATCATCAGGCCCTTCGCCTCGAGATCGCGGAACACCTCCCAGGTGGACCAGCGCCCGACCAGGTTGGAGTTGGCGAGGAGGACCCGCGGGGCGTCGGGGTGAGTCTTCAGCACTCCGACCGGCTTCCCCGACTGCACGAGCATCGTCTCGTCGTCGGCCAGCGTGCGCAGGGTGGACACCATCCGGTCGAAGGAGGCCCAGTCCCGCGCCGCCTTGCCGGTACCGCCGTAGACCACGAGGTCCGCGGGGCGCTCCGCCACCTCGGGGTCGAGGTTGTTCATCAGCATTCGCATCGCGGCCTCCTGCACCCAGCCGCGGCAGCTGCGCTCGGTTCCCCGGGGGGCCCGGATCGTCCGTCCCGACATCGCCTCGTCGACCTCCGCAGAGGCGCCAGGGGCGGCGCCCACCCGCCCTCGTACGCTGGACCCCAGGGCCTTCTCAAGCCCGCCTGGTGGTCAACGCGGTTTCGGCGTCTAGGCGGCGGGGGGCGTTGCCGTCCGACGGCCCGTGGCCATCTTCGAAACGGCGTGGCTGCCTCCTCCAACGACCCGGCCGGCCTGAATCCGCGCGGGCGCAAGCACGAGAAGCCGGGCGGTGGGCCTCGGTTCCGCCTGGGCTCGCCGCTCCTCTATCTGGGCCTGGTGGTGCTCGGGCTGGTGCTCTTCCGGAACATGTTCCAGGAGGCTGGATATCTCCGGGTGCCCTACAGCGAGTTCAAGCGAGCGGTCCAGGAGGGGCGCTTCAAGCGGGTGCAGATCGGCCCCGACGTGCTCCGTGGCTACACCACCGACGTGGTCGGTCAACCGGCTCGGAGCGTCGACCGGGTGGCGACCCCCTGGACGTCCAACCGCGTGGAGGACCCCGAGCTGACCCGGCTGCTCGATCAGAAGAAGATCGAGTACGAGGCCATCCCCGGCAGCGGACTGGGCGAGTCCTTCTGGATCTGGGGCCTGCCGCTGCTGCTCGGCTTCATCTTCTGGACCTGGATGATGCGGCGGATGGGGGCGGGCGGGCTCGGCCAGGGCCCCCAGAGCGTCATGAGCTTCGGGAAGACCCGTGCCCGGGTGCAGGCCGAGGCGGACACCGGGGTGGGGTTCAAGGACGTGGCAGGCATCGACGAGGCCGTCGACGAGCTGAGGGAGATCGTCGAGTTCCTGCGCACGCCGGAGAAGTTTCGCAGGCTCGGCGGCCGGATCCCGAAGGGCGTGCTCCTGGTCGGCCCTCCCGGCACGGGCAAGACCCTGCTCGCACGTGCGGTGGCGGGCGAGGCCGGGGTGCCGTTCTTCTCCCTCTCCGGCTCGGAGTTCGTGGAGATGTTCGTCGGCGTGGGTGCGGCGCGGGTACGGGACCTGTTCGCCCAGGCGCAGGCCAAGGCTCCGTGCATCATCTTCATCGACGAGCTGGACGCGATTGGAAAGACGCGCAGCGCCGGAGCCGTCGGAGGCCACGACGAGCGCGAGCAGACGCTGAACCAGATGCTCGCCGAGATGGACGGCTTCGACGCGCGCGCCGGGCTGATCATCATCGCCGCCACCAACCGGCCGGAGATCCTCGACAGCGCGCTGCTTCGGCCCGGTCGCTTCGACCGGCAGGTGCTGGTGGACAGGCCGGACAAGCGCGGCCGGGAGCACATCCTGGCCATCCACGCCCGGGGGGTGAAGCTCGGCTCGGACGTGGATCTCCGCTCCATCGCCGCGCGGACTCCGGGCTTCGCGGGCGCAGACCTGGCCAACGTGGTGAACGAGGCGGCGCTTCTCGCGGCGCGGAGAGACCACCCGGCGGTGCTCCGGACCGACTTCGAGGAGGCCATCGAGCGGGTGGTGGCCGGGCTGGAGAAGAAGAACCGCCGCATCTCCGAGCGGGAGAAGGAGATCGTCGCCCACCACGAGGCGGGCCACGCGGTGGTGGGCTGGCTGCTCCCGCACACCGAGTCCGTTCACAAGATCAGCATCATCCCCAGGGGTCTCGCGGCGCTCGGCTACACGATGTCCCTTCCCCTCGAGGACCGGTACCTCATGTCGCTCGACGAGCTGCGCGACAAGATGGCGGCGATGATGGGCGGGCGGGCCGCCGAGGAGCTGTTCATCGGGGAGATCTCCACCGGCGCCTCCAACGACCTGAAGCAGGCCACCGACGTCGCCCGGCTCATGGTGCGCGACTACGGGATGAGCGGCGAGGTGGGCCCGGTGTCCCTGGCAGAGCAGGGGAGCACCTTTCTCCAGTCCGCCGCGCTGCCGGAGCTGAGGAGCTACTCGGAGCAGACCGCCCGGATGGTGGACGCGGAGATTCGCCGCCTCACCCAGGAGGCGCTGGAGCGGGCGCGCAGCGTGCTGCGGGCGAACCGCTCCCTGGTCGAGGCTGTCGCCGCGCGGCTTCTTGCCACCGAGGTGGTGGAGGAGCCGGAGCTGGTCCACATCCTCGGACCCAAGGTCAGGCCTTCACGCTCCGCCGAGCAGGACGAGCCGACGGAGGCGATGGGCGCCTGGGGCGAATCGCACGCCTGAAGCAATCGGCAGCGGCTGCTCTTCCTGGGCCCGGAAAGTCCCTTGCCTGGGCGGGGCACGACCGAGCGTTGACAGGAGAGGCGTTCTGGTTAGGTTGACCGCCGAGCCATGAGCGTCCGGGTGAACGACAAGCGCCGCTACAATGCCGATGGCACGCCCCGCCCGGGCGTCGCCGAACCGGAGCCGGAGATCTCCACCACGCCGGAGACGCCCGACTCGGAGTCGTCCACGCGGCCAGGCCCAGACGAGGTGACCCGGCTCCGGTCCGAGCTCGACGCCTCGCGCCACCGGGTGGACGAGCTGGCCCGTGGCCTCCAGGACGTGATGCGCGACCGGGACGACTTCAAGCAGCGCATCCAGCGCGAGCGGGAGCGAATGCTCGACGTGGAGAAGGGGCAGGTGGCCCAGGCGCTGATCGAGGCCATCGACGAGCTGGACCTGTCGCTTGCCGCGGACGACGGATCTTCCTTCGCCCAGGGTGTCCGCCTCATCCGCGACAAGCTGCTCCAGAAGCTCGCGGCGAGCGGCATCGAGCGACCGCAGCTGGTCGGACGACCCTTCGATCCGAACGTCGCCGAGGCGGTGGACGTGGAGCTGGTCTCCTCGCCGGACCGGGGGGACAAGGTGCTCGAGGAGCACCGCCCCGCGTACGTGCTCCGCGGCAGGGTCATTCGCCCGGGCCGGGTGAAGGTGGGCAAGTACCTGGAGCCAGTGAAGGCGTAGAGTCGTTCCTCGACTCGTGCCTGTCTCCGTCCTTCTCTCCCTCGCCCTCGCCGCCACCGGCCCCCAGCACGCTTTCGAGGACTGGGCGCGGGAGCGCGCGCGTGCGTTCGAGCAGGGGGACCGGTCCACGTCCCCCAAGACGCCGATCTGGCGGGAGCGCAACGGCTCGGGCCCCTTCCTGGTGGGCTTCTCCGCCCCGAGCTCGCTGGCGCCGCTCATCCGCGCGGTGAGCCCCGGAGTGATCAACGTCCTCACCTATTCTCAGCCGGTGGAGGGCATCGCCGCGGGGCGCGTGCCGACCGCGACCGGCTCGGGGTTCCTTCTCGGCCCGGAGGGGTACGTGGTGAGCAATCACCACGTGGTGAAGGACGCGCAGTGGATCCAGGTCCGGCTCGCGGACGGTCGGGTCTTCGATGCCGAGCTGGTGGGCAGCGACCCCGATACCGACCTGGCCCTGCTGCAGGTGCTGGACGGGACCGACCTGCCTTCGGTCGTGCTCGGGGACTCGGATCGCCTCGAGGTGGGCGACTGGGTGGTGGCCATCGGGAATCCCTTCGGGCTGGACCGGAGCGTCTCCCACGGGCTCATCTCCGCGAAGGAGCGGGTGCTCGGCGTCGGACCGCTCGACGACTTCATTCAGACCGATGCGCTGATCAACCCCGGGAACAGTGGTGGGCCGCTGTTCAACATGCGCGGGGAAGTGGTGGGGGTGAACAGCGCGGTCATCAGCAACGCGCAGGGCATCGGCTTCGCCGTGCCCATCAACATGGTGAAGGACCTGCTCCCCAACCTCCTGGACAACGGGCACGTGGAGCGTGGCTGGCTGGGGATGACGGTGGTGGAGGAGCCGGGGAAGCATTCGGCGCAGGTGGTGGACGTCTATCCCGGAGGACCGGCGGCGGCGGTGGGACTCCGCGCTGGCGACCGGGTGACGACCATCAACGGCCGCCCGGTGGACTCCTATCTCCAGCTGCTGCGGAAGATCTCCCTGCTCGCGCCAGGCACGCTGGTCCGGATGGGCGTCCAGCGTGGCACCGCGGCCCGGGAGTTCACCGCGCGGGTCGCCGAGCGCCCGGTGCGGCCCGCTCCCCCGGGCAGCCCCACTGCGGGGCTCGACTCGCGAGGGGACCTCGATCGGCTGGGGCTGACCGTGTCCGACCTCGACGCCGACTCGGCGAACCGGCTGGGGGCGCGCTCGCCCTTCGGGGCCTGGGTGGTGCAGGTGTCTCCCAACGGGCCGGCGGCCCGCGCCGGAGTGCGACTGGGCGACGTCGTGGTCGAGGCCGCCGGGCAGCGGGTGGCGAGCGTGGAGAGCTTCCGTTCCGCGCTGGCCGAGCGATCTGCCGGAAGCCGCCTGACCCTGGAGGTGGAGCGGCAGGGGAGGCCCAAGCGTCTGGTGGTGGAGACCCAATGACCTCTCGCGACGCCCTCTTCGAGCCGCTCCTGGGAAAGCGGCGGACGGTCCGCCAGGCGCTGGTGGAGGTCGCCGAGCGCTGGGCGGCCGCCCCGATCGACGATGTCGAAGGCTGCGCCGCGCTCGAGGACGCCGTCCGGCACAAGATCCTCCGCGGGGAGATCAGTCGCGAGATCCCGGCTGGCGCCGACGCCGCAGCGCTCGCCCGGGCGTTCGTCGCCGCGCTGGTGGCAGGGGAGGGCGCCAGGGCAGTCGAGCGGGCCTTTCCCACGAACTGAAGATGGCTGCTGATCGTTGAAGGGTCGCGCGGAATCGCTGCAGCGTTCTCAGACCAGTCCGCGGGCCTGCCACTTGCCCCAGATCTGCCGCAGCTTCCGGTCGGCCTGGGCCACCGCGTTCTCTGCGGATTCGGCCCCGGTCGCCGCGCGGGCGAACATGGTGTTCAGCACCCAGGTGCCGTAAGCGTCGTCGAGCGCGGCGTTGGCGTACCCCGGTGCCCCGAGATTGGTCATCCACTCCAGCGCGTCGGACAGGACCGCGTACTTGCCGGGCGGCGTGGCCTTCGGATCCCTCGCCAGCAGCACCCCGAGGTCCTTCACCCGATCGGGGAACGCCGGGAAGTTGTAGGACTCGCTGGCCTGGAACGCCTCGCGCGACTGGCCCACCAGGTCCACCAGGAACGCCTTGGCTCCCTCGACGTTCTCCGCGAACTTCCAGACGACGTAGACGCTGGTCGCATGGGGAAGCCCGATGCGCCGGGCCGGTCCCTGCGGTGGGCGGGCGAGGGCGATACTCGGGCCGATGGGAAGCCGGTCGTTCTCTGCCGTCCGGGTGATGGAGATGGCGTTCATCACCAGCGACGACTGGCCGGCAATCATCGCCCGGTTGTTGGAGGAGGGATCCCAGGCGAGGACCGCAGGGGTCATCGCCTCGCGGTAGAGCGCGGTGACGTACTTCACGGCCTCCACGGTCTGTTTCGAGCCAAGTGCCGGCGCGCCGCTCGTGTCCTGCTCGGAGCCGCCGAAGGAAAGGAGCACGACACGCAGGGCGATGGCGCTGTCGTCCTCGGGCGAGAGCCCGATCCCCACCGGGATCCCGCTCCGCGCCTTGATCGCCTTGCCTCCCAGCCGCACGCGCTCCCAGTCGTCAGGGGTCTGGCCGGCCTCGGCCCAGAGATCGCTCCGGTAGTTCACCGGGTCAGGGACCACGGAGTCGCAGAACCCGTGGAACTTGCCGGTGCGGGGGTTGCGGGTGCTCCGGATCGCGAGGTCGAGCGGCTTGCCGTACCGGCGCTGGCACACCTCGACGATCTCGCGGTGATCGATGACGTCCGGCTCGTGCACCGGCCGCGGACGGAGGAACATGACCAGGTCATGGCCCCGCCCGGCCGAGACCTCTGCGGCCGCGGTGCTGTTCAGCGCGTTGACTCCGACGTGGTCCACCGTGACGTCGGTGTCGTGCTTCTCGCCCCAGCTCCGGGCCCAGGCATCGAACCACCGATCGTACGCCGGCACGAAGTGGTTCCACTGGAGGATGCGGAGACGGCGCCGACCGGCGGCGCGTGCCCGACCCTGGGGTCCGAGCGCGGCGAGCGCGCTGGCGCCCGCGAGCACCGTCCTCCGGGACAGACCACGACTCATCCTTGCTCGGGCTGGACCTGCGACGCCGAGCACGCGCCGAATGCAGCGGCCTCGCCGTTTCACGCGTCGGGGGCCACCCAGGTGGCGAGCACCGCGCCCGTCCGCGAGGTCACCTGGATGGCGTCGAGCTTCGCCTTCACTCCGGTGAGCTGGCCGCCGCCCTTCTTCGGCAACGCCCAGGGCTGCTCGGGTCGGAAGAGCAGCTCCAGCCGGACTCCCCGGTTCCTGAACAGCCGCTCCATGTCGTCGACCGTCTCCACTCCCGGCAGCTTCCCGGCGAACATCAGCACCGGGAGGATGGGGTTCCCCTTGGCGTCGGTCTTCTTGGGCACGGCGTTGGTCAACGCGTGCTCGGCCCCTGGAAAGAACGGTGTCACCTCGACGGTGAAATCGCCTCCGAAGCGCGTGCCCTCGGACATGCCCACCATCCCCGCCTCGTCCTCGCGGACCAGGGCGTAGAAGCGCTTGCCCTTCGCCTGCGTCTGGAACTCCCGCGAGCGGTTGCGACAGTTCGCGGTGTTCGAGGCCGTGCCGCAGTCGCCGAGGTACACCTCCAGGAACTCGCCCAGCCCGCCGTCGAAGGGCTGAGCCTCCTTCCTGAGCTCGTCGAACCGGCCCTGGGCCAGCGCGAGGGCGGGCAGGAGCGCGAGGAGCGTGACTGCCGACCTGGCGAGCAAGGACAACCTCCTGAGGTAGATATTTTGACTACATCTTCCTACCGCGTACCCTGTGCGTCGTCGCATCAGTTCGGGTCGCATCCTTTCAGAAGGAGCACGTCCGTGGGCGATCGCCGCCGCCACCTGCGGTTCGACAAGGTCTTCACCGTCTACATCAGCACCCCGGACGGGCTCACCCGCGGCATCGCCCGGAACATCTCGGCGACGGGGCTCTTCGTCGAAACACGCGAGCCGATGCCTCTCGGCGGTCGGGTGCGGGTCACCTTCACCGGCGAGGACGGCACGGAGATGACCTGCCTCTGCGAGGTTCGTTACCAGGTCGCGCTCAGCTATGGGCGGGGCGCCGAGGAGCCGGGCCACACCCGCGGGATGGGTCTGCGCATCGTCGCTTACGAGACCCGCGAAGACCACCCGCTGCTGCTCGTGGACCGGGAGCGGGTGATGCATTGAGGGATCCGCCGCGCGCTCGAGCGCCGGCTCCGCAGGCGTCCGCCGGGACCTCAGCTACTGCGAGAAGCCCTCGATGATGTAGTGCGCCTCGATCCTCTTGAGGGCGAGGATCATCGCCGCCAGCCGCGGCTCGACCTGCTTGCCCACGCAGAACGGCCGGCTGTCGTGCATCTCGGTCTTGCGGGGGTTGTTCCGCGAGATGTCCCGGATGATGCGGTAGTTCCGCTTCAGCGCGTGCTCGAGCTTGGCGTTGACCTCGGCTTCGGTCCACGACTCCATGCGCTTGTTCTGGATCCACTCGTAGTAGCTCACCGTCACGCCGCCGGCGTTGGCGATGATGTCCGGGATGAGGTCGATGCCGCGCTTGAGCAGCACCCGGTCGGCCTCGGGCGTGGTGGGACCGTTGGCGCCCTCGGCGATGAGCTTGCAGCGGACCTTCTCGGCGATCTCGCCGGTGATCTCGCCACCGAGGGCCGCAGGGATGAGGACCTCGGCCTGGACCTCCCAGAAGTCCTTCTTGTCGATCTTCTGCGCGCCCGGGAACCCGGCCACGCTCCTCTTGAGGTTCTTCGGGTCCGCCACGTAGGCGAGGAGCGCCGGGACGTCGATCCCGTCAGGGTTGTAGATGGTCCCGTCGTAGTCGTTGACCGCCAGGAGCCGCCCGCCGAGGCCGGCGAAGATCTCCGCGGCATAGGAGCCCACGTTGCCGAAGCCCTGCACGATGAAGGTCTTGCCCTTCAGGGTCTCGCCGCGGTCGGCGTAGTAGTCCTCGACGCAGTAGATGACGCCCTGACCGGTGGCCTTGACCCGGCCCTCGGAGCCGCCGATGCGCACGTCCTTGCCGGTGACGATGGCCCGGCCCACGTGGCGCTCGTTCTCGCCGTCCAGGTACTGGCGCATCATCAGCGCCATGATCTCGCCATTGGTGCCCACGTCGGGCGCAGGGATGTCGATGTTGGGGCCGATGAGCCGCTTCAGCTTGTACATGAAGCGCAGGGTGATGGCCTCGAGCTCCTCCTTGCCGTACTGGCGGGGATCGATCTGGATGCCGCCCTTGCCGCCGCCGAAGGGGACCTCGGCGATCGCCGTCTTCCAGGTCATCTCCGCGGCGAGCGCCTTGAAGAGGTCGAGTGACACCTCGCGGTGGTAGCGGATGCCGCCCTTGTACGGGCCGCGGGCCTGGTTGTGCTGAACGCGGTACGCCTTGAAGCGCTGCGACTCGCCGGGGATCAGCTGATAGACGCCACCGTCCGGCAGGCGGAGGTGGCCGCGGCGGATGTTGACGTCCGAGCCGAGCAGCGCCTTGCCATTGAGGAGGATCTGCCCGTCGGCCAGCCGCTCGAGCCCGTTGGGGTCGCGCACCTGGGTCGCGGGGAGGTCGCCGAAGGAACGGGCAGCCTCGGGCGAGAGCGGGCGGAGGCGGTCCTTCAGCTTCGCGGTGACGTAGAAGATGTGCTCGTAGTCAGGCTCCTCCAGCTCGAGCCTCACCCGCGGCGCGAGGCCGATGGTGTCGGCCGCGCGATGGAAGATCTCCATCGCGTCCGTGTAGAGGGTGCGCTTGGGGGTCGGGTCCGGGACCCGCATGAAGTTCTGTGGCTCGGCCATGGTCTCTCGTGGGCTCTCTGGTTGCCGCGCGGCTATACGACTCGCGGATCCGCTCCGTCAATCTCGCGACCGCCCTGTCGCTCCGACCACGCGGAGCCGATTGCGCGATGCGTTGGAGTCGGTCCGGTGGCAGCTGGCCGCCGGGGCTCGTCGTTCCGCGGTGGAGGTCTTAACTCTTCCTGCAGATGCGCGAGTTGCGGGTGTGGCTGGCTGTCGCCTTTCTGGCGGTGGCATGTGGGAAGGGAGCAGGTGCAGACCGACCGGACGGTCGGCAAGACGGGGGAACCCTCGCCGACGGAGGTCCATCGGACGGAGGTCCGTCGGACGGAGGCGAAGACGACCTGAGCAGCATTGGATCGCTCGGGGAGACTGCCTGGACGCCGCTGCTGGACGCTTCGCTGTCGCACTTCTACCGGTGGATGCCCTCCAGGGGGCGGAACGACGATCCGGAGGGCGTCTTCCGCATGGAGGGGGACACGCTCCACGTCCTCGGCCTTCCACCGAGCGATGGGACGAAGGACTTCGGCTATCTCGCGACGTGGGCCGACCTCGGCAACTACCGGGCGCGCGTGCAACAGAAGTGGGGGACCGAAACATTCGCTCCCCGCAAGGACCAGCCTCGCGACACGGGTCTGCTCTACCACCTGCGCGGTGAGGACCAGATCTGGCCGCAGTGCATCGAGTTCCAGATCATGGAGCACAACACGGGGGACCTGTGGATGCTCTCCGGCACCGGCGTCACGGCGCGGGTGGACCCGGGCTCCGAGCCCGCGTTCGATCCGCTGGGAACCCCGGAGAGCTTCCGCAGCGGACGGGTCATCAAGTCGTCCGACCCCGCGTCGCTGACCGACTGGAACACCATCGAGCTCCTCGCCTCCGGGCGGGATTCGGCGCAGATCGTCAACGGGCGCTGGGTCAACGCCGCGAGCGCCATCGAGGCGGACGACGGTGGCGGCTGGGGTGGTCTGAGCCACGGCCGCCTGGCGCTGCAGGCCGAGGGTGCCGAGACCTTCTTCCGCTCGCTCGAGGTGCGGCCCTTGGCCTACCTGCCACCGCCGGAGGGCGCGGTGGTTCTGTTCGACGGCTCCGACCTCGATGCCTGGCGGCAGCGGGACGGCGGAACGGCCGGCTGGAAGGTGACGGACGCCGGCGCCATGGAGGTGGTGCCGTTCGCCGGTGACCTCTTCACCCGGGAAACCCACGGAGACGTGCGGCTCCACCTCGAGTTCCAGGTTCCGGCCACGCCGACCGACCAGGCCACGGAGGACCGCGGGAACAGCGGCGTGTACCTCCAGGGGCGCTACGAGGTGCAGATCCTCGACACCTTCGGGCGGGACGCGGGGCTGGTGGACTGCGGAGCGATCTACGGGGTGCGGGCGCCGACGGTGAACGAGGCCTTCCCTCCGGGCATCTGGCAGAGCTTCGACGTCGTCTTCCGCGCGCCGACGTGGGACGGCACGACCAAGAAGACGCCCGCGCGGATGACGGTGGTGTGGAACGGCTCGGTGGTGCAGGAAGACGTGGAGGTTCCCGGGCCGACGCGTCTGGGAGATCCCGAGGCGCCGGGCCCGGGGCCGATCCGCCTGCAGGACCACTGGAACAAGGTTCGGTACCGCAACATCTGGATCCAGCCGCTGGCCCCGGAGGGGGTCGACGCGGGCACCGATGGAGGGATGGACGCCGGGACCGGTGGCGCACCCGACGGAGGCCCCTGAGCGCTCCGCTTCCAGGTGCTGCTCCGGGAGGAATCGGATGGGTGTTCCGCCGTCCGGAGGCCGTGGGGCTCGGCCTTTGACGAGCTGGGGCGTCGATGTTACTCAGCCGGCCCCGTCGTATCGGCCGACATAGCTCAGCTGGTAGAGCAACTGATTCGTAATCAGTAGGTCCCCGGTTCAAATCCGGGTGTCGGCTCAAGCGCTGAGCGGATCGGCTGGGTCGTCCGCAGACAGCCGGTGGGCAGCTTCGATCCGAGGTCTCCCGAACGCCTCGCCCGCGAGTGTGTCGATCGAAGCCTCATCGAGACGGGCGGTGGCCCTTCTTCGCAGACCGGAACACGCTCGGGGCTGCGTGGAAGAGCGGTTCGCTGCCGTGAAGCTTGCGACGGAGGTGGTCAGCCCTCGGAGGTATTCAGCGTCCAGCCGGGCCACGGGTGCCCAGGAAGGCCCGGCGAGGAGGAGGCCATGCGGGAGCTGTTCCCTGCGAAAATCCTCGAGCTCCATCCCGATCCGCTGCGCGAAGAGATGGCCCGGCTGGATCGTCTGGAGGAGCGGTTCAGGACTCTCGCCCAGAAGATCGCCAGCGCTCGACCTGTGCCCTCTTCGGTCACGGCGGAGCAGTTCTGGCGCTCCCTGGCCAGAGACCTGGTGATCGAGCAGCTCGACAGGTGGGGTGACGGCGATGGAGCGACCTACGTCGCCACCGTCCTCGAGGCCCTCGACGGATGCGCAGCGAGTAGAGACGCCTCGGGCTTCGCGGAGCTGGTGGACCTGGCCGAGACGCTGGCCAACTGCCGCGCGCTGGCCTCGGCCCTCCCGGGAGGAACGGCGCCATGAGAGCGCTCCTTCTCCTCATCCTCGGCGCGCTGGCCATGCTCTCGCCGGGCCCGGTGCTCGCCGTCCTTCTGGTTGTCTACCTCGCGCAACGGATCGGCGCACGCCTCCGCCGGAACCAGCCGCCGGTTCCGAGGCTCAGAGAGACCCCCGCTCGGCCGGAGCCTATCGCGCTCGTGCGGCCGGTGCTCCGGCCGAGCGAAGCGCTCGAGCGGCGGTTCGCGCAGCTCTAGGCACTGCGCTGAGCGCTCGGTGGTCGAACCGGCGCTCGGGCAGCGCCACTGCCTGCCCGAGGCCGCACTGGCTCAGGACATCAGGGCTGCCCGAACGGCGTCCCGTTGTCGAACCGCGCCTTCGCCGGGAGCGTGTAGAGCTTCGTCGCGCCCGTGGGATCGACCCACGGCCAGGTGTAGCCGCGGCCCGCGTCGAAGAACGC
>Ga0070664_100001525_pt1 | contig 18481 bp, 21 predicted proteins | sample KBSC73metaG_FD_65863 | JGI IMG/M metagenome (GOLD analysis project Ga0070664, IMG submission 65863) | Corn rhizosphere microbial communities from Kellogg Biological Station, Michigan, USA - KBS C7-3 metaG | ecosystem: Host-associated > Plants > Roots > Rhizosphere > Soil ... | reverse complement strand
TCAGCTACCTCATCCAGCCGCGGGAAGGTGGCGCGCGGCTCACGGTGTTCCACGAGGGCTTTCGCGATCTGGAGGAGGCGGCGGCCGAGCACGCCTTCGGTTGGGAGCGCGTCCTGGGCTGGCTCGAGCCGTACGCCCGGGTGATCAACGAAGAGCAAAGGAGATGGCAATGAGCGAGTTTCTGTACCTGTACCGGCTGCCGGCGGATTCCCCGAACATGCCCGACTCCGCGAGGAACATGCAGGAGCGGCTGCAGAAGTGGACGGCGTGGTTCAAGGAGCTGGAAGCCCGAGGGCACCTGCGGACGATGGGTCATCCCCTGGAGAGCGGTGGAACTGTGGTCGGCGAGGGCGGCCGCACGGTCCATGACGGTCCGTACGCCGAGTCGAAGGACATCGTCCTCGGCTACAGCGTCGTCCAGGCCAGGGACCTGGCCGAGGCACGGGCCGCGGCCGGCGGCTGTCCCATCCTGGGCTACGGAGGGATGGTCGAGGTCCGGCCCATCCGGCAGATGTGACCGCGTCGCTGCCCGACGAGGACTTCTTCCGCCGCGAATCCGGCCGGCTGGTCTCGACGCTGACCCGGATGCTGGGCGTGCACCACCTCGCCCTCGCCGAGGACGCGGTGCAGGAGACGCTCGCCGCGGCGGTGGAGGTGTGGGCCTTCCGCGGCGTGCCGGAGAATCCTTCCGCGTGGCTCACGACCGCGGCTCGCAACCGTGCGGTGAGCCTCCTTCGCCGCGAGCGCACCGCGCGAAGGTTCGCACCAGAGATCGTCCGGCTCGCCGACGCCGAGGGGGCTCCCACGGAGTCTCCGGTGGCCCACCTGCCTCCGGCGCTGAGGGACGACGAGCTGCGGATGATGTTCTCTTGCTGCCACCCGGACATTCCCGAGGACGCGCAGGTGGCGCTGGTCCTGTCGCTGCTGTCGGGCTTCTCGGCGCACGAGCTGGCCGAGGCGTTCCTCGTCTCCCGCGCGGCGATGGAGAAGCGGCTCTCCCGGGCGAAGAAGATGCTCTCCGGGACGCGGGGGCTCTTCGAGCTCGGAGCACGAGACTTCGAGACCCGTCTCGTCGCGGTGCACCGGGCGCTGTATCTGCTGTTCAACGAGGGCTACCACGGCGCCTCTCCGGACGCGGCGGTGCGGCTGGATCTCTGCCGCGAGGCGATGCGGCTGGTGGCCCTCCTCCTCGCGCACCCGCCGGCGGCCACACCGGCCACGCATGCGCTGGCCGCGCTCATGGCGCTCGACGCGGCCCGGCTGCCCGCGCGGGTGGACGAGGCGGGCGATCTCACCGAGCTCTCGCGACAGGACCGGAGCCGCTGGGACGGCAGGCTCATCGCCCGTGGGCTCGAGTTGCTGGAGTCGTCGGCGCGCGGTGAGGTGGTCTCCGAGTACCACCTCGAGGCGGCCATCGCCGCCACGCATGCCCTGGCCCCCAGCGCCGAGAAGACCTCCTGGGGGGAGATCGTCGAGCTGTACGACGCCCTCCTGCGCCTTCGCCCCTCCCCGGTGGTGGCGCTCAACCGTGCGGTCGCGATCGCCGAGCAGCTGGGTCCGGAGCGGGGCCTCGAGGCGCTGCGGTCGATTCCCGGCACGGAGAGGCTGTCGGCGTATCCCTTCTACCCGGCGGCACTGGGCGAGCTGGAGCTCCGGTGCGGACGCCCCGCCGACGCCCGACGCCACTTCCGCGCGGCCCACCGGCTGGCGCGAAACCCGGCCGAGCGAACGTTCCTCGAGCGGCGGATCGCGGAGTGTGAGCGACAGCTCTCCTCCGGCTCGAGTCCGGACGCTACGCGGCCTTCTTCTTCGAAGCTCTCGCCGCGGCGGACTCGATGAGCCGGATGGCCGCCTTGGGGCCCTTCCACCCGAGGCACCGCGCGCGCTTGTGGCTGAAGAACACGGTGCTGAGGAAGAAGTGCTCCAGCTCCTCGATGGTCTCCCGCGGCATGTCCTGGGGTTTCTTGACCTCGTTGGTCCAGCGACCCTCCATGGGCAGGACGACCAACCTGTCGTTCCGGGTGCGCTCGCCGTTCTGCTTCTGGTCGAGCTCGAGGACCCCGAAGGGTTGGCAGGGAATGACCACGCCCGGGTAGCTGGCCACCTCGGAGAGGACCAGTGCGTCCAGTGGATCGCCGTCCGCGGCCAGCGTGCTGGGCACGAACCCCCAGTCATAGGGATAGGCGAAGCCGATCGGGAGCGGATGCCCCCAGGTGATCGCGCCCAGCTCCGGCTCGTACTTGAGCTTCAGCTTGCTGTCCCGGGGTGCTTCCACCACCACGTGCACCACGTGCTTCTTTGCCCAGGTCGGAAGGCGGTCGAGCTTCATTGACCTTCCGGATGTGCACGACCGGGACCCGAAGCAACGTTCGATCGCTCGCGGGTGAACGCGCCCACCCAGGGATCCCCCGGGAAACGGTGCTCCTCGACCACGAGTGTAAACGCATGCCCGTTTCAGGTTCGGCGCCAGGGCGGCGAGCATCGACCACCCGCTGCTCCGGGCTGCGGGGAGAGGAGCCCGAGGGGCAGGGGGCTCGGCTCCATCAGCATCCGTCAGCGACTGGATCATCCCGGTCGTGCTCTCGCCTTCGGCCGAGCTCTTCTCGTCGGCCGACCGCATCCGGCGTGCTACATCGCTCCGAATCGATGGTCGCCGTCCATGACTCCGCCGCGGAGCGCGAGAAGAACCTGGTCGCCCTCAGCTCGGTGGGCGCGGCGGTGGTCCTCACCGGCATGAAGGTGGTGGTCGGTTTCGCCACCGGGTCCATCGGCATCCTCTCCGAGGCGGCGCACTCGGGCATCGACCTGCTCGCCGCGCTGATGACCTTCTGGGCGGTTCGTGCCTCCTCGAAGCCGCCGGACAGCGAGCACCTCTACGGTCACGGCAAGATCGAGAACTTCTCGGCCCTCTTCGAGACGGGCCTCCTCCTGGCGACCTGCGTGTGGATCGCCTACGAGGCCGGCAAGCGGCTGGTCTTCGGAGGCGGCCACGTCGAGGCCACGATGTGGTCGTTCCTGGTGATGGCCATCTCCATCGGGATCGACCTCTCGCGCTCGCGAGCCCTCGCCTCCGTGGCCCGACGGCACCGAAGCCAGGCACTGGAGGCGGATGCGCTGCACTTCTCCACAGACGTCTGGTCCTCGGCGGTGGTGATCCTGGGCCTCCTCGGGGTGTGGTTCTCGCAGCGAACCGGGATCGCCTGGCTCGCCCGGGCCGACGCGGTCGCCGCTCTCGGAGTTGCCTGCATCGCCGCCCTGGTCAGCGTCCGGCTCGGCCGGAAGGCGGTGGACGACCTCCTCGACGCCGCGCCCACCGGATTGCTGGAGGCGATCGCCCGCGCCGCCGCCGGGGTGGACGAGGTGGTGGGAGTCTCGCAGGTCAGGGTCCGGCGTTCCGGACCGAAGACCTTCGCCGACGTCATCCTCCAGGTCGCTCGGGGGCTCCCCGTCGAGCGCGCGCACGAGATCGCCCATGCCGCCGAGGACGCCATCCACGCGACGGTGCTCGACGTCGACGTGATGGTGCACACCGAGCCGGCGGAGGAGTCCGCCGGAGCGGCACTCCAGCCCCTCGCTCGCTGAGACGAGGAGCGCGAACGCGGCTCGAGGCGGGGTGCCAGGCGATCGCGCTCACCCGGTCCGGTCTCCGCCTCAGGTGCTCGGGGCGAGCACCGAGTTGAGGCTCAGGTCCAGCTTCGGGCCCAGCTGCTCCAGGAGACTGTCCAGCTCGCTCGCGGGAAGCTCGAGCGTCCGCTCCAGCTGGGCGCGGGTCCGGTCGAGGAGCGTCTCCCGCGCCTTGGCCATCCGGCGGCTGATGGTCGACTTGTTCACCTGATACATCGCGGCGATCTGGTTGAGGCTCAGACCCTCGAGGAAGTGCATCCGGAGCACGTTGCGCTCGCCGCCCTCCAGCGAGCCGAACGCCTCGCGGAGCGCGCGCCCGAACTCGGGGGCGTACCTGCCCTGGAGCAGCTCGAGGGTGCGATCCGCCGTGGGCGCCGCCGGCTCCCAGAGCGATGCGTCGGGGAGCGGCTCGGGACCGCGCCTCGCGTCCCGTCGCGCGTTCAGCGCCAGCCGGAGCGCACCCGCCCGGAGCCAGTTCTCCAGGGAGCCCCGTCCGGCGTAATCGAGGATGCGAGCAGAGCGTCCATTCTCCGGCACCAGGACGCGGGTCCGCAGCCGCTGGAGGATCTCGTCCACGAACGCAGGCGTGGCGTCCACGCTCCGGACCGCCCCCGCGACCGAGGAGAGGAGCGTCCCGAACTCGCGGAGCGCGCAGGCGTTTCCCTCGGCACAGGCGAAGGCCAGGTAGAGATCCGGCAGATGAAGCTGGTCGACGGCCGCCCCGACGTCACCGGCGCGGCTCAGCTGTGCGGCCCAGTGCGTCACGAATCGGCGTGGCTCCACGCACACGTCCGGCCAGCGGGCCTCGGCACCCGCGAGCTGCTCGGCGAGCCGGGCGTCCAGCTGGGCACGGCTGGTGCTGCGGCGGGCGGCGGGGATCGCCCCCCAGAACACGTCGGCGTGGGCGAAGGCGGTCAAGAGGAGGAGGCCTTTGGGGCGGTGCGAGGGTACCAGCCGGAGCGCCGGATCAGCCACCCGAGCCAGGCCAGCGCGGCCAGGGAGATAACGAGGAGACCCCAGCGAAGCCACGCGGATGCAAGGCCACCGATCTCACCCGCAGTGAGCATGCGCACCACGTAGGCATCGCCCTCCGGAGTCCGGGCGCCCTGCGCACGGAGGTGGATCCCCAGGACGCGAATCGTGCTTCCCCCGATCTTCAGCTGAACCACCTTTCCGACCGGAGGCGACGTTGGCCACCGGGCTCCCGCCCACCCGCCGTCGGGCGCGCGGAGGACGACCTGCGCTCCGGCGGCCCGCCCCAGCTCGTCGAGCAGCCCATCGTCCACCCACCGGCCGGTGAGGACGAATCCCACGATGGATCGTCCCCGCACCACCGGCCGTCCCGACACCAGCAGCAGGTCGTCGATGTGGCGCTCGGTCACCAAGGGCAGCTCGAGTGTCTCCAGCGTGGCCCACGACCAGAGGGCCTCGGTGGGTGCCCCCTCCATGGCCTCGATCAGCAGCGGGATGTCGGGAGCCGGGGCACCGAACGCGTCGGGGGCGGCGAGGTTGAGCACCACCCGACCCCAGGAATTTGCCACCAGCAGGGCGTCACGGTTCCTCAGGCCCGGTAGATCCGCCGAGAGAAGGGTCTGGTGGGCCTTGGCGAGCTGGTCCTCGCGGCTCTCGTCCTCGGCGAGGCCCAGCGCGGCGTCCATGTTGCTGGCATCTCCCAGCGCACCGAGCACGCCCTCGGCGCGAAGGCCCGCCTGGACCAGGAGATCCGTGCGCTCGCTCTGGGCGCGGAGCAGCTCCGGAAGCCTTCCCGCGGAGGCGAAGAGCTCGTGGTCCACCCGGCGCTCCCAGACGACGTGCTGGATCCAGACCGCAGCAGTGGTCACGAACAAGGCGAGCGCGAGCAGTCCGGTGCTTCGCCGGAAGGGAAGGCGCGCTTCGCGGAGCGCATCGAGCAGCGCGTCCATCGATGGCCAGCGCTGCGCCGGGTCCGCGGCGAGCCCGCGGGCCAGCACCCGGGAAAGCCGTGAGGGCAGGTTGCGGCGGCGCAGCGAGACCGGCTCCGGAGGCCGGGAGGACGAGGCGTTCTCCACCTCTTCGGGGCGCTGGCCCTCCACCGCCTCGAGCAGTGCGAGGCAGAAGCTGTACTGGTCGCTGCGCACGTCCGCGGGCTGGCCGCGCCAGTGCTCGGGCGCCATGTACGCCGGGGTCCCGGCGAAGCGCGGGGCGTGCTCGTGCACCGCGCGGGCGAGCCCGAAGTCGGTCACCCGGATCCGCCCGTCCTCGCCGACCAGCACGTTCTCCGGCTTGAAGTCGCCATGGACGATGCCCGCCCGGTGCGCGGCGGCCAGCCCCCGACCGGCGGCGCTGTAGAGGGACAGCGTGTGCTGCAGGCCATGAAGGCCGGCCCGCTGCGCGCGGCGCAGGGTCTCGCCCTTCACGTACTCCATGGCGAAGAAGACCTCGCCATCGAAGGTGCCCACGTCGTGCACGGTGACGATGTTCGGATCGGAGAGCCGGGCGATGGCCTGTGCCTCGGCGAGGAGCTGCGGGGGCGCCGCCGGTCCCGCCTCGCGTCCAGGCCGGAGGAACTTGATGGCCACCTTGCGGTCGAGCTCGGGGTCGAAGGCGCTGTAGACGACGCCCATCCCACCCCGGCCCACGGGGTCGAGGAGCACGTAGCGTCCGAGGTTGGTCCCCCGGGCCAGCAGCCGCCACGAGGGCTGCTGGTCGTTCTCCGGCGTCACCAGCGTGCGCACCAGCGCGGTGACCAGCTCGCGGCACCATTCGCAGGCGTCGATGTGCTCGGCGACCCGCAACCGTTCCGACTCCGTGCCCTCGCCTCCGAGGTGCCGCGCGAGCGCGTTCTCGTCGAGGTGTCCTTCCTCGACGGAGATGGTCATGGCGTGTAGCCGGGGCGCTTCTTGTAAGAGCGTCCGAACTTGTCCAGGTGCGAGGGGTTGAAGAGCCGCGGGCGGAGGATGAGGTCCACCTCGGTCGGCTGGCCCTCGGCGACGACCACCTCCATCTGGAACGGCTCCGTCTGCCGTCCCCAGGCGTGCAGCGGGTACTTGCCGGGCGGCACGTCGTGGATGACGAACGTTCCGTCGGGGTTCACCTTGGCGAAGGCGCGGTTCGGCAGCACCAGCACGTTGGCGTACATCTGCTCGTGGATGTTGCAGAACACGTCCACCAGCCCCGGGGTGGGGAAGCCGACAGTGCGCGTCTCACCGGGACCCGGCTGGCCGAGATCGAAGGGACGTGCGGTGGAGGTGGAGAAGACGTTGTGCACGAACGGGTCGTCGTTGGTGAACTGCACCGACTGGCCGGCGACGACGACCTGGAGGTCGGGGAGGAACGTCTTGTCCTTCTGGTCCACCACCGGCGAGTCGGGGAGTGGCGGCTGCCGGAAGCCGGTGAGGTAGACCACGACGGGCTGGGGTGCGCTGGCCTGGACCCCACCGTCGGGCGCGGAGACGGCGACCGTGCCGCGGATCTCGCCCGCGGCGGCCGCGGCCGCGACGAGCAGCACCACCGAGGCTGTCATGGCGGAGACCGAGTGGGTTGAGCGGAAGATCGCGAGGGCCAGCGAGGGCCGCTCAACCCGCTCGGTTTCCGCCATCAGAGCGCGATGCCCCACAACACCCGTGGATAGTACCGAGACGAGTCGTTGGTGAGGCCGAACAGCGACCCGAAGGTGATCCAGAACGGCCCGCGCGTCCAGGAGACCGAGGGTCCGAGGTACATCTGCCCCTTGCTCGGGCGCGTGTCGCCATGGATGGGCAGCTGGCCGAAGAACTCGCCGGCGATCCGCCACTCCCGCCCGAGGGGGAAGGAGACGCCCAGCCCGCCACGCCCCAGCACCGAGAAGCTCTGGGGGCTCGTCTCCTGGAGAAAGGGTAGCCCCATCAGGACACCCACGTTGAGGGTGTAGCGGATGGACTGGAGGTTCCCGACGGTGAGGACGACGCCGACCTCGGCCGCGGGCGGGCCCGCCGACGGATCGAGCGGGTGGTAGTACCCCACGCGGACCAGCGGCTGCCACCCCTGGTCGTCCTCCCGGGGGAAGATCCGGTAGCGGGCCACCAGCCCGAGCGAATGCAGGTACGTGTCGTCCGGGACGGCGACGATCTGCAGCGGCAGCTCGAGCTCGAGGTGGTTGGAGACCGCGACCACCGGGCCCCACCAGACCCAGGTGGACGCCGGCACGTCGATGCGGTTCGGGATTCGGCCATAGGCCCACACCCACTGCTCCAGCTCGATGCCCCCCTCCGGGACGAGCTGGGACTCGTCGAGGAAGAGGTGGAACGTCCGGGCGGCTCGCGCCGGCGTGCCCAGGAGCATGACGAGCGCGAGAGTCCAGGGTGCCAGTCGTGTCGGGCCGACCACGCGCGGCAGTGTAGCGGAAGCCGGCACCCCCGCGCCCGGGGAGGTGGTCACATGGAGAAATGAAGTTGCCCGAGCACGCTGAAGCTCGGCTCGTGGCCGCCACCAGCGAGGCCGTACTCGGTGAAGACCGTGTCCAGCCGGACCTCGCAGTACGGGAAGAAGAACCAGGAGACGCTGAACCATCCGCCGTAGCTCGTGGCCTCGTACTGCCGCAGCGCCTCGCCGGTGAAGATGAGGTGAAGCCCCTGGATGGGCTCGTAGTCCGCCTGCAGGAATCCGGCCCCTCCCCAGTCACGGGGGAGGCCGGACCCGCTCTCGACCAGGAGATCCGCCTCTGCCAGCAGCACCCACGGACCGCCCACGTGCCAGCGGGAGAAGAGCCCGTGCGCCTGGCGCCAGACGTCCTGTCGGTCGAAGAACGGGTCGGTCACGAACGGGTTGGTGATCGCGCCGATGCCGGGGCCGCGGTCGGCGTGCGTGGCAAGGCTGGAGAGCCCCAGGGTGAAGGCGTGGCTGAACGCGCCCTCGACGTACCCGCTGTAGCCCTGCTCCCGGTATGCGCTCGCCGGGACAGTGTCCGAGGGAACGGGGTCCCGGACCAGGAAGTTCCCGGCGATGCCCATCACCGCCGCGCGGATGCCCGGAGCGTCCCAGACCACCTGTCCTCCGTACTGCTGGGCGGAGTTGGTGTCGGTGCCGGTGGCGCTGCGCACGAAGCTCGTGTGCTCCACGTTTCGCAGGCCGAAGGGCAGGTTCATCCGCCCGCCGAGCAGGTAGAGCTTGTTGTCGTCGAACCGGAGGCCCAGCCAGTGCTCCCGGGAAACGATGTTGTCCCGTTCGCTGCTGGTCAGCGCCGCCAGCTTCGCCCCGGTGGGCACATACCCGATGCTCGCCGAGGCGAGGAAGGGGCCGGCGGTGACCCCCAGCCGCAGGTCGGCGATCATCAGGATGTCTCGCCACTTGGTCTCCCCCAGGGTCGTGGTGCTGAGCACCGCGCCCCGGAGCGACAGGCCCACGTTCAGCCAGCTGGGCAAGGGGACCGCCCCGTAGACGATTCCGGGAGTGGGCTCGATGTCCTCCGGCTTCTTGCCTCCCCAGAGCGTGGGGAGAACGATCTGCGCCTGGGCCCGACCGTACTCGGTGAGCAGCCCGAAGCCCGAGGGGTCCACGTGGCAGGTGCTGCAGTTGGTGTACTCGTGCCGGATCATCCACGGATAGGCATGCGCCTTCGCCGCAGGGAGCGCGACCAGCAGCAGCAGCGCGAGCGGCAGCAGCCGCGGCGCGGGGCTCAAGATCGCTCCGCGGTGAAGGAGGCGCTGGTGTCGACGTCGGGCTGCACGGTCACCCCGAGATAGCTCGGAACGTCGATGTCGTAGTCCTTGAGATTCAGCGGGATGTTTCCGCTGACCTGAAAGCGGTTCCCCGTCCGGACGATGCGGTACTTCACCTGGACGTCCTTGGTCTTGCCATGGAGGGACATCTTCCCCGCCGCAGTTCCCTGGCTGGTCTGCCCGTCCTCGGGGAGCTTCACGGCGGACCAGGGGAGCTCGAGCACGGCGTCAGGATACTTCTGCACCTCGAGGTACTTCTCCCGCATGTGCTTGTCACGCAGCCCGATGCCGGTCTGGAGACTGGCTAGGGGCACGGTGACCCGGAGTGTCGTCCCATCGTCCTCGATGCGCAGCTGATTCGTCTTGCCATCCAGGCTGAAGCCGCCCGGACCGCGGCCGTGGAATCCGGCACTGGGCTCGCCGGTGAGCCGCGTCGGCGCGGCGAGCAGAGGGAGCGCGAGGAGCAGCACGGCGGTGAAGAAGGCACGTCGAGGCATGGGTCGCTCGTGAGAGGTCGATCGTGTTCGGTGCGACTCGTGTTCGCTGCTAGGTGTCGAGAGGGGCGTGCGCGAGGTCCGCGCGCCGCTGGTCCATCCACTGACGCAAGGGCCCGGTGTCCACGCCGTGGTCGTGCATCCCCGGAATGACCACCGACTCCAGCGTCTCCAGGTAGATGCGCTGCCGTTCCGAATGCGGCACCACACCGGAGCGGAACAGCTCCGGATCATCCGTCCCGGGGAGAGGCGGGCGGAACAGGTCCGGACCGGCGCTGCCACCCACCATCCCCGGCAGCAGCGCCCCCAGAAAGCTCAGGTCCAGCCTCTGGCGAGCCCAGGTGAGGTAGCCCCACCCGATGCGGGCGTGCCCGACCTCGTCCCGCGCCAGCTCGTGCAGGACAAACCGCAGCGTCTCGTCACCCGCGGCGTCCAGCAAGGTCACCAGAGTCGCCATGCTCTCGGTCTCCGAGACACAGGACTGCGCCACCAGCTCGTAGGTCAGGCGCTGCTCGGCAGTGAGCTCGGTCGGCGCGTATTCCAGCAGCCGGGTCTCGGGAGGAGGCACGGGCGCCTGCCGCCGGCGAAGGATGTCCTCGCAACGGCTGGCGTGACGCGTCTCGTCCCGCGAGGCCCGAGCTGCCAGCTCCACCAGCGCCTCGGGCGCCCCCGCCTGCCACATCCGGCGGGAAAGCGACCCGAAGCGCAGCGCGGCACCGGTCTCGACCCCGTGCCGCGCTGCCCACACCCGGTCGGCGTGCCGACGGGTGGCGTCGTCTACCAACCCGGAGGCCCTCCTCCCCCGCCGCCGCCGCCGCCACCACCGCCGATTCCGCCGTCGGGCAAGGTCTGCTGCTGACCACCGCCGCCGCCGTTGTCACTGCCGCCACAGGCGGCCAATCCGAGCCCGAGCGTCGCACCGCCGAGCACCAGTACCTGGAACAGCTTCTTGATCTTCATCCTCATCTCCGGAGGAGAACCGAAGCGGCTCCCCTTTGTTCGGGAGACACGACACCCGCGAGGCCGTTGCGGGGAGGCACCGGACCCGGGTTTCCGGGGAATCCTGGCTGTCCTCGATCAGTGATTCCGGCTGCTTGGCATGTGGAACTCTGCACCTCCCGGGGCCTCGGGCCACCGCGCGGTGGCCGTCTTCAACCGGGTGTAGAAGCGCACTCCCTCCGGTCCGTGGATCGCGTGGTCGCCGAAGAGCGATCGCTTCCAGCCCCCGAAGCTGTGGAACGCCATGGGAACGGGAATCGGGACGTTGATCCCCACCATCCCGCATTGCACGCGCGTCGCGAACTCGCGCGCCGCGGCGCCGGAGCGGGTGAAGATGGCGGTGCCGTTTCCGAAGGCGTGGTCGTCCACCAGCGCCAGGGCCTCGTCGAGCGTGCGAACGCGGACCACGACGAGCACCGGTCCGAAGATCTCCTCCTGGTAGACGCGCATCTCCGGACGGACGTCGTCGAAGAGGCATCCACCGAGATAGAAGCCCTCGGTGCGTCCGGCGACCTGGAGCCCGCGCCCGTCCACGACCAGCGTGGCGCCCTCGGAGAGCCCGACGTCGAGATAGGACCGGACCCGGTCGAGGTGCTCGCGGGTGACCAGCGGGCCCATCTCCACCGCGGCATCCGTGCCCGGACCGACACGCAGGGCTCGAACTCGTGGCGCCAGCCGCTGCAGCAGCGGGTCGGCGACGCCGCCCACCGCCACCGCGACCGAGATGGCCATGCATCGCTCTCCGGCCGAGCCGTACGCCGACCCGATCAGCGCGTCGGTGGCGAGGTCCAGGTCGGCGTCGGGCATGACCACCAGGTGGTTCTTGGCCCCGCCCAGCGCCTGCACCCGCTTCCCGGCCGCGCTCGCCGTCCGGTGGACCCATTCCGCGACCGGGGTGGAGCCCACGAAGCTCACCGCGGCGACCTCGGGGTGACGCACCAGCGCCTCCACCGTCTCCCGGTCGCCGTTCACCACGTTGAACACGCCCTCGGGGCAGCCCGCCTCGGCGAGCAGCCGCGCCACCTCGAGGCTCGGGGACGGATCGCGTTCCGAGGGCTTGAGGACGAAGGTGTTCCCGCAGGCGATGGCCACTGGCCACATCCACATCGGGACCATCACCGGGAAGTTGAAGGGCGTGATGCCGGCCACGACCCCCAGCGGTTGACGGACGCTCCAGGAGTCGATGCCCTTGCTGACCTGCTCGGTCAGCTCGCCCTTGAGCAGCTGAGGAATGCCGCAGGCGAACTCGACCACGTCGATGCCCCGCGCCAGCTCCCCGCGCGCGTCGGAGAGGATCTTCCCGTGCTCGGCGGTGATCAGCCGGCTGAGCATGTCCGCCCGGGCCTCCGCGAGCTCGCGGAAGCGGAACAGGACCCTGGCGCGAACCACTGGCGGCGTGCGCGACCACGCCGGGAAGGCCGCGGCCGCGGCGCGCACCGCAGCGTCCACCTCGGCCGAGGTTGCGAACGGGACCTGGCGGCTCCGCGCACCGGTGGACGGATCGAACACGTCCCCCAGGCGGTTGCCCTCGCCCGCGGCGGCGCGGCCGCCGATCCAGTGTGAGAGCCGCGCCGGGAGCTGCTGCTCGGGGACGGGGCGTTCAGCGCGCATGGCTCTTTCCTTCCTTCGTTGGCGGGGACCAGTCCGGAAGCGGCTTGCCAGCCTTCACGTGGTGGTACCCCGGTGTTTCCCGGATGAGGACGTAGATGTACTCGATGGGTGCATCGATGGTCTCGTGCACCACGCGGGTGATGGCCTCGGCGAGCGCCCGCTTCTGCTCGGGCGTGCGGCCCTCGCGGATGTCACACTGGATGATGGGCATCTCCGGTCCTCTCCTCTCGGGGGACCCGGAAGACTACGCCCGCTGCGGCCGGCCGGTGTGCTCGACGCGCCGCGCCGGGCTCACCCGAGCAAGCGACTGCACACCTCCACCCAGCGCAGCAAATCGTCCAGCTCGAATGGCTTGCGGAGCAAAGCCACCACCTGAGGGAACTCCAGCTCGCGGGGATGGGCGTTGGCGCTCATCACCACCACCGGAAACCGTTCGCTGCGCCCGCGGCGGGAAAGCTCGTTCAGCAGCTCGAGTCCGTTCATCCGGGGCATCGCCAGGTCGAGAAGAACCACGCACCGCTCCTCGAGCCCGTCCAGCCGCACCAGCGCCTCCTCTCCATCGGGCGCCTCGAGGACCCGGTAGCCCTCGGCGGAGAGCACCTCGGTGACGCTCTCCCGGATCCCGGGGTCGTCGTCCACGACGAGCACGGTGGGGGACGACATGGTCTCCGGACCTCCTCCCGCCCGAGAGGATACTCCTCGGGGGCCATGCGACTTTTGGAACCAGGCCTGCGCGTGCGTCGAGCTGAGAGTGCCCGAGCGATCGCCTGTCCGCTCTGCCCAAAACTCGGCAGGTCGGCCCGCTGCCGCCTCGGCGAGCGTCCCGCCGACGGGAGCGCCGTCACCCGGGGCCGGCATCGACGGCAGCCTCCACCGGACGCCGCGGCTCCGGGATCGCGGCAGCCCGCGGCAGAGGGACCCGGAAGACGCCGTAGGGAGCTCGGCTCTCCTCCTCCCCGCGGTTGAGGGCCGGGTGGAGGTTGAGCTGGTTCACCGTGACGTAGATCCAGTCCTCCGGACCGCGGGCGAGACCTTCCGGCCACTGGAGCCGAGCGTCCTGCACGAGGACCGCCTGCCCCGTGGACGAGGTGATGCGCAGCGCGTGGGCCTCCACGTCGGCCACCACCACCCGGCCTCGGTCGTCGGCGATCAGCCCGTTGCCCGAGGGACGCTGGGCGTGGGATTCCACGCGGGTCGCGAGCTCCTCGGCGGTGAGCTTGCGATCGAGGAGGTCCGCGGTGCGGACGCGCCACACCGTGCCCCCGTTCAGCGGCGCCAGATAGAGGACGGTGCCGGCCGGGTCGAGCGCGAGCTGGCTCACTCCCAGCCGCAGCTTCTCCACCGTCCCGTCCAGCTCACGGTGCGCCACCGCGCGGCGGTCCACGGTGATCGGCACCGCGTCGGGCTCCAGCGCGGGATGGTCCTCCAGCAGGCGCCGCGTCTCGCCGCTCTCCAGCGAGACCACCAGCAGCGCTGGATGCGAGTCCCCCGTCCAGTCGGCGCGCGAGCGGTCCGCGACGTACGCCACCTGGCGCGCGCGGTCCACCGCCAGGGCGCTGAGGAAGGAGTTGCTTCCCAGGGCCGCGGCTGGGATGCGCACCGTGCGCAGGCGGCGCTCGTCTGCCGTGTTCCAGCCCGTGAGCCGGGGCGGTTTGCCCTCGACTCCCGCGTCGAGGATCCACAGCCCGCCGGCTCCGTCGGAGGCGAGCGCCGTGACCGCGCCGAACGCGCGGCTCAGCACGCCGCTCGGGTAGGGTTGCCGGCGCCCTCCGGGGAGGAGCTCCAGCAGCTTCGTCTCCGGTGCGCCGAGCGGATGGAGGGCAACGAAGAGGCGCTCGCCGACGAGCGCAATCGCGCCGGGGCGCTCGGGCAGCTCGGCCACGGTCTCCAGCGGCGGAGTGGGAGAGGACGCCGCCAGCAGCGCCAGGAATGCGAGGGTCGTTGGCGACACGCGTCGTGAAGGGCCCGGAAGGGACGTCTACCGCGCGCCGACCGGTCGCGCCAGGCACGCGCGTTCCAGGCCAAACCTTTCGTGCCCTCGCCCGCTTGCGGCCGTTGCAACGAACGCGCATCCTTCGTGTCCGGGAGTGTGGGTATGCGGTGGAGCGAGCTCGGCCGGATGCAGTACCTCGGACAGACCGAGCTGTCCGGTCAGCCGGTGGAGGTCTTCCGGGCCACGGACGGGACCGTCTTCCAGGTGCGGCGCGACCGCGGCGTCTTCCGCGAGATCCGCCCCGGCGAGCAGCTCGGTGACTTCCAGCGCTGGGATCTGCTGATGCCCGATCCCTTCGGGGCCAGCCCCGCCCCCTGATCAGGGAATCAGATCTCGATACCAGCCAAGCCGGTCGATGAAGGGAGCCGGAGTCCCGTCGCGCTTGTGGAGCAGCACCTGAGCGACGGTGACGCGTCCGGTGCGGAAGCTGATGGCCGAGGAGGCCAGGTAGAGGCGCCAGGCGCGGGCCCTGCGCTTGCCCGCGAGCTGCACCGCCTCGGTGAAGCGTCGCTCGAGGCGGCCCAGCCATTCGAGGAGGGTGCGCTCGTAGTGCGGGCGCAGGGTCTCCACGTCGAGCACCTCGAGTCCGGCGCGCTGCGCAGCGGCGATGACCAGGTCCAGAGGCGGCAGGTCGCTGTCGGGAAAGATCTCATGCCTGATGAAGCCGCCGTGGGTCCGCTGGAGCCAGGGGATGGTGCGGCGCCCGTCGCCGTTCTCGGCGATGGCGTGGTTGAGCAGCAGCCCACCGGCGAGCAGGTGATGCGCGAGAGTGCCGAAGTATCGGTCCAGATTGTCGCGACCGACGTGCTCCATCATGCCCACCGAGGCCATCGCCTCCCACCGCTCGTCGGTCGGGAGCTGCCGGTAGTCCTGGTGCCGGACGTCGAGCATGGCTCCCTGCGGGAGCACTGCCTTCATCCGTTCCCGGGCAAGCCCCAGCTGCACGTCGCTGAGGGTGATGCCCGTGGCGCGAACGCCATGCGTCCTGGTGGCGTGGGAGATCAACGCCCCCCAGCCACATCCCACGTCGAGGAACCGGCGATCGGGCTGGAGCGACAGCTTCCGGCAGATGAGCTCCAGCTTGGCAACCTGCGCCAGCTCGAGGCGATCCGCGCCGCTGGTCCAGTACGCGCACGAGTACACCAGCTGTTCGTCCAGAAAGAGCCGGTAGAAGTCGTTCCCGACGTCGTAGTGGTACTTGATCGCGGACTCGTCACGGCCGATGGAATGACGCGCGGCGGAGCGCAGCAGCTCACCGGCTCGCGATCCCATTTCGGCCACCAGCCCCGCGGCGAGCGCCGTCGCGGGGAGAGTTTCCGGTCCCGACCATCCGGACGCGCGGTCGACGAAGTCCACCAGGTCGCCGTCGACGTCGATGTCGCCGGAGATGAATGCCTCGGCCAGCTTCTCCTCGTTCGGGGGAGGGCCGAACGCCGCGGCGCCGCGCTCGTGCGCGATCACCAGGATCGGCACACCGGGCGGGTGCACCGGTGGAAGCGCGGTGCCGTCCCAAAGGCGCACCCCGAAGGGACGGTCTTTCCCCGACAGCACCGTCTCCACGAGTGAACGGGCGTCCATTCTTTCCTCCGCTGCCACTGGCTTGCGCTGCCATCCGAGCCACGTCAAGTACAACGATGAGGAGCCTCCTCATGGGTGGCTGTTTCACGATGAATCCCTGCGCCGTTTCGTCCGTCTTCTTGCGCTCGATGAGGACACTCACCTTCCTGGTGCTGGCATGGCTCCTGTCCCTGGGTTGCGTCGGACAGCAGAGGCGGCCTCTCCCCCCGCCGATGTCCGAGGATGACGCGGTCCAGCTCAGCGAGTCCTGGTGCACGAGTCACGGTTACCGATGCATGGCTCCACGGGTGGGTCAGCGCGGGGACGTGGTGGAGGTGGTGTCCGATGCCGAGGGGCAGGGGAGGCGCGGCCCGCTCCGCCTCGAGTTCGGCAGCTGGGACCGGAGGCTGGTCCGGGTCGAGGTTCCGGAGGTCTCCTCGGTCGCGTCGAGGCCTGCCGAGCAAGGCGGGTGATGCGGGCCGGCTCACGGGGCTCGCGAGGGAAGGTGTTCCCCGCGCGCCAGGCGAGTCCTCGATGCGCTGTTCCCTGGCCGACGGCGCATGTGGCGCGTGCAGCTGAGCGGGCGAGTGAACGAGCAGGGCTGCGATGGCATCCGCCGCGCTCGCCCGTGCGGCGTCCCCTTTGCACGGGGGGGCTGATTTCGTTGCGCCGGTCGCCTCCCCGCCGCTACGGCTGCCACGCCTGCCGGAGGAGCTCCGCGCCGTGATCGACCTCTACTACTGGACCACCCCCAACGGTCACAAGATCACCATCGCGCTGGAGGAGCTGGGCCTCCCCTACCGGATTCGCCCGGTGAACATCGGCAAGGGCGAGCAGTTCGACCCGGCCTTCCTCCGTATCTCGCCCAACAATCGCATTCCCGCGATCGTCGATGACGCCCCGCCCGACGGGAGGGGTCCGCTGTCCATCTTCGAGTCGGGGGCAATCCTCACCTACCTCGCCGAGAAGACCGGACGGCTGCTCCCCGCGGACGCGCGCGGGAAGTTCGAGGTGCTGCAATGGGTGTTCTGGCAGGTCGGAGGGCTCGGCCCGATGGCGGGCCAGAACCACCACTTCGTGCAGTACGCCCCGGAGCCGATTCCCTACGCCATCGAGCGCTACGTGAAGGAGACGGCGCGGCTCTACCGGGTGATGGACACCCGGCTCGCCGACAGGCCCTACCTCGCTGGCGACTATTCCATCGCCGACATCGCCAGCTACCCCTGGGTGGCCCCGCACGAGAAGCAGCGAATGAATCTCGACGAGTTCCCCAATCTCAAGCGGTGGTTCGCGACCATCGCCAAGCGGCCGGCGGTGGAACGGGCGTACGCCGTGGGCACGGAGATCCACGGCAGGCCGTTGGACGCCGAGGCGAAGAAGTTCCTCTTCGGCCACGACGCCGAGGCTCAGAAGCGGTAGGCGATGCCGAAGAGGAAATAGAGGGTGAAGAACGCGTTGCGGGTGGTGCTCCTGGTCACGATGGTGGGCCCCATCTTCAGCCGTGCGGTCAGTGCCAGATCCCGCTGGAGCAGGTACTCGACGCCGCCACCGAAGAGGATGGGGATGTAGCCCACCACCGGCGATGGGCTGAAGGTGATCCAGAACGGCAGGTCGAAGCTGGCGTTGGCCCGGAACACGGAGGTGATGGGAAAGCCGAACTCGAGCCCCAGCGGGAAGGTCATCCCCACCACGGTGGTGTTGCTGGGGAAATAGAGGAGGAGGCCGGGATCGAACCGGAGCGCCATGTCGAACTTCGGCTTGCGCACCAGCTGACCTCGCAAGGCGAACTGGAACTTCAGGCCCAGCACGCCGGTGTCGGTGATGCCCTCCTCGCCGTAGTTGAAGGTGAAGCGCCCGCCGAGATCGAGCGTGTCGCTCACGCCGTACGCCAGGTCTGCGGAGATGCCCGGCCAGCCGAACTGGCCCCAGATCATCCCTGCGCCGTTTCCCAGGGTGCGCCCCGACATGGCCGACCAGTCCTGCGCCCGCGCACTTCCAGTCCCCAGCCCCACGAGCACCGCCATCCAGACGACGAGTCTCCGCACGCTGCCTCCTCGGACGTTTTCGGCCCCGCGCTTCCGTTTCGCACGTCGGCCCGATGTGGGTTCCAGAGGGAACGGGGTGGGGGTGACGCGGCGCAACGTCGCGCGCGGAAACTTTCACCGGAGTCAGTGGCGCGCGAGGTGGGTGCTCGGCACATTCCGCCGCACACCTTCACAGGCACGTGGACGCCGGGGCCCTCGACGAGGCGGTCCGGGAGCGGCTGACGAAGGAAGGCAAGATCGACGCGTCGAAGGTTCGCGTCTTCTGGACCACTCCGCCGTAGATCACCGACGCCTTCCTCGCGCTGTTATCCGGCCAAGGCCGAGGACCGACCCATCCTCGAGCCGCTCGGCCTGGGGCCGGTGCCCCGCCGAGGTGCCCCCCGCCGAGGTGCCCCCCGCCGAGGTGCCCCCCGCCGAGGTGCCCCCCGCCGAGGTGCCCCCCGCCGAGGTGCCCCCCGCCGAGGTGCCCCCCGCCGAGGTGCC
>Ga0070664_100001522_pt1 | contig 18503 bp, 13 predicted proteins | sample KBSC73metaG_FD_65863 | JGI IMG/M metagenome (GOLD analysis project Ga0070664, IMG submission 65863) | Corn rhizosphere microbial communities from Kellogg Biological Station, Michigan, USA - KBS C7-3 metaG | ecosystem: Host-associated > Plants > Roots > Rhizosphere > Soil ... | reverse complement strand
TGCCCCGAACCTTCCACCTGGGGGGGCGAACCACTCGGGGAGCCCGTGGGGATCGGTCAGGAGCCGCCAGACGGTGTCCGGGTCGGTCGGAAGATCGACGGTGAACTCGAGGACGCGGGGCGCTTCGTCGATTCGCCCGGGCTCATGAGGTCGTCTCCTCCGTGGGGGAAGGCGAGGCGGGCTGCTCCGGCGCGAGCGCCGGATGTCCGAGCAGGGAGATCCGGAAGCTGCGTCCCCCGGGGGCCTCGGGCCGGTGATGGCGGGCGACCAGCTGGGAGAAGGTGGCGAGCAGCTCCTCGAGGAACTCGTTCTGCGATCGGGCGGAGCCGAAGCGCACCTCCGTCTGCAGAGTCAGGGTGGGGACCTTCTTGCCTGCAGCCTCCGCTCGAGGCCGCAGCGCACCGACCTCCTCGATGACCCGGTTTGCCGCCGCGAGGAGGTAGGTGCTGGAGAAGCGGTCCCGGGCCTCATCGGCGGACAGCCCGAGCTCTCCCAGCAGTCCGGGCGCGAGCACGTACGCACGGGCGGTGGCCTGCAGCAGCCGCTCGACGCAGTTCCGCTTCTTCCGCTCGCCGACGCAGGTGAGCAGCCCTGCCGCTTCCAGCGCGCGGACGTGGTGCCCCACCCGCTGGCGTGGAAGGCCGAACGTCCGGGCCACCCCGGCGCTCGAGTCCGGGTCCCGCAGCGCCGTCAGGATCTGCAGCCGGGACGGATCCAGCAGCGCTGAAGCCGCCGCCGCAACGTCGAGAACCTGCACGGCAGCCTGTTCTCGGGATGGTTGCAAGATGGGCAGCATCGTCAAGACAGTCATGACTGTCAAGATAAATGGCCCTCCCGCGGACCAGGAAATGCGAGTAAAGCAAGGCACTTCGTCAACTCGGCGAGGTGTCTCGGCGAGGTGTCAAACACCTCGTAAAGGCACCTCGTACGAGGAGCCCCCCGGCGAGCAGCGCGACAGAGGAGAAGGACGAGAAGGTGTCGGAGCTGGGGCGCGGTCCTAGAACCGCATGCGCTCGAAGATTCGGATGGGGAGCGCCCGGATGACGGCCATGATCCAGCGCCACTTCCCGGGGACGTAGAGCATCCGCTCGCCCCGCTCCAGGGCACGGTGGATCCGTCTTCCCACCACGTCCACGTCGGCGACCAGGCGCGCCGGCAACTTGCGCCCGGCCATCATCGGGGTGTCGACGGGCCCCGGCTTGATGATCACCACCGTGACGCCGGTCCCCCGCAATCGCTGACCGAGCCCGCTCGCGTAAGTGGTCAACGCTGCCTTCGCCGCCCCGTACACGTAGTTGTCGGCGCGACCCCGGTCGCCGGCGACGCTCGACAGAACGCCGAGGACTCCATCCTCCGCGACCACCATCCGCTCGGCGGCCGCCTCCATCAGCGTCGCCGCACTGGCGAAGTTCACGTCCCACGACGCGATCGCGCGCCGCGGATCCTCCTGACAGGCCCGCTGATCGGGGAGCACCCCGTGGGCCACCAGCACCACGTCGAACCCGCCCAGCGCCCGCTCGGCCTCGGCGATGACCGCCCGCTGGCGGTCGATCTCGCAAAGGTCCGCGGCACGCTGCAGCACCACCTCGGCTCCGCGCACCGCGAGGTCGGCCGCGACCGCGGACAGGTGCTCGCGGGAGCGAGCCACCAGTGCCAGCCGCGCCCCGGACGCGGCGTAGACCCGCGCGACCGCCTGGGCGATGCCGCTCGTGGCTCCGAGCACCAGGACCCGCTGCGCCTCGCTCATCCCATCACCCGCGACCAGAAACGCGACCGGAACGCCGGATCGATGAAGGTCGCGAACTCGTCCACCCGCGGATATCCAAGCCGGAAGGTGTCCGCCGACATTCGCGCGTCCTTCGCCGGATACATCGCTCCGCCGTAGGTCCGCACCACCGCGTCCATCTCGTCCAGGTAGGCCAGCGTCTCCTCGCCCCGGTTGGGGACGTCGATCGCCAGCGTCCAGCCCGGACGGGGGAAGGACAGCATCCCCGGGGAGCGCAGCGACCCGAAGCGCTTCAGCACCGTCAGGAATGCCGCCTGGCCGCGAGTGGAGGTCAGAGCAAGGAGCGCCCGCACGCCCTCCATGTCCGGCAGCACCGACTGATGCTGGAAGAAGCCACGCCGCCCGTAGAGCCGGTTCCACCGGCCCAGCGCGTCCAGCGGATGGAAGAACTTCCACACCGACGTCCGCGACTTCCAGCGAGGAAGGTGGTCATAGAGCGCGTTGAAGGTCCGCAGGAGGAACGGCGAGAGGAGGAACTCGGGCGCCTCGAAGGGAAAGTTCCTCGCGCTCGGACGCCGGGGCGGGGGCGCGGCGCCCTCGGCGGGGTTGCCGCGAAAGTACACGCCGCGCCCCAGCGCCCTGCCACGCGCCAGCCCATCGAGCCAGGCCACGGTGTGCGCGTGCGTGTCCCGCGACGCGTCGTCCAGCGCCTCGACCTCCTCCAGCGACGCGAACCGGATGCCCTGCGACTCGACCCAGCCGCTCGGTACCCGCTCGAGCTGGATCTCCACCCAGATGATCAGCCCGGTGAGACCCAGCCCGGCGACTGTCGCCGCGAACAGCGGGTCTCCGGGGTGGAGCGTGGCGAGGCTCCCGTCGCTTCGCCGCAGCCCCAGCGCGCGAACGTGCCGGCCGAAGGCTCCGGAGCGATGGTGATTCTTGCCGTGGATGTCGTTGGCCACGGCGCCGCCCAGGGTCACGAACTGCGTTCCCGGGAGCACGGGGGGCATCCAGCCGCGCCCGAGCACCAGCTCGGTGACCTCCCCGAGGGAGGTTCCGGCCTCGGCCCGGAGCACACCCGTGTCCGCGTCGAAGGAGATGAAACGCCGGAGCCGGCGGGTCAGGAGCACCGGACCGTCGGCGTTCAGGCAGCTGTCGCCGTAGCTGCGGCCCATCCCATAGGGCAGGACGGGCACCCCGGACGGGAGCGGGTCATCCACCCACGCCAGCGGCAGCGCCTCCTGCGCCACCCTGGGGTACCGCCCCCAGCTCTCCGGGCCAGCGACCTCGTCCGACCGCTCCACGGCAGCCTGGCGTACCACGGTCCCTCGCCCCGGCGACATGCTCGCATCACTGGAGCTTCGACATCCGCCCGCGGTGGCGCCGGGCGGACGTTATGTGCTCTGCGACTGTCATGGCCAAGGAACCCGACGGGCCGCCATCCTCCCGACTCACCCGACTGCGCAAGCTCGCCGGCCTCGGCGCACAGCTCGGCAGCGACGCGATCGCCCGCGGCGTCAAGCGGCTGGCCGGCTCCGATTCGAGCGCCATCGGCAAGGGGACTGCGGAGAAGCTCGTGGAGACGCTCGGCGACCTGAAGGGCGCGGCGATGAAGCTCGGTCAGGTGGCCAGCATGGACCCGGACCTCTTCCCTCCGGAGGTGCGCGCGGTGCTGGCCCGGCTCCAGAACGAGGCCCCCCCGATGTCCTTCGACCGGGTGGCCGCGGTCCTCGAGGAAGAGCTGGGCGGCAGCCCCGACGAGCTCTTCGCAGAGTTCAGCCGCGAGCCCATGGCCGCCGCCAGCCTCGGTCAGGTCCACCGGGCGCGCTTGCGCGACGGCCGCGACGTGGTGGTGAAGGTGCAGTACCCGGGAATCGATCAGGCGCTTCGCAGCGACATCGACAACCTGGGCCTGGTGGTGAAGACCATGGCCCGCGCCCACCGTGCGCTGGACGGACGGCAGTACTTCCACGAGCTCGCCGAGGAGCTTGCCCACGAGCTCGACTACTCCCGAGAGGGCCGCCTCGCGCGCGAGTTCGCCCGGGCCTCGGCGGGCCTGCCGGACATCGTCGTCCCGGAGATCATCGACGAGCGGACCAGCACCCGGGTGCTCACGATGCAGCACATCCCCGGCCAGACGCTGAGGACCTTCCTCACTTCCCACCCCGACAACGCCGAGCGTCTGCGCGTCTCGGGCCTGCTGATCCGCGCGATCCACGGCGCGTTTCTCGTCGACGGGACCGTCCACGCCGATCCGCATCCCGGGAACTTCATGGTCATGCCCGACGGCCGGCTGGGCGTGCTCGACTTCGGCAGCGTCAAGCGGTTCAGCCGCGAATTCTTCGAGGGCCATCGCGACGTCTTCCGGATCGTGCTGGAGCAGAAGCCAATCGACTCGCTGGCCCTCGTGCGCCGGGTGGGCTTCACCGTGGACCTTCCCGACGACGAGGCCCGCGCGCTTCTGGGAGAGCTGCTCCACATCGCCGGCCGCGCCCTGCGCACCGACGACTACGACTACGCACACGACACCATGGCCCCCGACAGCCGTAAACTCGTCGCCGGGCACGCCGCGCAATTCTTGAAGATCCGTCCGCCCGCGGAAGGGGTGATGTTCGTCCGCGCCTTCGGCGGGCTGCAGCAGAACCTGCGGCTCCTGGGTGCGCGCGGAGATTTCCGTCCCTTCTACCGAAGTCTCCTCCCGCTCCTCGCCTGAGCCGCCGGATGGCCAGGCCGGCCGAGGCGTGCGAGGCTTGCGGAGTTCATGGTCCGTCGGCTCGTTCCGTTCCTCGTCGCCGCCGTCCTGCCCACAACCGTCCTGGCCCAGTCGGCCGATCGCGCGCTGCTCACCGAGCTCGCGAAGGTGAAGGCAGTGGACGCGCACTCGCACCTGCTCATCAATCGCGTCGAGCCGGCGGGCAAGGCGCTCGCCCAGCAGCGCAGCGCGACCGATCTCCCGCTCCGGCTCCGCGGCCTCGGCCCCGAGTGGGCCCGCACCTGGAAGCTCCTCTACAAGGTGAGCGTCCCCGACCCGTCGGACAAGCGTTTCACCGACCCCGAGAAGCGCTTCGCCGAGCTCCAGCAGGCTCGTGAGCTGCTGGTCGAGGACCTGGGCGCAGAGTTCTCCAACCACATGCTGGACATGGCCAGCGTGGAGATGGCGATCGTCTCCGGCGACCCGCTGACCGGAAAGGGGCTGGAACGCTTCCGCTTCGTCCCCCGGGCCGACGTCTTTCTCCGTCCGTTCGCCCAGGATTCGGGCGAGGCGCTCAAGCCGTTCTTCATCGCCGCGCGCATGTACACCCTGCCCAAGGGACTGGACGAGTACCTGGGCAAGGTGGTCACCGCCGCGCTCGAGCGCTGGGTCTCCGAGGGCGCGGTGGGCATCGACCTCGGCATCTCCGCCTGGCGCGGGCTGGACTTCGCCGAGGTGAACGCCGAGGTCGCGCGCGCCGCCTACGGACGCCTGGTCATCGGCGGGGAGTTCGGAGCCAATCCCGCCGACCTCAAAGCCTTCCAGGACTATACGTTCCGCTACCTGGCCGCCGAGGCCGGCCGGGTGGGCCTGGTGGTGCACGTGAAGACCGGCATGTCGCGCGATGCCACCGGCATCGTCGGCTACGGCAACCCGATCCTCCTCGGCGCGTCGATGGCGGACCCTCGGCTCCAGAAGACGAAGTGGCTGCTGGTGCACGGCGGCTTCCCCTTCGACAAGGAGACCGGCCCTCTCTTGCTCCGCCCCAACGTCTACGCCGACGTCAGCGTCCAGGACCTGGTCCGCTCCCCGACCGAGCTGGGGGAGTCGCTCCGTCGCTGGTTCGAGCTCGCGCCGGAGCGAGTTTGCTTCGCGAGCGACGCGGCCTCCGACCCCTCCGCGGCGCAGCTGCGCTGGCCCGAGCTGACCTTCCTCGGCGCGGAGACCACCCGCGCGGCTCTGGCCATCGCCCTTTCGCGCATGGTGAGCGACGGGCTGATCACCAAGGCGCAGGCGCTGCAGATCGGCAAGGGCGTGCTCCGGGAAAACGCGCTCACCCTGCACGGCTTCGGTCTGCAGCCGGCGGAGGCAGCCGCGACGGCCGAGCGCGTCGACCGCTGAGGCCCGCGCCGGGGTGAGCTGCGCCCGGGCCCGGGCTGGCCGAGCGTCGCTCGACCGCCACGCACGTCCGACCGGCACGTAAGGAGGCCTCCGTCCCGCCCGGACCGCTGGAGAGGCTTGCGCCGCCAAGCGAAGCGGAGCAAACGCCGGACGTGGCATTCGTCCCAGGCATGAAGGTCCGTTACGCCCTGCAGCCCGAATGGGGCGTGGGTCACCTCGTCCGCACGTTCGAGGGCGGAACCGTGGCCGAGGTCCTCTTCCCCGGCCGCTCGCAACCCACCCTCGTCTCCACTCGCGGGAACACGCTGATTCCCCATCCGTTCGTGCCCGGGGATCGGGTGCGGACCGGAAAGGGCCGGGAAGCGACGATCACCGGCGAGGAACCCGGTGGCCGCGGGCTCCGTCGCTACCTGGTCCGCTTCGAGGACGGGAGCGAGGACGAGCTCCCGGAGTCGGAGGTCCACGCGCGTCCCCCGGACACCGATCTCCTCACCACGCTGCGAGAAGGACGGGTGGCCGATGCCCGTGCCTTCCTCCTCCGGCGCCAGGCGCTGGCCCTGGACGAGGAGCGACGGAACGATGCGCTCGGGGCGCTGCTCGCCAGCCGGGTGATGGTCAAGCCACACCAGGTGGGTGTGGTTCAGCGGGTGCTCTCCGCCCGCCGGCCCCGGTTCGTGCTCGCCGACGAGGTCGGGCTGGGCAAGACCATCGAGGCGGGGATGATCTTCTCCGCGCTCCGTCTCTCCGGGCTCGCGGCGCGCGTGCTGGTGGTCGCTCCCAGCCACCTCACCGTCCAGTGGCTGGCGGAGCTGTTTCACAAGTTCCAGCAGCTGTTCACCCTCGTGGATGGCGAGCGCCTGGCGCGGAGCCGGCAGGAGGAGCCCGCCGTCTCTCCGTGGGAGCGTTTCTCGCGGGTGGTCACGAGCCTCGAGCTCCTCTCTCGCTCGCCGGACGAGGTCCAGGAGGTCGCTGCCGCGGGCTGGGATCTGGTCATCGTCGACGAGGCCCACCACCTCCGCGGGGAGAAGGCCTTCGCCGCCGTGGAGGCGCTCGCCTCGCGCACCTGGGGGCTCCTGCTGCTGACCGCCACACCGATGCAGCTCGACCCGGACGAGTACCGGGCGCTCCTGACCCTGCTCGACCCGGTCACCGCCCCCGACGCCGCCGCGTTCCGGGCGCGCATCGAGCGGCAGGAGGCGCTGTCGCGCACCGTCCGCGCCCTGCTGGAAGGAGACGACGCCGAGGCAACGCTGGCCGTGGGCGCTCTCCGTGCTCGCTTCCAGGACGACCGCGAGCTCGCCGCTCTCACCGACCGCGATTCGCTGCTCGCGCACCTGGCCGAGACCTACAGTCTGTCCGAGGCACTAATCCGGAACCGCCGCGCACGGGTGGGCGGGTTCAGCGCTCGCCAGCTCCACCGGCACGTGGTCGAGCCTCCCGAGGCGGAGCTCCTGGCCCGCGACGCCGTGCTGGCCGCGGTGCGGGCGGGCTCCATCCGGGGTGCGGCGCTCGCCGGACTGCTCCGGCGGCTGGACTCCTCTCCGGCGGCATTCACCCAGGCTGCGAGCGGACTTCTGGACTCGCCGCCCGTGCTCCCCGAGCGCGATGCGAAGTACCAGGCGCTCCGGGCCCTCCTCGCCGAGGTGTGGGAGGAAGAGCCCGAGGCGAAGGTCCTCCTGTTCACCGAGGCCCAGGCGACGCTGGAGAGCCTCCGCGCGCTGCTCTCCGCGGACGGCATCGAGGCGCTCGGCTACCACGGCGAGCTGGCGCTGGTGGAACGCGACCGCCAGGTGGCCCGCTTTCGCGATCCGGACGGGCCGAAGATCCTGATCTCCACTGAGGTGGGCGGAGAGGGCCGCAACTTCCAGTTCGCGCATCACCTCGTGAACTACGACCTTCCCTGGAGCCCGGCGACGGTGGAGCAACGCATCGGCCGCCTCGACCGCATCGGCCAGACCCATCCAGTGGAGATCCACGTCTTCGACGTCCGGGGCACGCTCGCCTCGGACGTCCTCGCCCTGCTCGCGGATGCGGTGGGCGTGTTCGGCGAGACCGTGGGTGGGCTCGACGCGGTGCTGGAGGAGGTCGAGCCGCGCATCCTGGAGCTGGCGCTGGCCACCCCGGCGGAGAGAGCCGCCTACCGCACCACCCTGGCCGCTCGCGTCGCCGAGGCCCGGACCGCCATCCGCCGCGCCTACGACCCGCTGCTCGACGAGCGCAGCTTCGACCGCGAGGCGGTGCAGGCGCTGGTCGATCGAGCGGGGACCCGCATCGGCCTCGAGCTGGATCCCCAGGGCTCGGTGGAGGACGGCCTGTGGGCCATCGCCCGCGATCTCGACGAGCGGCTCGAGGAGACGGTCACCGAGCTGGCGCGCCGGGTGGGCATCGGCGTGGACACCGACGAGCAGGTGGACGCCTTCCAGTGCGCCTTCCACTTCGGACATGCGTTGAAGGTGGAGGCGCTGCCAGGGTTGCAGCTCGGGGAGGAGCGAACCGTCCTCGGGACGTTCTGGCGCGATACCGCCGTGGAGCAGGAGGAGATCGAGTTCTTCGCCACCGGTCATCCCATCGTCGAAGCGCTGTTCGGCTTCCTCCGAGATGGGCCCTACGGGCGGAACGGGTGCCGGGCCATCCAGCACCGAGGGGCGCCGGCGCGCGGACTGGAGGTCCTCTTCCACGTGGTTCCGCCGGAGCCTGAGGACACCAGCCCAGGCGCGCGGGTGCCCTCGCGACAGCTCTCGCGGGTGCTCGACCGGGGCCTGATCCGGGTGGCGGTGACCGCCGGCGTGGACGGCCGGCCCGGTCTGGAGCCGCACCTCCTCGATTTGCTCGCGCGCGAGGAAGGACGCGCGCTCCAGGGGGACCAGGTCCGCGCCGCCTTTCCGGAACTGGGCAGGTTCGTCGATCCGGCCATGGCCGAGGCGACGCGAGCGGCGGAAGCGGAGCTGCGGGCGATGGAGGGAACGGCGCGGACCAAGCTCGAGGACGAGCGCGACCGCACTCTCCTGCGGCTCGAGCGCGCGCTGCGCCATCAGGGACTGCCGCCGGTCGCCATCCAGGCCCAGCTCGACGAGGAGCGGAGCTACCACCGCACGCTGGTCGAAGCTCTCGACGGGCTCCGGCTCCAGCTCGACTCGGTCTGCGCGTTCGTTCTCGCCCGCTGAGCCGCCCGCGACCGCGCGCCCGGTCTGCGCCGGGGCACGGAGCGCTCAGCGGCGCATCGTCAGCACCGCCGCCCCGGTGAAGCGGCCCTCGCGGAGAGCCTGGACCGCCTCGTTGGCCTGCTCCAGCGGGAACACCGTCACCTCGGGCCGGATGCCCAGCCGTGCGGCGAGCGGCAGGAACTGCCGTCCGTCCTCGCGGGTGAGGTTCGCCACCGATCGGATGCTCCGCTCCTCCCACAGCTTCTCGTACGGAAACGAGGGGATGTCGCTCATGTGAATGCCTGCGCAGACCACGGTCCCGCCGGGTGCGAGCGCCTCCAGGGCCCGGACCACCAGCTCCCCTACCGAGGCGAAGACGATCGCGGCCTCGAGTGGCACCGGTGGCCGCTCGCTGGAACCTCCGGCCCACACCGCGCCGCGCTGGCGGGCGAACGCCTGGCCTCGCGCATCGCCATCCCGGGTGAAGGCATAGAGCTCCATGCCCTGCGCGACCACCACCTGGGCCAGGAGGTGGGCCGAGGCACCGAATCCGTAGAAGCCGATCCGCCGCGCCTCGCCCGCCAGCCGCAGCGCGCGGTACCCGATGAGCCCGGCGCAGAGCAGCGGCGCAGCGTGCACGTCGTCCAGCCCGGGGGCGAGCGGGAAGCAGAAGCGCGCGTCCGCCACCGCCTGCTCGGCGTACCCCCCGTCGACGGTGTACCCGGTGAACCGCGCCGCGAGGCAGAGGTTCTCCCGGCCGGAGCGGCAGAAGGTGCACGTCTCATCGGTCCACCCCAGCCAGGGGATGCCGACCCGCTCTCCCATGGATGGCGAGGTCACGCCGTCCCCCTGCTCCACCACCGTTCCGACGATCTGGTGTCCCAGGATGAGCGGGAGCTTCGGCCGGGTCAGCTCGCCGTCGAGCACGTGCAGGTCGGTGCGGCAGACGCCGCAGGCGCTCACCTCCACCCGGACCTGACCCTCGGCGCAGCGTGGAAAGTCGACCTCACGCAGCGTGAGGGGGGCTCTGGCCCGATCGAGGACCTGGGCGCGCATGTTCCGAGGATGGATCCGATCGACCGAGAACGGAATCCGCTCCTGCCGCAAGCAGATCGACCGGCGGGTGGGGCCCGGTCGCTCGCTTGCGGTAAGGCCCCGCGGGGGTTCACCGTGTCGCCACCGGCGGTGGCGGAGGCCAGCGTCGGCCCTCGCGAAGGAGTCGATCCATGCCGACCTACGTGACGCTGATGCGCTACACGGATCAGGGCATCCGGAACATCAAGGAGAGCCCGGCACGCCTGGAGGCGGCCAAGAAGATGGCCAGGGACGCCGGAGCGGAGATCAAGTCGTTCTACCTCGCGCTGGGGAAGTACGACGCGATAGTCATCATCGAGGGGCCGGACGACGAGACGGCGGCCCGACTGACGCTGAACCTCGGCTCGCTGGGCAACGTGCGTACGGAGACGCTGCGGGCGTTCAGCGAGGCCGAGTTCCGCAAGGTGGTCTCCTCGATCGGCTGAGGGGCAGAAATGCCAGGGTGCGGCCTCCCCGCGAAGCCCTCGCGGGGATACGCTGCAGGCCATGGCTACCGAGGACGACCTTCGCGCGGAGCTGGAGCGACTGAAGGCGGAGAACGAGGCGCTCCGGACCCGGCGCTCGGGTGCGGTCTCCATGAAGGTCAGCGAGAAGGGCGGCCTGTCGGTCTATGGGCTCGGCCGGTTCCCGGTGACGCTGTACCAGGAGCAGTGGCTCAAGCTGCTCGACATGGACAAGGAGATCCGCGCCTTCATCCAGCACCACCAGTCCGAGCTCAAGAAGCGCGACTGACGAGGCCAGAGCCCGGCCGGCGGAGCGGCATGGCGTTGCCCGCCCGCGAGCCCGTGCGCTCCCGCACCCGCCGGTGGCTCCTCCCGTTCCTCGTCTCGCTCTCGGCAACGCCATTCCAGGCTGATCCGGGCGCCCCTCCGCCGGCGTTGCCGCTGGCTCTCCGGGTGGCATAGAAGGTCCCGGCAGCGTCTCGGGGAGGGGAGCGGACGCGAGGAGGTGCGCCATGCGGCGCCTGCTCATCTGGGTCCTCGTCTGCACTGGCTGCACGGCGACGGCCCCATACGCCCCGGCTGCGCCGCGCGCTGCGGCTCGACCGGAGCCTTCTGCTGCCTCCGGGGACGCGCCCGCCGCCTTCGACGGACTCCCGAACGGAATGGTCGACCTCGCGACGTACCGAGCCGATCAGGCTGCGTTCGATTCCCAGGAGGAGATCTCCGAGGGGCTCGGTCCGCTCTACAACGCCCACGCGTGCCGCGACTGCCACGAGAACCCCGTGGCGGGTGGAGCGAGCCAGGTCACCGAGCTGCGGGCCGGCCACGTCGACGCGCAGGGCGTGTTCCACTTCCCCGAGGTTCGCCTGGCCGGCGGAACCGTGGTGGTCACGGGCCGCACGCTGATCAACGACAAGGCGATCTGCCCCGGCGCGGAGTTCCCGGAGTACGACGCCCAGGAGCACTTGCCCGACGGGATGAACGTTCGCGCCTTCCGGCTTTCGATCAGCCTGCTGGGCGACGGCTACGTCGAGGCGGTGCCGGACGAGCTCCTCCAGTCCATCGCCCGCTGGCAGTGCGGCCAGCCCGACCTCGGGGTGTGCGGCACCGTGATGCTGGTTCCAGTGCTCGAGTCGCCGGACAGGCTGGGAGTGGGCCGCTTCGGATGGAAGTCCGAGCACGCAAGCCTGCTCTCCTTCTCCTCCGACGCGTACCTGAACGAGATGGGCGTCACCAGTCGGCTACGGCCCACCGACGTGGTTTCCGTCTGTGACACGGTGTCGGACCCGGAGGACCATCCGGACGCCACCGGGACGACGGACCTGGACCGCTTCGCCCGCTTCATCCGCGCGACCAAGGCCCCGCCCCGCGATGCGCGGCTGGGGGCCACGGCGGAGGCCCGCAACGGGTCGACGCTGTTCGAGTCCATCGGCTGCGCGGTCTGTCATGCGCCCACGCTCACCACCGCGCCGCCCGGCACGCCACTGTTCGGCGGCGCCTACCGGGTTCCCCAGGCGCTCGGAGACCGCACCATCCATCCGTACAGCGACTACCTCATGCACGACGTGGGCACCGGGGATGGAATCGTCCTCGCGGTCCCCGAGCACCACGGACCCCAGTGGAAAGCGATGCAGGAGTCGTTCGCCGCGAGCGCCAACCGGATCCGGACCGCCCCACTCTGGGGCCTGCGCACGCGCAGCCGGCTCATGCACGACGGGCTCTCCTTCACCCTCCGCGAGGCGATCTCCCGGCACCAGGGAGAGGCGAAGGGTGTGCGGTCGGCCTTCGACGCGCTGGCGCCATCGTCGCAGGAGCAGCTGCTCACCTTCCTCCGCTCGCTCTGACCGCGCTGCTACCGTACCGCCGCCGGGCCGGCTCGGGTCGGCCCCTTCGGCGCCCCGGGCAGCGCGCCCCGATCGAGCCAGGCCTCGTAGGCCTTGAAGTCGTAGGGCCGTCCGAGGAAGTCGCTCACCAGATCCGCCGCGGGCTTTCCGCCACCCATGGCGAGGACGCGATCGCGGTAGCGGTTCGCGGTCTCCCGGTCGAACACGCCTTTGCTGGCGAAGGGCGTGAAGAGGTCCTTGGCGATGACCAGGGACCACATGTACGTGTAGTAGATCGCGCTGTACCCGTTGAGGTGCCCGAACGAGGTCTGCGGGTAGGTGTCCTTCACGTAGGGGAAGGTCCAGTACTTCTCCATCGACTCGGCGACCAGGGCGGTGGAGTCGATCCCCTGGGCCTCGCGGTCGTGAAGGTGGAGGCTGGTGGCGGCGAGGAACATCTGCCGGCGCACCTCCAGGCCCTTGCCGAACTCCAGCGCGGTGCGGAGCTGCTCCACCATCTTCGTCGGGATGGGCCGGCCGGTCTTCACCTGCTTGGCGAAGCTCTGGAGCACGCCCGGGTCGCGCACCCACTCCTCGAGCATCTGCGAGGGCGCCTCGACGAAGTCCCATTCGGTACGCACTCCGGAGTTCGCCGCCCAGCGGGTGTGGCCGCCGAGCACGTGGTGAACCAGGTGCCCGAACTCGTGGAACAGCGTCCGGACGTCGTCGTACTCCATCAGCCCGCCCGGCCTCGGGAAGTTGCAGAGCAGCGCGCCCTCCGGCAGCCGGTGTCCGGCCTGGCCGGAGATGACGGTGAACTGGGCGGCGTGCTTGTACTTCCCCTCCCGTGGGTGGAGGTCCAGGTAGATGCGACCCAGGGACTTCCCGGCGCGCTCGCCGAACGACGGCCCGGCGATGACGTCGAAGGTCCGCACGTCCTGGTGCCAGACCACCGCGTTCTCCACCGGTCGGTAGGAGATGTCGAACAGCTTGCCCGAGACGTCGAGCACGCCCTGGAAGACGCGGCCCGCCTCGAAGTACGGCCGGGCCTGCTGGGCGTCGAAGCGGTAGCGCTCCGCCTTCACCCGATCGACGTAGTAGACGATGTCCCAGGGGTCGAGCGCCTTCGCGCCGCGCACGTCCTTCCGCTTCCGCTCGAGGAGCAGCTGCTTCTCCTTCGCCGCGCGGTCTCCGGAGGCGGTGGTGATGCGCTCGATGAAATCGGAAGCGGCCTTCCCGGTCCGGATCATCTTGTTCTCGGTGATGTAGTCCGCCCAGTTCGCGTACCCGAGGGTGCGGGCCAGCTCCTGTCGCTTCACCAGCATCCGCTCGAGCACGGCGATGTTCTGGGGCGCGGCGCGGGTCATGAACGCCCGCCACATCGCCTCGCGGGTCGATGCCTTCTTCGCGTAGCTGCGGACCGGGAAGTAGTCCGGATAGTCGGTGGTGAGGACGATCTTCCCGTCCGGCCCGGCGGGGTGCGCGGCGAGGTAGTCCGCAGGGAGCCCGGCGAGGTCCGACGGGCTGAAGGCGACCCTCCTCACGTCGGCGGGAATGTTGCGGTCGAACTCCTGGCCGATGGTCACCAGCTCGTCGGCGAGGGCGCGCACCTTCTCCCGGGTGGCGTCATCCCGGTCCACGCCCGCGCGGCGGAACTCGAGGAGGTCTCGGGTCATCCACCAGCGGGTGGTGGTGTCCTGGCCCGAGAGGTCCAGGGAGGACAGCGCCTCGTAGAGCGGGCGGTCCTGGTTGATGGCGGTGAACATCGCCTGCAGCTGGCGGTCGCAGTCCTCCGCCGCCTTGCGCATCTCCGGGTCCGGGCTGCCCTTGCGGGCCAGCTCCGCCTGGGCGGCGGCGTCGTTCACCGCGGCGAGCGCATCGTCGTAGGCGGTGAGCGTGGCGGCGGTGTCCCGGGGGGCGGGCGCGGTCTTCACCGCCTCGAGCCCGGTGCGTGCCCGCTCCATCGCGGCCTTGCAGGCAGCGGTGAGCCCGGAGCCGGGTCCGGAGATGCGAGCGGCGGCAGCGCCCAGCGGCTCATCGAGCGCGGGGGGAGCCTTCACCCCGGCCGGGGCGGCCGTCTTCACGGCGGTGGCGGAAGGAGCAGGCGCCGGGGCGCTGGCGCAGGCGAGGACCGTCAGGGTCGGAAGGACGAGGACGAGGCGCATCGGTGACTTTCGAGGAAGGGCGACCATCCGGATGGGGTCGCAAGAAAGGACGGGACTCTTGCACGGCGGGCCGTGAGCGGTCACCTGCATGCAGGGAACCGCGTGTTCCCGACCGGACGGCCGGTGCGAGAGCAAGCGAAGACCGCTTCCGCGCTCCGAGGCATTCCAGGTCGAGGCCCAGGCCAGACCCTGGCCGAAGCGCCCGCGGGGACGGCTCGGCGTGAAGCACCGATCCGGCGCAGCGCGCTTCCCTCAGCTCCCCGTCTGGCAGATGGCGAGGGCCCAGACCGGGAACAGCCGCAGGTAGATGTCGTAGTGAATCGCGCAGGTCCGGTTGAACACGCCGGTGATCGGCTGATCCGGCCAGCGGCCGTCCTCGCCCTGGTGCTCGCGCAGCCAGGCCACTCCCCGGCGCACGGCCTCGGAGTCGCGCCGCCCGCACGCTGCCAGCGACAGCATCGCCCACGAGGTCTGCACCGCGTGCCCGCGCTGCCCATCCACCCAGAGGCGCTGCCGGTTGGACTCCAGCGTCTCGCTCCAGCTCCCGTCCGGCCTCTGCCGGGCCTGGAGGTAGTCCGCGGCGCGGCGGAGTGCCGGATCGTCCAGGCCCGCTCCCGCGGCCACCAGACCGGCCGTCCCGAACCAGGCTCCATAGCTGAAGCACACGCCCCAGCTGCCCTCCCAGGATCCATCGGCGCGCTGCACCTTGCGGATGAAGCGCTCACCTCGACGGATGGGCTCCCGGAGCCACGCCGCGTCCTCGGGGGCGAACGTGCTCCAGGCGGCCAGGGCCTGGACGCACGCCGACGTGCACTCGACGTACGAGACGTCCACCATGATGGTGGCGAACACGTCGGAGGGATTCAGCGCCTCGAGCCACTTCGGCCCGCGCTGCAGCTCGTAGGTTGCCCACCCGCCATCCTCGTTCTGGAGGGAGAGGATCTCCTCCACCGCCTCACGGAGCCGGGCGCGCGGGACCTGGTTCAGTCCCACCTTCTCCAGCAGCAAGGAGGCCTTGAGGCCCTCCGCGGTGCAGTCGCTGATCGGCCAACCGTGGGCGCGCGTGGAGAACGGCCATCCGCCACGGCTCCGGTGCCGGTAGCCCTTCTCCATCTCCCGCACGTCCTCGAGCACCTGGTTCGACTCGATGTACCGCGCCGCACGCTCGAGCGCCGGGCGCATCCGCTCGACCTGCTCGGTGGCGAGGATGCCCTGCACCGCGAACGCGGTGTCCCACAGCTCGGACGAGTTGTAGCCCTGCATCTTCAGCCCGTCCGGCGCGCGCCACAGGTAGTCCGCCAGCCGCTTCACGTGCGCCTCGACCTCGGGCCCCCCTGGCCGGGCGAACTGCCACACCACCGTGTTCAGCACCTTGTTGATCGGGCCGATGCAGATGTGGTTCGTCGCCTCGTCCTCGCGGCGGATCTGGTCGAGCACCACTTCCAGCGAGCGCTCCCGCGTTCCAGCCGGCGCAAGCCGCTCCCAGAGCCCCAGCGCTCCGTTGGCCGCCCTGAGATACGACGTCCTCGGCGTGTAGGCGTCGGTCTCCGCCACCTGCTCGCGCGCCGCCACCCAGTCCACCGTCTCGTAGGGCCTGGCGTAGATCTCCTTCCGGATGGAGGCGAGCAGCGGCGTCTCCCTGGCTCGCACCCGCCGGCCGTACAGCCAGCTCATGGGCAGGTACACCATCCGGCAGTGACACCAGAGCTTCGATGGGTGCAGCGGCAACGACTCGGGGAGGAGCCACAGCTCGGGCGGCAGGGGAACGAGGCCCCGGTACTCGTAGAGGCCGAGCATCGCGAGGATGAACTTTCCCCACGACCCGCTGGACAGCGGGCCGCCGTGAGGGAGGAACCAGGCCCGTGCCCGCTGCAGCTGGGGGTCCTCGGCCGGGATGCCCAGCAGCCGCAGGGTCACGTAGACCAGCACCGAGGTGAAGACGTGGCTGTGCGACTCGACGTCCAGCCCCCAGCCGCCGTCGGCGTTCTGGTGCCCGCGCAGGTAGGTGATGAATCCCTCGCCCGTGGCGGCATCGGGCGGTCGACCGAGCAGCTCCAGACCGGCAACGTAGACCGGCACCAGGAAGAGCGGTCCGCCGTAGTCGCCCTTCCACGAGCCTCCGCTGTCCTGGGTGGCGGCGAGCACCTCCAGCCCCCGCTCGACGGCGCCGGGCGCGGCACGGCTGCGGGGAGCGGTCATACCCTGCGCCCCTCGGGAACCCCCCGCGCGCACTCGGCGTAGAGCGATTCCAGCGCCCGGTCGTCGGTCACGCTCTCGCGGGTGAGAACCATGATCCGCATGACCGTCTCCCGGTCGATCTTCACCGGGGCCGGCTCGAACACCGCCGGGTTGTGGGCCAGGACCGCGAGCGTCCGCAGCGCGAAGAGGAGCGGCCAGAGGCAGAACAGACGGAGCCCCGGCTCGGAGCGGGGAAGGAACAGCGAGTACTCGAATGCCACGTCGCACTCATGCCTGGCCACCCCCACCAGGTCGTCGAGCAGGGCCACCGCGGCGTCGCGCTTCCCGGGCAGGACGAGGTTGGCCGGCGTGAGCCCGTGCTTCGCCAGGAGGGTGCGCGGGAGCCAGCAGAATCCGCGATCCAGGTCCTCGCGGATGTCCTTGAGGATGTTGGTGAGCTGCAGCGCACGGCCGAATGCCGGCGCGCGGGGCACCAGCTCAAACTTCCGCGGCCGCACCGAGTCGAATCCGTCGACGAAGAGGCCGGTGAGCATCACCCCCACCGTTCCGGCGACGTAGTAGCAGTACTGAAGGGTGGCCTGCAGATCCGGCAATCCCTGCGGCGCTCCGCCGTCGAGGTCGATCATCATCTGCGCCATGCCGCCGGTCATCTCTCCGACGCAGGCCGCGACGTGCGGATGGGTCCAGTCAGGCAACCCGCGCATGGCCTCCAGGACAGTCGGAGTGCCCTGGACCAGCTGCACCTCGGCCGTGGGGGCGGACGGCCGGAGCGCAGCCACCGAGCGGCGTGCGAACTCCGCGCTCCGCTCCTCCCAGCCCGGCTCGAGCTTCACCAGGCGTCCGAGCGCGTGAAACAGCTCGGCCCGCTCGGATACCTGTCCTCGTGCCTCGTCCTCGAGCGTATCGGCGATGCGGCACAGGAGGTAGGCAACCGTCACCACCAGATCCATGGGCGGCGGGAGAGCCGGGATGTTGAGCGCGAAGGTGCGAGACACCTCCGGGAGAGCGCGACGGCAGAAGTCTTCGGGTCCGGTCACGAGACACCTACGACGGAGAGGCGACTGAAGATGCGCCGAGGCGCGGCACACTCTATAAGAAGGCTCGGAAGAAGGGCCGGGGAGGCAAGCTGCCTTGATGGAAGTGGACGTGCTCGTCGCCGGTGGCGGCCCGGCCGGGTCTACCACCGCTGCGGCCATGGCTCAGCTGGGCCTGCGCACCCTGCTCGCGGATGCGGGGCAGGATCGCCGCAAGCAGCTCGCGGGCGAGCTGCTCCATCCCATCGGCGTGGAGGAGCTCACCGCGTTCGGCTTCTCCGAGGTGCTGCGCTCCGGTGGTGCACCGATCATCGGTTTCGCGGTGGTGGACGGCGAGAAGACCGCGCTGCTCCCCTACGGCCCGGGGAACCGCGGTCTGGGCATCGAGCACCACGCCCTCGTCACGCCGCTGCTCGACGTGCTCGAGAAGCGCGGCGACGTGGACGTGCGCCGGAAGACCCGCGTCACCCTCGTCTCCGACGGGCCCGAGGGCGTGGGGGTCACCTTGTTCAGGGAGGGCCAGTCGGAACGGGTGCGCGCCCGGATGCTGGTCGCCGCCGACGGGCGAGCCTCGCCACTGCGGCGTGCGCTCGGAATCGCCGAGCAACACGATCGGCTCTCGATGATGATCGGCGTGCTGGTGGAAGCCTCGGCGCTTCCTCACGCCGGCCGCGGACATCTCTTCATCGGCGGCCCGGCGCCGGTGCTCGCCTACCCCATCTCCGACACCGAGGCGCGGGTGATGGTGGATCTGCCGCTCGGCTCCAGCCCTGCACGCGTCG
>Ga0070664_100001520_pt1 | contig 18509 bp, 13 predicted proteins | sample KBSC73metaG_FD_65863 | JGI IMG/M metagenome (GOLD analysis project Ga0070664, IMG submission 65863) | Corn rhizosphere microbial communities from Kellogg Biological Station, Michigan, USA - KBS C7-3 metaG | ecosystem: Host-associated > Plants > Roots > Rhizosphere > Soil ... | reverse complement strand
GCAGGTGTTCGCATTCACGCCGATCGCCTTCCTCGTGCTGATCGGCGTCGTCGAGGGCGTTGCACCGTCGCTCGAAGAGGCAGCACAGACGCTTCGCGCCAATCGTTACCGCACGTTCGTCGACGTCTCGCTGCCGCTGATGCGGCCCGGGCTCGCAAACGCATTCCTCGTCACGTTCATCGAATCGATCGCCGATTTCGGCAACCCGATCGTGCTCGGCGGCAACTTCAACGTGCTGTCGACGGAAGTGTTCTTTTCGGTCGTCGGCGCTCAACTTGACCAGGGACGCGCCGCGACGCTTGGCATCCTGCTGCTCCTCTTCGCGCTCGCGGCGTTCATCATTCAACGCCGCGTGCTCGGGCGCACCGTGTTCACGGCGATGACCGGCAAGGGCGATGCCGGGCGCCCAGCAGCACTGCCCGACAGCGCGCGGCGCGCCTGTTATGCGCTTGCCGTCATCTGGATCGTGTTGACCATCGCCATTTATGCGACGGCGTTCGCCGGCGGCTTCGTCGAAACGTGGGGACGTGACTACACGCCGACGCTGCGCCATTACGCCAAGGCGTTTGGTGTCGAGTGGGGTCGCAACGGCGTGATCTGGGCCGGTGCCGGCTGGAGCTCGTTCTGGACGACGGTGAGGCTTTCCGCGATTGCCGCGCCGATCACGGCGGCGCTCGGGCTCGTTGCCGCTTACCTGCTCGCGCGACAGAAATTTGCCGGGCAGGCTCTGTTCGAGTTCGGCACGATGCTGTCGTTTGCGATTCCCGGCACGGTGATCGGCATCTCGTACATCCTTGCGTTCAACGTGCCGCCCATCGAGATTACCGGCACCGCGCTGATCCTCGTCCTCTGCAACGTCTTCCGCAACATGCCGGTTGGTGTGCGCGCCGGCATTGCATCGATGGCGCAGATCGACCGCAGCCTCGACGAGGCGTCGGCGACACTTGGCGCCCGCGGTTTCACCGTATTGCGCACGATCCTGCTGCCGCTGTTGAAGCCCGCCGTCGTTGCCGCGCTCGTCTACAGCTTCGTCCGCTCGATGACCACCGTATCGGCGGTGATCTTCCTTGTATCGGCGCAATACGAATGGGCAACGACGTACATCATCAACCGCGTGGTCAACGGCGATTACGGTGTCGCGATTGCGTACAGCTCGGCGCTCGTCGTGCTGATGCTCGGCGTGACGTGGATCATTCAGCGGGTCGTCGGCGATCGTCGCTTGCAACGCCGCTCGACCGATGCCGCGGCCGCTCCGATACCCGGCGTCGCGCAGCTTGGCGCAACAGCAGCGTGACGCGCCGATGAAAGCAGCGTCGATCGAGTTTCGCAACGTCACGAAGCGTTATGGCGACGTGACGGCGATCGACGACATCTCGCTCGTCATCGCTGCCGGAACGCTCGTCACGCTGCTCGGCCCGTCCGGATGCGGCAAGACGACCGTTTTGCGTCTGATCGCGGGACTCGAGCTTCCAACGACCGGAACGATTCGCATCGGTGACCGCGACGTGTCGAGCATCCCGGCGGCCGAGCGCGACGTGTCGATGGTGTTCCAGAGCTACGCGCTCTTTCCGCACATGAACGTGCTCGAGAACGTCCGCTACGGTCTCATCGTGGCGAAGATGCCGAATGCACAGGCGAACGAGCGCGCACGCGCGGCACTTGCACAGGTCGGTCTCGAAGGACTGGATGAGCGGTTGCCCTCCGAGCTTTCCGGCGGCCAGCAGCAGCGCGTTGCGGTTGCGCGCGCGCTGGTGCTCGAGCCCCTCGTGCTGCTGTTTGACGAACCGTTGTCGAACCTCGACGCGCGACTGCGGCGGCAGATGCGCGACGAGATCCGCGACTTGCAGCGGCGGCTCGCGCTGACGGTCGTCTACGTGACGCACGATCAGGCGGAAGCGATGGCGGTGTCGGATCGGATCGTCGTAATGAATCGCGCGACGATCGCGCAGGAAGGCACGCCGCGCGAGTTGTACGAGGCACCGCGCAATCCATTCGTCGCGGGCTTCATGGGCGACGCCAATCGGGTGCGCGGCACGCTCGCGCGTCGCGATGCGACGTTCGGCATCGTCACCGTCGGCCCGATGACGTTGGCGCTTCCACATCGCGGATTGGCGGACGGCGAGGTCGAGGTGTCGATCCGCCCCGAAGCGATAACGCTGTCGCCAGCCGGCAAAACGCCGCTCGCCGCCACCGTGCGGAAGTCCGCCTACCTCGGCGGTGTCATCGAATACACGCTCGACTCCGCGATTGGCTCGTTGTTCGCCGTCGCGACCGGCGTCGAGCATCCTCACGCCGCAGGCGAAACGGTGTCTCTCGAGTTCGCCCACCACGGCGTCGTACTGATCCCACGAGAATCCTCCGATGAACGCCACTGATATCGATGCTCGCGCGCGTTTCGCCGCCGAACTTGCTCGCGAAGCCGGTGCGCTCGCGCTCCGTTATTTCCGCCGCGAGCTTGCCTACACGCCCGAGTCCAAGGGTGTTGCGCAGGACTGGGTCAGCATCGCCGATCGCGCCGTCGAAGACCATTGCCGTGCGCGGCTCGCCGCGACATTCCCCGGCGACACGATGCTCGGTGAGGAATCCGGCGGCGACGTCGCCGATCATGCGTGGATCATCGATCCCATCGACGGCACGCTGAATTTCGTCCACGGCGTTCGCTACTGGTGCGTATCGATCGTGTTCATCGCCGGCGGGCGGCGCATGATTGGCGCGGTTTACGACCCGCCACACGACGAGTTGTTCCTTGCCAAGGCAGGCGCAGGTGCCACGATGAATGGCGCGCCGATGCACGTATCGGACTGCTCGCGACTCGATCGTGCGCTGATCGTCCATGGCTACGTGCAGCGGCACGATCTCGACGCGAGTCTCAGGTTGCGTCGCGCGTTGATCGACGCAGGCGCCGAAGTCAAGGATCACGGCGCCGGCGCGCTGATGCTCGCGCACGTGGCCGTTGGACGTTTCGATGCTTATCTCGAGCCGCACATGCACCCGTGGGACGCGAGCGCCGGGCTTCTGCTCGTCAAAGAAGCAGGCGGCCGCGTGCTGGACTATCCCGGCAAGCATGGACTGCGCGCGGGCGGCGCCGTGCTCGCGAGCACGCCAGCGCTCTACGAGCAGTTAGTGGCCCTGGCGGGCTGGTAAATCGGCGACGAAACGCGAAAGACGCAACGGCTGACAGCCGCCGCGCGATTCGTCAAATCTTCAGGGCGCCGGTGTACCAGTACTCCTGCACGGCGTGCAGGTCGCGGCGCACGGCCGGCGGAAAACCGGCGCGGCCGCCGCGCTTGTCGGTCAAGAGATCCTCGAAGAGCTCCGGCGCCCCACGGTGATCGTTCCACAGGACGGCGATCATGTTGCAAACACGCGGATATTGGCTGGCGAGCGCGCAGGGCGCGCGGTCGGCCGGAAATCCGTCGAACCACTTCTCGGTCAGCGGCAGCAAGTGTTCAGCGGGCCGTGCCTTGCGGAATGCGGTCCAGTCGTTGACGTCGCGCAGCGCCGTTGCCTGATTGGCGGCCGGAGACTGCTGGTCGCGCCTCCCGATCGGCTGGACGACATCGTTCAGATCCTTCCAGCCGCGCCTGCTCCCGCTGTAAATCGACATCCGGCCTCTCCCCAGCCATGCCGCGACGGTTCGAGCGCCCGTCAACCCCACAAGGATGCCATGCCGACCGCGTTGAACTCAAGAAATATCGGCTTCACGCGCCCCGCGTTCGTCGGCTCTTTGTGCAGTTCACGTCGGCGATGGTCACGGCGGCGTGCAGAACACCGTACCCTCGACCATCCAGCCCTCACTCAGCATCACGGCAGATTCACTGTGGCTCGTCAGGTAACGGTGATTCGGCTCGCCGCCTTTGCTGTTGTTGTACATCCGGATCACCGGCACGCGATTCGCGGCGCACATGCCGTTAGCATCAGGACCCTCGCTGCGAAACACGAATCCCTCGAAAATCCACAGCCGATTGTTGGCGAGATCCTGGCACTCATTTGCGAGGATCGTGAAAACGTGCGTGTTGGGCCCGACACCCGGCTTGCCGAAGAAACGGCACGCGGCCGTGCCGAGGGTGCTTTCGGACGGGTACACCTTGAACGTGTTCCCGGTGCGCGTCCAGCCGGGAATCGCGACTCCTGCATCGAGGATCGCAATTTCATTCGCGAGCGACGTCATGAAATAGTGATCGAGCGATGCGTTGTAATACTCGACCGCCAGCACTTCCCCCGGACCCGGAGGAAGCGGCGCCCAGCGATCCAGCAGCAGCACGTCGTTGCCGCCACCGGCAACCTTCGTCATCCGCGCGCTGGTCGCGCGCGACAGCGGATCGTCGTCTGCGTACGCGTTCAGGAACGTAAGCGACCACGTGAAGATGTCATCCGACGACGCGACATCGAAACCGTGCCGGACACCGTCGAGCACGACGAACTGCCTCGGGCCGGCGAGCAATGCCATCCCCTGCGCCGTCACTTCGGCGGGCGCTGTCGTATCGGCGCCTCCGGAAATCGCCAGATATGGCAGGTCGACACCCGCCAAGCCCTGCGAGTCGCGTCCAAACGCAGGGAAGAACGGTTGCCCGAAATAAGGCACGTAGCCGACGGCGGCCTTGAGTCGCGTGTCGTTGATGACACTCTTCGAAGACAAATTGACGGACACCGACAACCTGGCGCCGCGCATCAGCAGCATCGATTCGCCGCCTGCGCTTGCCCCGAAGCCACCGATGCGATTGGCATCGACGCGCGCGGCGAAATTGGGATCCGCGAGCACGACGTCGAGCGCGCGGCTCAAGGAGAGCGGTCGCGTCGCCTGCATCGCCGTGTAATTCTGAAAGTCGAGAATCGCGCGCAGCAATTCGTCGACCGTGCTGATCCGCGCATCGACGTAGCGCGAATCGCCGTGGAATGGCGCAACGACGACGTAGCCGTGACTCGCGAAGAGCTTCAGCGCCTCGATGTAATCGCTCGAGATCGGGCTGCCGCCAAAGCCGTGCGAGAACAGCAACACGGGGAACCGCTCACGGTCGGCCGCGAAAATCGGTGGCGCGCCGCCCCGCTGCATGTGCGGAACGACCTTGCCGTTCGACAACACGTAATCGGCGTACGGATTCGCCGCCATCGTCGGATAGCAGACCAGGTTCGCATACTGCATCGTCCGGTTGCGAAAGTTGCCGAAGAGGTCGCGGTCGTCAGGCAGCGACACGTCGGCGACGAACGCGTGCGCGGGATCGACGAGCAGGTCGGTCACATAGCCGCTGCCGCTGCTGCCGCGGCCTTCCCAATACGCCTGCCCATCGCCACCCGCGCGTGAGAAGTCCTGCTCGATGTTGCTGCAGCCAACGGGGTAAGCGCCAGGACCAATCGGCGGAATGATTCCGAGCGCGTCATTGAACGTCTGTGCGTTAACGAGCGATGTGACCAGCAACAGCGACGCAACGAGCGCGCGTGCAAAGCGAATGATGTGCGACATGCGAGAACCCGTGAGTGATGGCGCACGCTGGTGCGCCCCGCTCGCGTAGACGTCAGAACGCTGCGGTTGTTCCGTTGACGCCGGTCAGAACTGATCGGCGGACAACGCAAGCACGGTGACGCTGCCATTGACCACCGACTGCGCGAGCGCGTCGGCCTGCGGCAGCAGGCATTCCGCATAGAAGCGCGCAGTTGCGATCTTCGCGCGCATGAAGCCCGGATCGCCGACGCCCGTCTGCAGACGATCGGCGGCGATCTTCGCCGAGCGCGCGAGCTCCCACGCGCCCGCCACGAGCCCCCACAGCTTCAGATAGGGCACCGAGCCGGCGTGCGCGATGCGCGACTGCGCAGGAAACGTCTGCACGACCCACTCTATCGCCGATTGCAGCGACGCGGTTGCTGCGGCAAGGCGCAAGCCGATCGCGTTCAGCGAGGCATCGGCTTGCGATGCGAGGTGCGCGGCGACCTTGTCGATTTGTGCTGCGACGTGGCGCGCCGTCGCACCGCCATCGCGCGCAGTCTTGCGGCCGATCAAATCGTTGGCCTGGATCCCGGTCGTGCCCTCGTAGATCGTGATGATCCGCGCGTCGCGGTAATGCTGCGCAGCACCGGTCTCCTCGATGTAGCCCATGCCGCCATGAACCTGGACGCCGAGCGACGTCACTTCCTGCGCAGTCTCCGTGCACCAGCCCTTGACGATGGGAATCATCAGGTCGACAAACGCCTGATGCTGCGCGCGCGCAGCGGCATCGGACGCGTGGCGCGCATTGTCGAGGGCCGCGGCGGTGACGTAGCCGACGGCGCGCATCGCTTCGGTGTACGCGCGCATCGTCATCAACATTCGCCGGATGTCCGGATGATCGATGATCGGGCCTGCCTTCGCTGCACGTTCCGCACCCGGCGCGCGCCCCTGCACGCGATCGCGCGCATAGGCAACCGCGCGCTGATACGCACGCTCGGAAATTCCGACGCCTTCCATGCCCACCGAGAACCGCGCCTGGTTCATCATGATGAACATGTATTCGAGGCCGCGATTTTCCTCGCCGATCAGGTAGCCAACGGCGCCGCCGTTGTCGCCATACGCGAGCACCGCCGTCGGGCTCGCGTGAATGCCGAGCTTGTGCTCGATCGATACGCAGTGAACGTCGTTACGCGCGCCGAGCGAGCCGTCGTCGTTGACGAGGAACTTGGGAACGAGGAACAGCGAGATGCCCTTGACGCCTTCGGGCGCCGTAGGCGTTCGCGCAAGTACGAGATGAATGATGTTGTCGGTGAGATCGTGCTCGCCGAACGTGATGAAGATCTTCTGGCCGAACAGCTTGTACGTGCCATCGCCTTGCGGCACCGCACGTGTGCGCACCGCGGCAAGATCCGAACCCGCCTGCGGCTCGGTCAGGTTCATCGTGCCCGTCCACCTTCCCGACACCATCGACGGCAGGAACTTTGACTTCTGCTCGGGCGTTCCGCAAAGCTCGATCGCGTCGATCGCGCCCTGCGTCAGCAACGGACAGAGGTCGAACGCCATGTTCGCCGCGTGCCACATCTCCTCGATCGGCGTCGCGACGAGCTGCGGCAGATGCTGCCCTCCGTAGTCCGACGCCTTCGTCAGGCCATTCCAGCCGTTTTCGACGTACTGCCGATAAGCATCCTTGAAACCGGCAGGTGTCTTGACCGAGCCATCGGGCAAGCGCTGCGACCCCTCGCGATCGCCGCTCACATTCAGCGGGTCGAGCACTTCGGTCGCGAAGCGGCCCGCCTCCTCCAGAATCGCCGTCACCGTATCGGGCGTCGCATCCTCGAAACCGGGCAGCGATGCGACCTGCGAGAGGCCGGCAACGTCGTTCAGGACGAACTGCATGTCGGCGAGCGGCGCGCGGTAAGTGCTCATCGGCGGTGGGCGGTGGGAGGCGTGAGAGTGGAATCGATAGGTTAACCGATTGGGCACTGGTGCATCGGTTGCGGCTTGCGGCCGGCCGCGACGGCCAAGCCGAACTACCTCGCGTCGACGAACGCCTTCTTCCGCTGGCGATAACGCTTCGCGGATTTCGGATCCGTCAGCGCCTTCCACAGTGCGAAGTGAAGCTCGTACAGCTCGGCATCGTAGCCGGCGTCGCGAAGGCCCTGTGCGTGCCCGAGTGTCACCGCATTGCCGGCGAGGCGCACGGTTTCATCCTCGATCTCACCGGTGAGCGGCGCGGACGTGTCATCGAATGCGCTTTTACACGTCGCGACCGACACCGAATGATATTTGCGGCATGTCGCGGGTCGCGCGTCGTAGGCGGAGCATGCACCGGTGTCGTCGAGGAGCGAGCACGCAATGCCGGCGCGGATATGCGTCGCCGCGGTGAGCGGCGCGATCCGTGAGAGGTTCGCCTCGAGGCGCGTAACTATCGCGGCGCGCTGCGCTGCGTCGAAGCGCGTCGCAATGTGCTCGGCAAGCACGAATGCTTCGTGCGGCCTGATCTCGACGCGCAGATGACAGCAATAGCTGCATCCGCGCTTGCATTCGATTTGCAGGCGGCGCTGCGTGATGACATCGCGCTGCAAATCGGCGAGGCGGCCGTACATCCGGATCGTCACGGAGCGCGCCGTCTCCGCGTCGGGTGAGGCATCCGACGATGCGCGAGCCCGCTCGCGATCGAATGCCTGCTGCAGCTCTAAAGGGACCGCCGCGTCCATTCCGAATTCTAAGCAGCCCCGGAAAACGGGCGGCCGCAACAAACGCGCGGTCGCCCGGCGCGATCGGAACGCTTCAGTTACCGATGATCGCGGAGCCTGCCTGTGCGGGCGTGGGATTATTGAGACAGGTCGGATGACCGAATCCTGACGCACTTATCCCGGTACCGCCGTTAGGATTGGGCGTGATGTCCTGGAGCATCGCGTCGAACGGTCCGAACGCAGGTACGCCAGCGAACGACAACGCTGCGCGCACCTTCCAGGCAACCACGTGGTCGGTGCAGGAAGTATCGCCCGAGACGCCAATCGCGCCGAGTTTCCGACCGCCAGCGTAAAGCGCGAGTCCCCCGCCGAAAACGTTGATGCCACCCACGCGACTGCCGACGAGTGCGTCCTTGGGTGTGCCGAAATCGACGGCCTTGCCGTCGTACGCCGTCGTGGCATCCACGGGATTGCTCGCCTGCAGACCGTAGAGGCTGCCGCCCGGTTGCACCGCGGAGTACAGGTTTGCTGTCGACAACGCGAGCCGTCCATTGCTGAACGCGTTGGCTGCGTTCGCCTTCTGCGCCGATATCACGCGACTGCCGAGCCATATATCCGCGGTTGCGTCAGCGTTTTGCGCAGAACCATCCAGCGAATTGGTAACGACGCAAACGATGCCACTGCCGTCCACCAGCGTTAGCCACATCGGAAAACCAAGTCCGCCGTTGGGCGTTCCATGGGCCGGTACAACTCCGTGCAGCGTGCTCTTCAAGCTGGCGTCAGTTAAACCAAGCGCTGCGAGTTGCGGACACGTCTCCGCATGAGCGCTCGCGGAGAAGACCGCACAAACTGCCGCGAATACGCCCCACCGGACCCAGGGTCGTCTGCCGCTAGGTCGTGCGTATCCCCGCTCGTAGCGCGTGCCGAACGTCACATCGCCTTCCTCATCCCCGGTGCCATTGCGTCTGAACATGACATCCCCCTTCCTCAAGGTCAGTTCATTTCCAGTGACCAACTACGCCGCCCCGTCCGCGGTGGTTCCGATTCAACACGCGCGACGACGGGGGATTTGTTGAACGCAAGAATTGCTCCCTTGCGAGCAGTCGCGCCATTTCAACGACTTGGACGAGTGTCCAGTTACGGGTTGTAAGAAAACCCGACGATCCAGAGCGACGCGGGGTTTTCTATTGCATGTACCACCCGTGGCTGACGACGAGCGACTGGCCCGTCAGCGCATTCGTGGGGAACGACGCGAACATCAGCGCGACTTCGGCGACGTCGTCGAGGGTGGTGAATTCACCGTCGACCGTGTCCTTCAGCATGACTTTCTTGATGACGTCGTCCTCGGAGATACCGAGCGTTCGCGATTGCTCGGGAATCTGCTTCTCGACAAGCGGCGTGCGAACGAATCCCGGACAAATGACATTGGCGCGAACGTTATGGGCAGCGCCCTCCTTCGCCATCGTTTTCGCGAGCCCGATCAATCCATGCTTTGCGGTCACGTACGGGGCCTTCAGCACCGACGCGAGCTTCGAGTGCACGGAACCCATGTAGATGAGGCTGCCCCGGCCCGCCTTGTACATGTGGGGCAGGCATGCGCGTGTGGTCAGGAAGGCGCCGTCCAAATGGATCGCGAGCATCCGCTTCCACTCGGCATAGCTGAATTCCTCGAGCGGATGCACGATCTGGATGCCGGCATTGCTGACGAGCACGTCGACGCCGCCAAACGCCGCGACGGCCTTGGCGACGCCGTCGTTGACTTGCGCCTCGTCGGTGACGTCCATCGCGACGGCCAACGCATCCTTTTCACCTCCAATTTCGCGCGCGGCGGTCGTCGCCGCGTCGAGCCCGATGTCGGCGATCACGACGCGCGCGCCCGCCTGCGCGAACCGCCGCGCAATAGCCCTGCCGATACCGCTTGCAGCGCCGGTGACGAGCGCCACCTGGCCTTCGAGCGTCATTCCAGTCCTCCTGTCATCGAGTGTCATCGGTACGCGCGATCGTGCGATGATCGACGCTTCGCGCCGTCGAGCGCGCGCCATCCAGTCTCGTCAGTATAGAGTCGTGCGTCATCCTCTTTCGCCACCGTCGAATCCGAGGGATCCATCATGACCGGGGCCATTCAGCTCATACGTCTGCTATCGATCGTGCTGGCACTTGTCGCGCTAGCGCCCGCTACGGCGACCGCCGCCGCCGACATGCGCAAGGTGCTGCGCATCTCGATGAACGACATCACGAGCCTCGATCCGCAGCAAGGCACCGACCTTTACTCGACGCGCGTCACGACGTCGATCTTCGAGGCGATGTACGAGTTCGAGTACCTGTCGACGGGCTCGAAGGTGATCCCGAATACCGCCGAAGCGATGCCGGCAATCACCGACGACGGCAAGACGTGGACGATGCGCGTGAAGAAGGGAATCCTGTTCGCCGACAGTCCGGTCTTCAAGGGAAAGCCGCGCGAGCTCGTCGCTGCCGACTACGTCTATTCGATCAAGCGCTCCCTCGATCCGAATCTTCGCCAGGGTGGTGACGCAGCACTGACCGACCTGATCGTCGGCGCGCGTCCGATCGTCGATGCCGCACGCAAGCCCGGTGCGAAATTCGATTACGACGCGAAGATCGAGGGCCTGCAGGCAACCGATCGCTATACGGTCGTCATGCGCCTTGCACAGCCGGATTACACACTGCTCGAACGACTCGCCGGACTGCCGGCGATGGCGGTTGCACGCGAGGCGATCGAAGCCGCCGGACCCGACGTGATGAGCAAGCCCGTCGGCACGGGACCGTACCAGTTGAAAGAGTGGCGTCGTGCGTCTCGCGTAGTCCTCGAAGCGAATCCGAACTACCGGACCGTGCACTTTCCCGAGAACGCGGATGCGCCGCAGCAGGAACTCGTGAAAAACATGCGCGGCAAAACGCTGCCGCAGATCGGACGCATCGAGATCAGCATCATCGAGGAATCGCAGCCCGAGATCCTTGCATTCACGCAAGGCGACCTCGACTTCATCGCACTGGGTGGCGACGACACCACGCGCGTACTCGAAAACGGCAAGCTTCGACCGGATCTCGCGAAGCGCGGCATCCGTCACGTCCGATTTGGATCGCCGAGCGTCACCTTCACGTATTTCAACATGGACGATCCGCTCGTCGGCGGCTATTCGACGCAGCAGATTGCGCTGCGCCGTGCGATCGGCATGGGATTCGACGTCGACGAGTTGATTCGCGTGCTGTTTGCCGGCAATGCACTGCCGGCCAACCAGTTGCTGCCACCGGGTGTCAGCGGACACGACACGTCGTTGCCGCCCAAATCGATTTACGATCCCGCGGGCGCGCGTGCACTGCTCGATCGGTTCGGGTTCAAGGATCGCGACGGCGATGGTTATCGCGAGACACCCGACGGCAAGCCGCTGACCGTCTTGCGCGGCACCCTGCCGGAATCCTGGTATCGCGAGATGGACACGCAGTGGAAAAAGAACATGGATGCGATCGGCATCCGGATGCAGGTGCAGCAACAGACGTTTGCCGAGCTTCTGAATATGAGCCGCAGCGGCAAGCTGCCGATGTTCAATCTGGGCTACCGGTCGCTCGAGCCTTCGGGCTATCAGATTCTGCAGACGTTGTGGGGGAAATCGCCGCGCGACGTCAATCCGTCGCAGTTCAAGCAGGCGGCCTACGATACGGCGTACGAGCAATTCCTCCGTACGCCGGCGGGCCCGGCGCGCGTCGCGCTCGCGCGCAAGATGTCGGAGATCTCGCAGGCGTACATGCCGATGATCCTGCACACGTACGGTGTCGGCAACGTACTGTTCTATCCGTGGCTGCAGGGCTACTGGCCGTCAGCGTTCGGCTTCTCGTGGAAGTACCTCGATATCGACGTCGCGATGCGTAACGCAAAAGGCAAGGTCGCGAGCAAGTAACCCGGGGAAGATGGGTCAGAGCGAATTGAATGGAGTGATCGCCGACGACACCGAAGCTGCCACGCTTTTGATTCGAACCCCACTCAAGTCTCCGTCGGCAGCGCGACGCCGAAGAGCGCCTCGCGCAGCTTGTACAGTCGATCGCGGAGCTCCGCGGCGCGTTCGAACTCGAGGTTCTTCGCCGCCTCGAGCATCTGCTTCTCGATCTGCCGCAACTCTTTCTCGAGGTCCTTCTCGGGCATCGCCGCGTACTTCGCCTTGACCTGCGCGGCCTTTTGTACGGTGCGTTCTTCGTCGATGTCGTAGACGCCGTCGATCATGTCGCGGATGCGCTTCTCGACGCCCTTTGGCGTGATGCCCATCTGCGCGTTGTGTGTCACTTGTTTCGCGCGGCGCCGCTCGGTCTCGTCGATCGCGGCTTTCATCGAGTCGGTCATGCGGTCGGCGTAGAGGATCGCCTTTCCGTTGAGGTGACGCGACGCGCGGCCGATCGTCTGGATCAGCGAGCGCTCGGCGCGCAGAAACCCTTCCTTGTCCGCATCGAGAATCGCAACCAGCGACACCTCCGGGATATCGAGACCCTCTCGCAAGAGGTTGATGCCGACGAGCACGTCGAACTCCCCCAGCCGAAGGTCGCGGATGATCTCGACCCGCTCGACCGTGTCGATGTCGCTGTGCAGGTAGCGCACCTTGACGCCGTGCTCGCCGAGATAATCGGTCAAGTCCTCGGCCATTCGCTTCGTCAAGGTCGTCACCAACGTCCGCTCGTTGCGCGCGACGCGGAGGTTGATCTCGGACAGGAGGTCGTCGACCTGCGTTGCTGCCGGGCGCACATCGAGCACCGGATCGACGAGGCCCGTCGGTCGCACGACCTGTTCGACCACCTGCCCCGCATGCTTCTGCTCGTAGTCGGCCGGCGTCGCCGACACGAAGATCGTTTGCGGCAACAGGCGTTCGAACTCGTCGAACCGCAGCGGCCGGTTGTCGAGGGCCGACGGCAGACGAAAGCCGAAGTTGACGAGGTTCTCCTTCCGCGCCCGATCGCCCTTGTACATGCCGCCGACCTGCGGAATAGTCACATGGCTTTCGTCGACGAACATCAGCGCGCGTGAGGGCAGGTAATCGATCAGTGTCGGCGGCGGCTCCCCCGGGCCACGTCCGGACAAATGCCGCGAATAGTTCTCGATGCCTTTGCAGAACCCGATCTCCGACATCATCTCGAGATCGAAGCGCGTCCGCTGCTCGATCCGCTGCGCCTCGATAAGCTTCATCTGCCCGACGAAGAAATCCTTTTGCGTGATGAGCTCCTGCTTGATCGCCTCGACGGCGTCGAGCACTTTCTGCCGTCCGGTCACGTAATGCGACGACGGAAAGATCGTGTAGCGCGCCATCTTGTGCCGCAAATGACCGGTGAGCGGGTCGAAGAGCTGCAGCGACTCCACCTCATCGTCGAACAGCGAGACACGGACTGCGCTTTCCGCGTTTTCCGCCGGAAAGATGTCGAGCACGTCGCCGCGAACGCGGAACGTCCCGCGCCGGAAGTCAAGCTCGGCGCGCTGGTATTGCATCTCGGTGAGCCGCCGGATCGCGTCGCGCTGCGTGAGCTTGTCGCCCTGCCGCACGTGCAGGATCATGCTGTGGTATTCAGTTGGATCGCCGATACCGTAAATCGCCGAAACGGTTGCGACGATCACGCAGTCGGGGCGCTCGAGAATCGCCTTCGTCGCGGACAGCCGCATCTGCTCGATGTGCTCGTTGAGCGAGCTGTCTTTCTCGATGTAGAGATCGCGCGACGGGACGTACGCTTCGGGCTGGTAGTAGTCGTAGTACGAGACGAAGTACTCGACGGCGTTGTTCGGGAAGAACTCGCGAAACTCCGAATAGAGCTGTGCTGCCAGCGTCTTGTTCGGCGCGAGCACGAGCGCCGGACGGCCGCTTCGCGCGATGACGTGCGCCATCGTGTAGGTCTTGCCCGAGCCGGTGACACCCAGCAGCGTCTGGAACGACAACCCGTCGGCGAGCCCTTCGGTGAGCTTCTCGATCGCTTCGGGCTGGTCGCCTGCGGGCGCGAACGGCTGATGAAGCTCATAGGGACTGTCGGGAAAAGTGACGATCATCGGTATCGCAATCCGCCGGGCAACCTGGAATTTTAACGAATGTGAGGGCGGCCCCTCATTGCCGCAACCCGGAGTCGTTGAAGAACTCGCGCAGCATGAAATTCTCGAGCTCGCGCGTGTCCTGTGCACGCGCGGACAACGTGATGTTGCGGCCGAGGCGGCGCGACTCCCAGACGAAGTCCTCGTTCTCGTAGCGGCGAATGATCGCGATCATCTCGCGGACAATGGCAATTCGGATGTCGGGATTGCTGCCTTGCTGAACCTCGATCCGCTGCTGCGCGCGCCGGTTGATGTCCTTATTCCAGCCGAAGAACGTGAACTCCGCATCCGATGAGCCGAGCTTCGTGATCTGAAAAATGCCGCCACTGTTGCGCGTGCCTTTGCCGAAGTCGCGCGTGTTCACCGATGCAAGGTTCTGCGCGACGATGCGATCGCGGCGTGCGATATCGCTTTCGGGCGCGTCGGGGGTATTGCCTGCCGATTCGACGGGCTCGCCGCGCGCACGACGCCGCTCGGCGATCAGTGCCGAAAGGTCGGCTGGCGGCGTGCGCTGCGTCGCTGGAGGTGCAGGCGTTGGCTTCGGTTGCGGCGGCTCGGGCGTCGGCTCTACTGGCGGCGGGGCCGGTGTAACAGGTGGTGCGATCGCGACCGGTGCCGATGGGGCGGTCATGGGCGGCGGTGGCGGCGGCGTACGTACGCGCGGTTTCGGCGCAGGTTTCGGGCGCGGCTGCGGCGCAGGTGCCGGAGGTGGTGTCGGAGCGGCCTCCGCAACGACCGTCGGTGGACGCGATTCAGGAACCGGCGTCGAGGGTCCTGCGAGCGTTGCTGTCAGCGGTGCCGACACTTCGTCGCCAGGTGATGGCGCGTTGTGCGTCAACAAGGGCAACCGTGGCAAAAGGCCGAGCAACGCCGCGACGTGTACCAGCAACGACAACGCGATCGCCAGCCAGAGGACTGGAATCGTGATGACGTCGTGTCGAACACGCCGATCGTCGTGCCAGTCTTTCATCGGGTCATCGGATCCCGTCGCAGGCCAGTCGGTGTGAATGGTGTGCAGCTACCGCAGTGCACGTTCATTTCCAAATGCCGACGCGACCCGCTCAGCGGCAGGTGACGGCGTTGGACACCGGTGCTTGCGCGTCGTTCTGACGCCAGTGCCACATCCCGTTACTCGATTTCATGCAGCGAGGCCTCGGCCGCCGCCGGCTCGCCGACGGCAAACTGCAGCGCGGCGAGCCGCGCGTACAACGGATTGTTCCTTACGAGCGCATCATGCGTCCCCTGTGCGACGATGCGCCCGCGTTCGATGACGGCGATCCGGTCGGCGTGACGGACCGTCGCGAGACGATGCGCGATCATCAACACCGTGCGGCCCTTCATCAGCTGTTCGAGTGCGCGCTGTACGATCCGCTCGCTTTCTGCATCGAGCGCACTTGTTGCCTCGTCGAGCAGCAGGATCGGTCGATCGGCGAGGATCGCTCGGGCGATCGCCAAGCGCTGCCGCTGTCCGCCGGAGAGGCGCACGCCGCGCTCGCCGAGCAATCCGTTGAACCGATCGGGCAATCGCTCGATGAATTCCGTTGCATACGCGGCATCGCATGCGGCCTTCACGTCGGCGTCACTCGCATCGGGTCTGCCGTAACGAACGTTCTCGAGCACCGTCGTCGCGAAGATCACGGGATCCTGCGGCACCAGCGCCAGTTGCCGGCGCACGTCGCGTGGATCGGCGGTGCGCAGATCGACGCCATCGATGCGCACCGTGCCGCCCTGCGGATCGTAGAAGCGCAGCAGCAGCTGGAACACCGTTGTCTTGCCGGCGCCCGAGGGTCCGACGAGGGCGACCTTCTCGCTCGCTAGCACGTCCAGCGAGAACCGATCGAGCGCAGCCGTGTCGGGGCGTGATGGGTAATGGAACGTCACGTTGTCGAACATCACGATGCCGCGACCCGGCGATGGGATCGGCACGGGATTCAAAGGTGCGCGAATCGAAGGCTGCACACCGAGCAGCTCGAAAAGCCGTTCGGTCGCACCTGCCGCCCGTTGCAGGTCACCGATCACCTCGCTGATCGATCCAACGGCGCCCGCGACGAGCACTGCATAGAACACGAATGCCGACAACTGGCCGGCGCTCAATCGTCCCGCGACGACGTCATGCCCGCCGATCCACAAAATGACGCCGACCGCGCCGAACACGAGCACGATGACGGCGGCGACGAGCAGCGCGCGCTGGCGAACGCGCCGCACCGCGGTTGCGAATGCTGCTTCGACACGCGCCGCGAAATCGGCGCGATCGCGCGTTTCGTGACCATATCCCTGTACCGTGCGGATCTCATGCAGCGACTCATCGAGGAACGCGCCAACGTCACCGACGCGATCCTGCGTGGCGCGTGCGAGCTTGCGCACCCGCCGGCCGAACAGGACGATCGGCGCCACGACGAGCGGCACGCCCGCGAGCACCAGCAACGTCAGCTTCGCGCTCGTCAACGTCAGCATGACGAGCCCGCCGATCATCAGCAGCGAGTTGCGGATCGCCATCGATGCGCTCGAGCCGATGACCGTCTCGAGCATCGTCGTGTCGTTGATCAAACGCGAGATGACCTCGCCCGTGCGCGTCGATTCGAAGAACGATGGCGGCAGGTCGAGCAGATGATCGAACACTTCGCGCCGCAGATCGGCCGTCACACGCTCGCCGAGCCACGACACGTGATAGAACCGCATGTACGTTGCCCCGGCCATCACCACGATGACGCCTAGCATCAGCGCGAGCATCCGGTCGAGCTCGCCGGCGTTCGACGCGGCAAACCCGCGATCGACGACGAACTTCAATCCCTGTCCGACGGCCAGCACCGCGGCAGCTGCAACGACGAGGCCAATCGCTGCGAAGATCACCTCGCGACGGTATGGACGCAAAAAGCGGCCGACGCGCGCGACGGTTTTCAGCGCGGTGACCGGCGGAATCTTCGGTGCGGGTTCGAGACGAGTGTCGGATCGGGCCATCGGAACGCAATCGGTGCGCCGATGCAACCAGGCGCAACTATTCGACGTGGGGGCGCCCGCCTTTTCCACAAGGCCGGCATTCACGCGCTGTACAATAACGTGTTTCGGAAGACACTACCGGATTCACGATGAACGCTCCGCTTGCCGCGTCACTCTTCGGCGCTGTGGACCTCGCGCCGCGCGACCCGATCCTCGGGGTTTCCGAGGCGTTCAACGCCGACACCAATCCGCGCAAGGTCAATCTCGGCGTTGGCGTCTACTGCGACGATAACGGCAAGGTTCCCCTGCTCGATTGCGTGAAGCGTGCCGAGCGTGAGCTGACCGACAAGGGTGCGCCGAGAACGTATCTGCCGATCGACGGCATTCCAGCTTACGATCGTGCGGTGCAAGCGATGCTGCTCGGCTCCGACAGCGAGATCGTCGCGCTGGGCCGCGCCGTCACGATCCAGGCGCTGGGTGGAACGGGAGGGCTTCGCGTCGGGGCCGACTTCCTGCGCAAGTTCGCTAGCGGCGCGAAAGTCGCGATCAGCACGCCGAGCTGGGAAAACCATCGTGCGTTGTTCGAGGCGGCGGGCTTCGACGTCATCAACTATCCGTATTACGACGCGGCGACGCATGGGCTCGATTTCGCGGGGATGCGCGCATCGCTCGAAACGATGGCGCCCGGCTCGATCGTCGTGCTGCACGCGTGCTGCCACAACCCGACGGGCGTCGATCCGACGCCTGCGCAGTGGGACGAGATCCTCGCGACGATCCGAGCTCGCGGATTGATTCCGTTTCTCGACATCGCATACCAGGGATTCGGCGATGGCATCGATGCAGACGGCGCCGTCGTGCGCAAGTTCGCGGCAACACCCGGACCGCTCTTCGTCTCGAGCTCGTTCTCGAAATCGTTTTCACTTTATGGCGAGCGTGTTGGCGCGTGCACGATCGTCGCCGGCGACAAGGACGAGGCAGCGCGCGTGCTGTCGCAGGTGAAGCGCATCGTGCGCGCGAACTATTCCAATCCGCCGACACATGGCGGGCAGATCGTTGCGATGACGCTCACCGATCCGCAGTTGCGGGAAGTGTGGGAGATCGAGCTTGGCGGCATGCGCGAGCGGATTCGCACGATGCGTGAAACGCTCGTGGCGAAGCTCGCCGATCGCGCACCCGATGTCGATTTTTCGTTCGTCCGCGAGCAGCGGGGAATGTTCTCGTACTCGGGCTTGAATCGCGAGCACGTGCATCGGTTGCGCGACGAGTTCTCGATCTACGCCGTCGATACGGGACGGATCTGCGTCGCGGCACTCAACTCGAAGAACATCGAGTATGTCGCCGACTCGATTGCCGCCGTGCTCGGCTACGTGCAGGCACCCGC
>Ga0070664_100001515_pt1 | contig 18526 bp, 18 predicted proteins | sample KBSC73metaG_FD_65863 | JGI IMG/M metagenome (GOLD analysis project Ga0070664, IMG submission 65863) | Corn rhizosphere microbial communities from Kellogg Biological Station, Michigan, USA - KBS C7-3 metaG | ecosystem: Host-associated > Plants > Roots > Rhizosphere > Soil ... | reverse complement strand
CCCGAGCCCAGCTCGGTGAATTGTTGGATGGCCGTCAGGCGCTTTTGCGCATCGTCCGTGAGCCGGCCTTCGTCCGGGACGAGAAAATACGCATAGGCCTGGTCGCCGCTGCGGCCCACGCGTCCGCGCAATTGATAGAGCTGCGCCAGCCCGAACGTATCGGCTCGGTTCACGATGATCGTGTTGGCGTTCGGCACGTCGATGCCCGATTGAATGATGGCGGAGGCCACCAGCACGTCCGCTTCGCGGTGAAAAAACTTGAGCATGACCGCTTCCAGCGGTTTGGCACTCATCTGCCCGTGCGCCATGACGATGCGCGCTTCGGGCACGACCTGCTGCAGCCAGGCGCCCGTGCGTTCCATCGTCTCCACGCGGTTATGGACGAAGTACACCTGGCCGCCGCGTCCCAGCTCGCGCAGGATGGATTCCCGGATGAGCTTGTCGCTCGAACGGACCACCTGGGTTCGGATGGACAACCGTCCGGCCGGTGGCGTGTCGATGATCGAGAGGTCGCGCACGCTGGCCATGGCCATCTGGAGTGTCCGTGGGATCGGCGTCGCGGTGAGGGTCAGGACATCCACCTGCGTGCGCAATTCTTTGAGACGCTCCTTGTGCTTCACGCCGAACCATTGCTCCTCGTCGATGATCACGAGGCCGAGATTGCGGAACTGCACGTCTTTCTGCAGCAGCCGATGCGTACCGATGACGACGTCGATGGTTCCTGCGGCGGTCTCCTTCAGAATCGCCTTGGCTTCCTTGGCGGATTGAAAGCGCGAGAGCAGCGCCACCTTGGTCGGAAACGGCGCAAAGCGTTCCGCGAAGTTGTCGTAGTGTTGATGGGCGAGCAAGGTGGTCGGCACCAGCACGGCGACCTGGCGGTTGTCCTCCACCGCCTTGAAGGCGGCCCGCATGGCCACCTCGGTTTTGCCGTATCCCACGTCGCCGCAGACAAGCCGGTCCATCGGTTTGCTCGAGCCCATGTCGTGCGCGATGTCGTCGATGGCTTTCAACTGATCGGACGTCTCCTCATATTCAAAGGCGGCTTCGAATTCGTGATAGAGCGTGCTGTCGTATCCATAGGCGTGCCGCTTGGCCAGCTCGCGATTGGCGTAGAGGTCAATCAGCTCCTGGGCCATTTCCTCGATGTCTTTTTTCACACGAGCCGTCGTTCTGGCCCAGCTTGTCCCCCCCAGACGCTCCAACCGCGGTACGTGGCCCTCGGCGCCGCTGTACCGCTGAATTTGATTCAGCCGGTCCAATGGCACGTACAGTTTGTCGCCGCCGTAAAACTCGAGAATGAGATAGTCGCTGTCGAAATCCTGGACCGATAGGCGCTTGAGCCCCAGATACTTCGCGATGCCGTGCTGCACGTGTACGACGTAGTCGCCGACGTTGAGATCCTCCAGCGACGACAAGAAGGTCGCCGCTTTACTCTTGGCCTGCGGTTTGTGACGCGCGCCTTTGGCGAACAGTTCCTCTTCGGTCAGCACCGCGAGCCGCAACTCCGAGGACAAAAAGCCGGCGGAGAGGTCGCCGTGCCGGACGAAAAAAGGAGTGCGTGTCTGCGCCGAGGCCGACCAGCTTGAGGCCGTCCATTCAACCGCAGGCACGTCATGCTCTCGCAACAGGGCAAGCAGGCGGTCGACCTGGCCGCGGCTTCTCGCCACGAGCAGGACCCGGCAGCCATCCCGTAGGCCCTCCAGAATGGACAGGGTCTGGCTGAACGGCGTGCCGCGCGCGCCAAGTCCTGCACTGGCCGGCACTTGGGCCGGGAAGGCGTGTACCGGATGCCAGGACTCGTCGGCTTCCGCCAAGGGTTCAAGGGCCAGTTGCGTCAAGTCCGACGTGCGGATCGTGATGTCCTGCCAGGAGAGAAACAGGCGTTCCGGCGACGGATAGGGCGCCGTGTCGTCTCTGTCGCTGTGCCGCAGGTAGCCGTCGTCGATGCGTTCCCACAATGAGGCACAAGCCTGCTTCAAGCCGGCGGGTTGGTCCCACGCCAACAGGGGCTCGGCTGAAAAATAGTCGAAGAGCGTCTGCATCTCGCCGTACAGGTCCGGCGCCCGCCACTCGGCGTCTGCCGGGATCGGCGCCAGTGCCTCAGGCCCGGTGCCGCTGCTCAAATACTCGCGGGCCGGCAGCACGATGGCACGATCCATCTTGGCCGTGGACTTTTGCGTCGCCGGATCGAACAGACGAAGGGATTCGAACGTCTCACCGAGGAACTCGACACGCAGCGGTTCCGGATAGGCGGTGGAAAAAATGTCGACGATGCCGCCGCGAATGCTGAATTCCCCCGGGATTTCAACGACGGACACGCGCCGGTATCCCAACCGGAGCAGGCCCGCCGTCAGGGCTTCGCGCTCGATGGCGGCGCCGACCTTGAACGTCAGCATCGTGCGAGCAAATGTCTCGACCGGCATGAGCCGCTGCATGAGCGCATCGATCGAGGTCACGACTTTGGCCGCCGGAAGCGCACGGATCTGATGGAGCGCGTTCATCCGTCTGGCGATCAGTCCGACGTGGGGGGCGGTGGTTTCATAGGGGAGCGTTTCCCAGCGTGGAAACAGCGCCAAGGGCGTCTCGGGGAGACCTGACAGGTCGTGATAGAACCGGAGGTCGTCGAACAGCCGCGCTGCGGCGTCATCACTTTTGGCGACGATGAGCCAGGGGCGCGAGCCGAGCTGGCCCGAGGACGGATGCATCAGCTGCGTGAGGGCGAATCCCGCCGTCGAACCGTGCAGTCCGGTGAGACAGGGCCGACCGCCGTTCTGCTTGAGCGCGTCGCACACGGGTGTGCAACAGGGAATCATCACTGATGGGGAAGCAGGTGACACGGTGGTTAGCGGGCTTGAGACCGGATTTTTTGGATGAGAGCGGTCGTCGACATGTTGGGAACGAGAGGAATCGTCTTCACGGTCCCGCCACGGCGTTCCACGACGTCCCGCCCGATGATGCGATCGATCGGCCAATCGCCGCCCTTTACCAGCACATCCGGTTGCAGGGCCGTAATCAAATTGAGAGGGTCCGGTTCCGGAAAAATGACGACATAGTCGACGCTGGCCAGGGCAGCGAGCACTTCCGCGCGCTGCGCTTCTCCCACAATCGGGCGATCGGAGGCCTTGTTCAAGTTCTTGACGGAGGCGTCACTGTTGACGCCGACCACCAGCAGATCACCGAGCGCCTTCGCCGCGTGGAGGTATCGCGTGTGGCCGATGTGCATGAGATCGAAGCACCCGTTGGTGAAGACGATGCGCTGTTTCTCCCGGCGCGCCTGTTCGAGCAGGGGAGTGAGCTGCGCGGCGGTCACGATCTTCGACATGCTCCCATCATACCGAGTGCGTGGTCAGATAGAAAGAGATGTGCCTCGCACTATCGGATGCGGAGCGTGGATCAGTCTGCGTCGTCACCGGCCACGCCGCCCAGGCCGATGACCGCACCGTGCCTGGCGATGATGGCATCCATCGCTTGCACGGCTTTGTTCCTCTGCTGGTCGTACAGCCCCGGCGGTGCGGGAACGAGCGAGGACAGCGCCAGACCGGCAAGACGATACGGCGTGTGCGGCTTCATGACCTCGTGCAACGCCTGTCGCACCGTCGGCCACATCTCGGGATCGTAGTTGAGCGGATGGGCAAACCGCCGCTGCCTGGTCGTGATGGCAAAATGTGCATCTTTGAGTTTGACGGTGCAGCCTCCCGCGGCGAGGCCTTCCTGGCGCAAGTCGCGCGCGAGCGTGCGCAGGAACCCCCGCAGAATGTCTTCGACGAACGCCATATCCGCAGTGTCGTGTTCAAACGTCGTCTCATGGCTTGCGCTTTTGGATTCCCGGTCCGCGACGACCGGTTCATGGTCGTATCCCTGGGCGAGCGCGCGAATCCAGAATAGTCGAGCGCCGAAGAGCCGCGTGAGCATCCTGTCCCATTGTGGATCCAACAGGGCGCCGATGGTGGAGATGCCGAACGGCTCCAGGCGCGCCGCCGTTTTTGGCCCGATGCCCGGCAGCGCTCGCGGCGGAAGAGGACAGAGAAGGGCCGCTTCGCGGCCGGGTTCGACCACGGCGAGACCGTCGGGCTTCGAGGCGTCGGCGGCGATCTTCGCCACGGACTTGCCGGTGGCGACCGCGACCGTACAGGTCAGACCGGTGGCGTCGAAGATCGAACGCTTCACGAGCTGGGCCAGTGCGGCAGGGTCCGGATGGCGTGTTTGCAGGTCGGTCGTATCGGCGTAAAACTCGTCGATGCTGCTCCATTCGGTGGCCGGGAACAACCGTTCGGTCACGGCTTGCATGTCGTCGTGCAGTCGGCGGTAGAGCGGCCGGTCGGGGGGAATCAGGATCAGGTGAGGGCATAACCGCAAGGCTTCGGCTGTCGGCATCGCTGACCGGACGCCGAATTTCCGGACCGCATAGCTGGCCGCGGCGATGATGCCTCGCGGCGGCGGCCCGCCGACCGCGACCGGTTTCCCGGCAAGACTCGCGTCCTTCACGACCGCTGCAGACGCGAACATCGCATCCACGTCACCGAACAGAATCTGGCGCGGCCATCGCGACATGGGACACACCGGGGGAGTGGATTGGTAGCGCAGAGAAGCCTAGAGCCTTGCGGCGGAAAAATCCAGCTCCAGCTGTCCGGGGAGCTCCGATGGGCGGAGCGGCTTGGCGGAGCTTGTGTGGACCGGCGCGGGGCGTGCGAGATCCGCAGCAGACATCTCGTGAAGGGATCCCCGGCAACTTCCGCAATGGTGGCGCCTGGGCTGGATCGTTCTCCGCTGACGCCGGTAGATCCGCCCGCATCGACCACAACGCCAGGCAAAACGGGAAAGGGCCTGCACTTCTTTTTTCAACGCATGATAGACCGTCACGGCGAGGGCACCGTCGCGGTTCATCTCTCTCATCTTTCTGAGGAAATCGGGGCCGTGATTCGGTCGCCGCTTGAGAATGTCGAATTGCCACTGGTGGATCATTTCGTGCGCCAGCGTGCTGTCGAGTTCGTTCTTCCCGTAGGGCGTGCTCGACAGAACGGAGGTCAACAGGGGAAGCGACAGGCGAATTTCCCGTTTGTCGGTCTTTGGCGCCGGCGTCTCACCCCAGGCCGACCGCGGACCGGTTCGGCTCACGAACATGCCGACGGACGAAGTCAATCGTCGGCTCCAGACGATCGCAATTGCAGGAAGGTCGCCATCAAAGTAACGGGCATTCAAGTCATTCCACATGTGCCGAAGTTGCGATGAGGTGAAGGGAGGATGGTTCTTGGTGGTCATGCGCGGCGGGACCCCAGCTCTTCCATGACGGCGGCCACGAGCAACGGCAACATGATTTCATGATGACCGATGAGCGAATAGCCCTTGCCCCCTTTCTGGGTCGGGCGCCGAACGACATTGGTGAGCGGGCGGTAGTGCGCGAGAAAGTCCATGTTGACCGTGGTGATCTTGGATAGGGGGTGACCGAGGTTGCGGCCCAGCGACACCGTCTTGAGAAAGACTTCCGGCAGCACGACGGCGGAGCCGATATTCAAGTACACGCCGCCTTCCATTCCCGCGACCACCGCCGCCAGGCGCCGAAAATCCAGAAGGGAGGTGGCGCCGATCGCTGCTCCGTCGGCGGCGGGATGCATATGGATGATGTCGGTCCCGACGGCGACATGAACGGTGACGGGAATTCCGAGCCTGGCGCCGGTGGCAAGGATACTCGTCGTGCGATTGGGAAATTGTCCCTTCGCGCGGTTGATGTATGTGCCCACGGCCTCGCCCAAGCCCTGTCCCGAGTGGTGACCCAGCGCGATCGCTTCATTGAGGATGCTGCCGGTTTCCTCAGCCATGCCGAATCGGCCTTCGTCGATTTCGGCGTCCACCTCCTCGGAGGTATGACCCATGAGGGCCAGTTCAAAATCATGGATGATGCCCGCGCCGTTCATCGCGACCGCGGTTATCAGACCCTGCTCCATCCAGTTGACGAGGATGGGGGCGAGCCCGACCTTAATCACGTGAGCGCCGATCCCGACGACCACCGGCCGGCGCTTACGATGGGCCTGAGCGATGGCGCCCGCGACTGCACGGAGCGTCTTGACTGCGAGGATGTCGGGAAGCGCACGATAGAACAGACTGAAGCTACCTCCCCGCCGCCACGGTTTCGCAAAGTCGGACACCCGGACCTTGCTGTGCCTTTTCTTGAGCGGATAGGTCTTTAAATCGGAAACATTGATCGGAGGGATCAGACGCGGTGTGCGGTTGCGGGAGCGGGTCCGGTCAGGAGGCTTTGCCAAGGAGCTCTTCCTCAGTCAATTCGCAGAGCACGTGGCCGAGTGTGATATGGCTTTCCTGAATCCGCGCCGTGACTTTCGAAGGCACGACGAAGGGAAAATCCACTTGCGCGGCGAGCTTGCCGCCCGTGCCACCCGTCCAGGCCACGGTGATCAGTCCGCAGGCTTTCGCGGCTTCCACGCCTTTCAAGACGTTCGGAGAATTCCCGCTCGTGCTGATCGCGATGGCGATGTCGCCCTTCTGCCCATGTGCGCGCACCTGACGGGCGAAGAGCTCGTCGTATCCGTAGTCGTTGGCGATGCATGTGATGGCCGCAATATCGGTCGCCAGGGCAATGGCCGGCAAGGGGGCGCGCTCGCGCTTGTAGCGGCCGACAAATTCCGCGGCGATATGCGCGGCGTCCGTGGCGCTGCCTCCGTTGCCGAACAGTAAGACTTTATGGCCTTCGCGGAAGGCGCGAACGATGAGTTTGGCCACTTCGACGATCCGGTCGACATGCTCGCGGACGAACTGTTGCTTGACGGCCGCGCTGTCGGTGAAGGCCTGAAGGACAAAATCACGCATCGAAGGCAATTCTAGGCGAGGGGTGCCATCCTGTCAAACGCCGTTCAGTCTAAGGCATGTCAGGATTTCGCCGGAACTGACGGACTCGTCTGTCGGATGGCGTTCATGGCCACGGCGATCATCGATCCGACGTCGGAGACACTAGCCGGCAAAATGAGTGTGTTGTTGGTCTTGGCCAGCTCCCCGAATTTGGCGATGTACTGTTCGGCCACCCTCAGCTGGACCGCTTCTGGGCCGCCAGGAATGCGAATGGTGTCTGCGACTTTGCGTAGTCCTTCTGCCGTGGCTTGCGCAATGGCAAGGATGGCGGCAGCTGCACCTTCCGCTTCATTGATTTGCTGCTGTTTTTTGGCTTCAGAGGCCTTGATGACCTGTTGCTTCTCACCTTCCGCTTGATTGATCGCGGCGTCCCGCTCGCCTTCAGAGGTCAGAATTAACGCTCGTTTTTCGCGTTCCGCACGCATCTGCTTCTCCATGGCGTCGAGCACGCCTTTCGGCGGCGTAATATTCTTGATTTCGTAGCGCAGAACCTTCACGCCCCATGGCTCGGAGGCCTTGTCCAGTTCATTCACAACCTGAATGTTGATGGTGGTTCGCTCTTCGAAGGTGCGGTCGAGTTCGATTTTCCCAATCTCGCTTCGCAAGGTCGTTTGCGCCAGCTGAGACAGCGCAAAATGATAGTCGCTGATTCCGTAGGAGGCACGCTCCGGATTGAGCACCTTGAGATAGAGAATGCCGTCGACGGACACCTGTACGTTGTCACGAGTGATGCAAACTTGCTCCGGGATGTCCACGGCGGTTTCCTTCAGTGAATGTCGATAGCGAATCGTATCCACGAATGGCAGGAGGATATGAAAGCCCGCATTCAACGTGTCGGCATACTTGCCGAGACGTTCGACGACATAGGCACTCTGTTGCGGGACCACGACGGCGGTCTTGGCGATGACATAGAGGACAAGCAGCGCGAGAAAGAGGACGACTAACGTACCAGCCGACATGCTTACCTCCTCCATCGTCTTGGACCTGTGATCGTTAAAAGCTGCGAGGTGTTGTCGGCGCGCGATTACTCGGTGGTAATCCAGAGCGTCAACCCGTCGACTTTTGTGACCTTGCCTCGCTGACCCTTGTGAAAGGCGGATGGACCCACATTTTTTGCTGTCCATGTGGTGCCACGCAGTTCCGCTTTTCCGGTCGCGCCGGCTGGCAGAGCTTGAAGAGGGATGACGACTTCGCCAACCATTGAATCGACGTCCCCATGGGCCATGCGGCCGTCACTCATTCGTGCCAACAACGGACCGCGGAAAAGCAGCAGCGAGCCGATGGCGATCACCGAAAACAGCAGCCACTGCAACCAATCTGTGGCGACGAGGTCGAGTCCCCCCAAGGTGCCCACGAGAAGCGCAGACAAGCCAAAAAATATTATGTAGAAGCCGCCGGGCGTCGTCATTTCAGCGCCCAGCAGTGCGAGGCCGAGCACCATCCAGTACCACCAAACCATCAGGGACCTCTTGCCATCAAGCGACGGAATTAGCGGAAGTCTAAGCGTCCAGACGATGACCGTCAAGCAAAAGCACGCGTTGGGAGCGGGATTTTGCGTCATGCTCGTGGTATAGTCCGCGCGAAATGGCTCAAGAACAACCAGTTGCCGCCCTGGTCGTGGCGCTCACCGACTCGCTGGCTCCGGCCGTGTATACGATCAATCGTCTGCGTCCCGATTGCCTCTGCTTCGTCCTGCCCGAGTCGGTGAAAGCGCTTGTCGAAACCGAGATCCAGCCTCGCATCGACCAAATGCCTCGCCGGTGGGATTGGGTGCTGCTGTCCGATGCCGAACATTTTCCGTCCTGTTACCAGACGATCGTGCGGTCCCTTCCTGGGATGCTCCGCGCGTGGGAGATCGACCCCGGTGCGCTGGTGGTGGACGTGACCGGCGCCACCACTGCCATGGCTGGGGCCCTTGTGCTTGCCGCCACGCCATTCACCTCGCGCATTGTGTCGTTGGTGGAACCAAAGGAGGGACGCGAAGGCGATGTGGTGTCCCTCGACGCCGGAGAACGGCTCTGGAGTTCGATCAATCCGTGGGATGAAGCAGCGGAGGGCATGAGGCGGGACGGGTGCGAACTCTTCAACCGAGGCGCGTTTTTGGCGGCTTCGACCGTCTTTCGTCAGATTGAAAGCCGCGTGAGCGGCGGACAAAAACCGCTCTATCGCGCGTTCGCCGATCTCGCCGAAGGCTATGACCTCTGGGAGCGCTTTCACTATCGCCAGGCCTGGGAAAAGCTGAAAAACTCCGTCAAGGCGATCGAGATGTCGTCCTTGTTTGGCGGGCCGCCCGGATTGAAGGCCATTCTTCCCGAGGTCAAAGCGAACACCGGTTTTTTGGAAAAGCTCGTCCTGGATCCCGCCGAGGTCAAAGACCTGTTGCCCTTCGACCTGCTGGCGCATGCGGCACGTCGGCTTCGCGTGACCCATGACACGGAGGGCGCGATGCGGGCGTTGGTGCGCGCGCTCGAAGCGTTTTCCCAGCGTCGGCTCTTCAAGCAATACCGCATCAAGCCCTGGGACGTGCAGCCGGACCAACTGCCGCAGGAACTGCGGGAGGTCTGTGTCGCCTGTTACCTGGAAGACATCGATGGCAAATTCGTGCTGCCTGCGCAGGCACAATTCCGCCTGCTGGCGGCGCTCGACGATCCGATCGGCCACGCGTTCATCAAAGAATGGCCGGGAATGAAACCCTTGCTCAACTCGGCCAATCAGGCGGTGCTGGGCCACGGCGCCGAGACCGTAAAGGGCGAGCGCGTGAAGCAATTACTCGATGTGGTTGTGAAGCTGTCGAACGCCGATGAGGCCTCCCTGCCCAAATTCCCGACCCTGAACGTGTGAGATCGTCTTCGTGAAGCCTGACGCAACTCCCATCAACAGTGAGACGCGAGGACATGGGGCAAAGCGCCAGACGCGGCGAGATACGATGGATATCCGCATCTATTACGAAGACACCGATTGCGGTGGAATTGTCTACTATGCCAACTACCTCAAATTCTTCGAGCGGGCGCGGACGCAGTATCTCGAGGATCGCGGACTCTCGGTGACGGAACTGATGAAGGCCGGACGGGTATTCGTGGTCGTACATGCGGAGGTCGACTATCGGGCCCCCGCCCGCTACGGCGAAACACTGGAAATCGAGACGACCATCTCGGAGATGAGCCCGGCGGCGATGACCTTTTCCCATGTCCTGCGCGAACGCCAGAGTCAACGCCTCGTTGCGGAGGGCGCGGCACGGCTTGCAGTGACAGACGGCCATGGCAAGGTGAAGCGCCTCGACAAGTCTACGGTCGCCGCGCTACAGTCCAGCCCGGACGGATGTTGAAAAACGCGTCAATCTCACCCGCCCAACCCCGGCGTGCCAGTGCAGGCCTATCCCGGGTTTCGTTCTCGGATCGGTCAGAAGGTATGTATGGATAAAATTGGAACGTGGCTGGCCATTATCGGGGTTGCCATCGGCTTCGTGGTACTGGGTTGGCTGCTCTTCGCGGAAAGTCCGCGCGACAAACGCAAAAAGTAACGAGCGTCTACCCGCTGTTTCAGCGCTCTGGTCCCTCCTGATTCTCGCCAAGCTTCCGATGGGGTAATTGACTCTTGAAGCTGTGCTTCTGGGATCGGCTGACGCCCGGCGTACGTGTATGGGGGCGCAGGTCGCGATCTCGTCGCTGGCGATGACGGTGGAGGTCGCTTCCCTGTCGGCCTTCAAGCGGCCGACAAAGATCGCATGATCCGAGGCCGGTTGAATCCGAGGACGGCGAGAGAGGCGTCACCGGTAGGGAGGAGGCGGGAGCGCTCGATGGTTGTGCATCCGCCGAACCGGCGAACGACATTGCAGTGAATAGCAGCACGAAGATGAAGCGCATGACCGGCCTCCACCTGGTGCGAGACAAGCAGAGGTCGTGCCAATCGCGTGAAGGCGCAAGTTGACATTGGAGAAAACCGCGTGCTGGAATAGCACACTCGTTTCACGGAGGATGGTCACCATGGAAATGTTCGGCCGGGTTGGCTTAGTTGAGATCCCGATCTTGATTGCTCCTGATCAGAAGGTCTGGATGGATAAGATGATCAAGGAAGGAAAGATTGCGATCCCTCCGGGCGGGACACTGGAGAAGGGCTCGCTCTATTCGATGTTTATCCGCATGCTGCTGCACAATGCGATGGAGGAGCAGAAGAGGCAGGAGGCTCTTGAAGCCGACGACGAGGACGACGAATAAGAAGCTGTTGAAAACGCCTGTGGGCGTCGTTCTCGCGGCGTTCAGACCCTCAACGTACATGAAAACGTACGCTTCGGGCCTTCACTTGCTGCGGCCTAGCCGACAGACGTTTTGAACAGCTTCCAAGCGGTAGTATCGAATTTATCCAGCCAGTATCTCACTCGATACGGTTTTCACCATTCATTCTCAGCTTCATAGTGATTTGAAGGCGGCGCGGGCGGCTTTGATGGTCCGCTCGACATCGGCCGAGGTGTGCGCGGTGGAGAGAAACGCTGCCTCGAATTGTGAAGGCGCCAGATAGACGCCCTGTTCGAGCATGCGATGAAAAAACTGTCCGTAGCGTTTCGTGTCCGAACGCTTAGCGCTGTTCCAATCGACGACGGGTTCCGAGGTAAAGAACGAGGTCATCATCGAGCCGATTCGATGCTGAACCAACGGGATGCCTGCCTGTTTCGCTTCCTTGCGGATGCCTCCCGCCAGCGCGGCTGATCGTTCTTCGAGCTTCTTGTAGACCTGTTTTGCGCGCAATTGCTTGAGCGTCGCCAGTCCTGCCGTCACAGCCAGCGGATTCCCCGACAGCGTTCCGGCCTGGTAGACGGGGCCTGCCGGAGCGATCAACTCCATGATTTCCTTCCGGCCGCCGTAGGCGCCGACCGGCAATCCTCCGCCGATGATCTTGCCCAGCACGGTCAGATCCGGGGTAATCCCGTACAGCGCCTGTGCTCCTCCGTAATGCACGCGGAAACCGGAAATGACTTCGTCGAAAATGAGGAGGCTGTCGTTCTCGAGCGTCAATTGGCGAAGGGCGGCGAGAAAATCGGCGGCAGGAGGCACTACCCCCATGTTACCGGCGATGGGTTCCACGATTACGCAGGCGATCTCCTTCCCTCGGTCTCGAAGGATGCGTTGAACGGTACGAATGTCGTTATACGGAGCCGTGAACGTGTGTTTGGCAAAATCGGCCGGAACGCCGAGCGAATCGGGGATGCCGAGGGTCATCATCCCGGATCCGGCCTTGGCGAGCAGGTAGTCGCTGTGGCCGTGATAACAGCCTTCGAATTTCACAATGCCGTCTCGTTTGGTGAAGCCTCTGGCGACCCGGATAGCGCTCATCACGGCTTCGGTTCCGGAACTGACAAGACGGATCTTTTCCATGGAGGGCACGGCGACGCGGATTTCACGGGCCAATTCGACTTCCAATGCTGTGGGCGCTCCATAACTCGTGCCCTGTCCGGCCGCCTTCTTGATCGCGCCGATCACGGGAGGTGCGGCATGACCGAGGATCATCGGCCCCCAGGAGAGCACATAGTCAATGTACGTATTTCCATCCACGTCATACAGCCTGGCTCCCTTGGCCCTCTGGATGAACCGGGGTTGCCCGCCGACGGATCGAAAGGCACGGACTGGGCTGTTGACCCCGCCAGGGATGAGCTGCTGCGCTTCTTCAAAGAGCTTGATAGATCGGGTGATTTTCATGATGGGGGCGCACCCTATCATGTGGAAAGTGACGGGTCAAGAAAGCGGCAGATGCGAAGAGGACTTGCCGCGAATTGCCTCAGGTGGGGTCAAAAAGTGTTATAAAAGGATACGCAGTTTGGCTGATTTGATACAGTGCTCGTGAGCTGTGAGTAAACCGAACGACCAATTTCTTAGCGAATCAAACGCTGGTCCACGTTCGTTGAATCCGGCCTGACACTTGCGTACGGTAGGATCCGGATTCACGAAGGCGGTTGCTGTCCCCCTGTTCGAGGAAAAAGAATGAAGGTCGTCTGTTCCTGGTGCCGAAAAGAAGGGAAAGCCGAATTGGTCGGAGAGAAAGCGCCGTTGGACGATGCACGTGAGACCCACGGGATTTGCGTCCTGCATCGGGATCTGATCCGAAAACACTGGCAGGCTTCGATTCAGGAAAAAAGCGCCACGAGTTTCCTCGCAGCCGCTTCGACTTTTGCGCTCATGCGCTGGAGCGGGTTACTCAATCTCACCAAGAAGATCAAATCATAACCAGCCGAGGATTACGTGTGTCGTGGAGACCGCTGCTTCCCGGAAGACCGGGTAGCGGTGGTGGCGGACAGCTGGGAAAGTCCCCGATGCAGGAGCTTCGACTTATCCCGCTCCGACACCGTGAGAAGGACATGGAACGGGGTCGCACGTGTGGCCTGTTGGCCGGCCTGTCCTGAAGCCCAGGCTTCTCCAGCATCGCTCAGCACTTCCAGAAACGTGGCGAATTCTTCTGCATCATCGGGAAGGATCAGCTCTGCGTTGGTGAACAGCAAGACATAGCCTTTCCCGGGGAGCCATTCCAGATCCGCTAAACATTCTTCGAGTGCGTCCCAGTTGTGACCAAAGTAGTCGGGGAACTCGAGGGCCTCGGCCATCTCCGCGAACAGGCCCGTGGCGCTTCGACATTTCGCGCCTCGTATGACTCGCCGGGTGAATCCCGCAGGAATCTTGACTGACGCCTCGGCGCGCTGTCCGGCTTTCAGGACACACAGGACAGTCCAGGGCGGTTTGGCCGATTGAAGATGGGTGGCGAGGGACAACGGTGACGCGTGAGCGGCCATAGACATTCAGTTCAACGGTAGAAACGTGCGGTAGTGGTCATCCGTGTAGTAGGCCTTGCCGGAGTCTTGCTCGATGACGAGCCGCTCCGCATCGCGCGAGCGCCCCGGGACTTTTTGGTTGACGTCGTATTCTTTATAGCGTCCGCGGGGCAGCCGGCGTTCCCGGTTGTGAAAGATCTTTCCGCCGGCATAGCCCGGCAGCGGTACCCCGTGACGTTGCTGAAGCGTCTCGAGCAGTGCATAGGCTTTTTCCGGCGCCGCGTGTTGCGCCTGTCGTGATCCGGAGAGCTGATCCGGCAATAGCTGAGGAGAAGCCCCGATCTCCGCCGCCGGCAGGTCGGCGGCTTGAGCCTCGCTCGTCCACGCGCCCCTACCCCCGAGTGCCAGGACACAGCACGCCGAGAGAAGAGCCAGCCAGTTCGTCACACGACGTGACATGCGGGAGCGTCGGGCTTGAGTTTCAGGGGCGGCAAAAACCGTAGCATGCGATGTCGGAACAGGTCAACGCCGTCTGAAGGCTCCCTCTCTGCGACATGCTTTCGAAATTCACCTTTGGTAGAATGACGTGCCGTGCCACGAATATCTTCCCGCTCGCACCGTGAAGAGCCGATCCAACTCCGATCGATGAGCATGATGCCGTCCTGCAGGTCTGTGGCTGCCGTTCTGTGTGGGACGATGTGTCTGCTGCTCCTGCTGTTATCGACGGAGGCCGGCGTCGGATGGGCGCAAACCGGCGGGCTCAGCCATTCGCCGGCTGAGATAGTAAAGAAATATTTTGAGCTCGATCAAAAGGGCGCTAAGCTCGATGCGATGTCCTTCGAGGTGCTGGCGCCCTATCGGAGCTGGGACGTCGAACCGCTGTGGGGGAAGGTCGTCGTCATCCGGGCCTTTTCCGTCGCCGAGCATTACCGGGACTGGGAAATTGTGGATCGGCTGGAGGTCGTGATCCCCGTCACCTTCCAGGTGATCGGCTCCGTCTACCTAGAAACCGCCGGATTTCTTCCCGAAGCGTCCGTCGAGGAGATCCGCGTCCGCGTCAAGTCCGTCAAGAATCGCTGGCGCATCATCGAACCTGTGCTGCCTCCCCATGTCGGTCAAAAGCGAATGATCAACTTCGTGAAGGAAGCGTGGGTCAAGGAAAAGGAGCCCGCCAAGCGTGAAACCTTGGCGGAGCTGCAGAGCGAGTTGCGCAAGGCCAAATAGAGGCAAGATGGGGAAAACGTCGATCGACTTACTGATTTTTGATCTGGACGGCACGCTGATCGAATCCAAGTGGGACATCGCCGCTTCGGTGAATCTTGCGCTGGAGGAACTCGGCCTGCCTCAACGGCCGGTGGAGGAGATTTTCGGGTTCGTCGGCGACGGGGTGAAGAAGCTGCTGCGGCTGGCAGTGGGAGAGCACAACCGCGTCAGCTTCGAGGAAGCGCTCAGTGTGTTTCGCCGGCAGTACCTCGCGCATTGCTTGGACCGGACGATCTTTTATCCCGGCGTGGAGAAGACGCTGGCTCACTTTGCGGATAAACAGAAGGCGGTGGCGACGAACAAGTCGATCGAATACACCAACGTGATTCTCGAGGGGTTGGGCCCGCAGCACTTTCAGCTGGTGGTCGGCGGTGATAACGGATTCGGGTTGAAACCGGAGCCCGGCATGCTGCTGCACATCATGGAACGGCTCAAGGTGCCGAGCGCCCGGACCGTCTTGATCGGCGACAGTACGAACGATATCAACGGTGGGCATAACGCCGGCATCCGGGTCTGCGCCGTCGGTTACGGGATGGGGAACCGCGACAAGATGGCCGCCTGCCAGCCGGATTGGTTCATTGAACGACCGGAAGAATTGATGGAGATTTTTGAATGAACAGCATGATCAAGCGGCGGTCAACGGACCGGAAGAGATTCGCCACCCATCGAGTGGTGGCGTGCACCAGCGCGGTCATTGTCAGCCTCGGCTTTACTCTCGGCGTGAGCGCCGCCGCGCCGTCTGGCCTGGCCGACCGCGTCATTGAGCACAGGCTGGCGAACGGCCTGACGATACTCATGGTGGAGCGCCACCAGGCACCGGTCGTGTCGCTCAACATGACGTTCGGAGTCGGCGGAGTGAACGAACAGGTGGGGCAAACCGGCCTTGCACACCTCTACGAGCACATGGCGTTCAAGGGAACGAGTACCGTCGGGACGAAAGACTACGAGAAGGAGAAGCCGATCCTTGACGAGTTGCACCGGATCGGGACCGAATTGGAGCGTCGTCAACGCGATCTCGCGCGGCGCAGTGCGGACGTGCCGGCCGATCCGGCCGAGAAGGCTAACTTGGAAGGGCTCCAGAAGCGATTCAAGGAGCTCCAAGACCAGGCCGTTCAATACGTCGCGGGCAATGAAATGGCGCTTCTGTACCAGCGTCACGGCGGGGTGGGTCTCAATGCGTCCACGGGGAAGGATCTTACCCGCTACGTGATCAACCTGCCTTCCAACCGGTTGCCCTTGTGGGCGGCGATTGAATCGGACCGCATGGCGAGTCCCGTCCTCCGAGAATTCTACAAAGAGCGGGGCGTGGTGATGGAGGAGCGCCGTTTGCGGAACGACGACAGTCCGACCGGACTGCTCTATGAAACCTTTACCTCCGCTGCGTTTCGAGCTCATCAATACGGCGTGCCGACGATCGGCTGGGAATCGGACATCCTCTCGTTGACACCGGAGGCCACGGAAGCCTTTTTCAAGACCTATTATGGTCCCGGTCGCGCGACGATCGGCATCGTCGGCGACATCGACCCGAAGGCAGTGGTGACCTTGATTGAGAATACCTTCGGCAAGATCCCGGCTGCGCCGCCGCCGCCTCAAATCGTGACGGTCGAGCCTCCCCAGCGCGGAGAGCGGCGTGTCGAGGTCGAATTCGACGCCGAACCTGCATTGGCCATCGGCTTTCACAAGCCCGGCATCGGCCACCCCGACGATTATGTGTTCGACGTGATCGATGAACTGTTGACGGACGGACCGACGTCGCGATTGTACAGTAAGCTGGTGCGGGACTCTCGGCTGGCCGCCTCCGTGAATTCCGACGCGAATTATCCGGGCGTCCGCTCAGCCAATCTCTTCGTCTTGAGCGCCACCCCGCTCGCGCCGCACTCGCCGGCGGAAGTGGAAGCCGCCATTCTAGCCGAGCTTGAACGACTGAAGAAGGAACCGGTCTCCGCCAGAGAGCTGGAACGAATCATCAATAATTTGGATGCTGACATGGTGCGCGCGCTGCGGTCCAACAGCGGGCTGGCGTCGCAGTTGGCCCTCTATCAGACCGTCGCCGGTGACTGGCGGTACGTGCTCAAATCTCGCGACAAGATCGCCGCGGTCACCCCCGCCGACATTCAGCGCGTGGCCGCTCAATATTTCACGAAATCCAATCGCACGGTCGCCACGCTGGTCAAGAAGACAGGCCCGAAACCCCTCACCACGGCTGTGTCGAGCAAGGAGGGCCGGTCATGATCACGAGGACGCTTTCCTTACGCGTGAAAAGATTTCATGTTCTCCTGCTCGCGGTCGCGGTCCTGTCCGTGGCCGCCATGGCGTGGGCCGGAGATGTCGCAACAGGGGATCCTCGAAAGATGAGCTTCCCCCCGGTCGAGTATGCCCCGCCGGAACCGGCACGGGTCGTGCTCGAGAACGGGATGGTGATCTATCTGCTCGAAGACCATGAACTGCCGCTGGTTACGCTATCGGCGATGTTGCGGACGGGCGGATGGCTCGAGCCCACCGACAAGGTCGGGCTCGCGGCATTGACGGGCGCGGTCATGCGAACCGGCGGAGGCGGTGGAATGACCGCCGAGCAGATCGACGAGGACCTGGAACAATTTGCGATCGATATCAACATGTCGATGGGACGCCAGTCCGGTGCCGCGTCTCTCGACGTGCTCAAGAAAGACCTCGACCGCGGGGTCAAAATCTTTGCGGCGCTCTTGCGACAACCGGCCTTTGAGGCCGGCCGGGTCGAGCTGGCCAAGCTCCAGACGATCGAGGGCATCCGGCGCCGTCAGGACAGCCCCGGGTCGATCGTCGGCCGGGAATTTCTCAAGCAACTGTATGGGGCCGAGCACCCCAGCGCCCGCGAGAGCACGGTCGAATCGATCAAAGGGATCAGTCGCGAGGACGTAGTCGCATTTCACCGACGCACCGTCCATCCCAATGGCATCATCTTGGGCGTGACGGGCGATTTCAAGCAAGCCGAGATGATCGCGTTGCTGAACACGACGTTCGCGGACTGGAAGAGGGGCGACGTCCCGGAACTGAAGATTGCCGATGCACGCGAGGGCGCAGGGTCGGCGGCCGTCCGATTCGTCAACAAAGATACGTCGCAGACGCATCTCAGGATCGGGCACCTGACCATCCGGGAGGACGATCCTGATTATGTCCCTCTGGCGATCGCCAACGACATTCTTGGAGGTAGTTCGTTCCGCAGCCGATTATTCAACGATGTGCGGACGAAGCGCGGTCTCGCCTATTCCGTCGGCAGCCGTCTGAATGTCGGGATGCATGATCAGGGTGTCTGGCTCATGCGGGCCGAAACGAAACTGCCTTCCACTCAGGAGGTCGTCAGCCGGTTTGTCGCCAATATGGAGCGAATGCGGACGGAGCTGGTGACGGACGAGGAGCTGGCTGAGGCCAAAGAGGCCTATGTCAACTCGTTCGTGTTCTCGTTTGCGAGTCCTGCTGCGATTGTCGGCCGCTTCGTGGAATTGGAATACGACGGTCTGCCCAAAGATTTTCTCCAGCAGCTTCGCGCACGGGTCGTGGCGCTCAAGAAGGAAGACGTGCTCATGGCGGCGAAAAAGCATTTTCATCCGAACCGCATCACGATTGTCGCGGTCGGATCGGGCGACACCCTGGCGAAGCTCTTATCGGGAT
>Ga0070664_100001506_pt1 | contig 18568 bp, 17 predicted proteins | sample KBSC73metaG_FD_65863 | JGI IMG/M metagenome (GOLD analysis project Ga0070664, IMG submission 65863) | Corn rhizosphere microbial communities from Kellogg Biological Station, Michigan, USA - KBS C7-3 metaG | ecosystem: Host-associated > Plants > Roots > Rhizosphere > Soil ... | reverse complement strand
AGCTCCTCGTTGGTGAGGACTTTCTCCGGAACATAGCTGCCGGTGCCGGCGATCGTGACCGCGATTTGACTCATGACGGGCGGAAAGGTGGGACGTTCTCCCGGCGGCGTAAATCGCAAATGCCGCGAACCGCGCCGGGAGTGGGGATTGGAATGGAAATCGGAAACTCAGGCGGACGGAGTCGCCCGCGCGGCGGCCGCGGCGGCCACCGCCTCCTCGATGTGCGGATTGACGCGGTGCTCGACGGTCTCGAGCGCCACGCGGATCGCGTTGCGCACGGCCAGCGCGCTCGATCCGCCGTGGGCGATGATGACCACGCCGTTCACGCCGAGCAGCGGACTGCCGCCATAGGTCTCGTAGCTGCTCTTTTCCTTGAGCGCCTTGAACGCGCCCTTGGCCATCAGCGCGCCGAGCACCCGCAGCGGGCTCGCCTTGATCTCGGCCTTGAGCCACTTCGACACCGCCTTCGCGGTCGCCTCGCAGCTTTTCAACACCACGTTGCCGGTGAAACCGTCGCACACCACGACGTCCAGCTCGGTCTCGAACAGGTCGTGACCCTCGACGTTGCCGACGAAATGGATCCCCGGCGTGTCCTTCAGCAGCTTGAACGTCTCCTTGGTGAACGTGGTGCCCTTCTCGTCCTCCTCGCCGTTGGACATCAGGCCGACCTTCGGGTCGCCCTTGCCCAGCACGTGGCGGGCGAACGCCGTGCCCATCAGCGCGTAGGCGACGAGGTGCTCGGGCTTCGCCTCAGGATTCGCCCCGGCGTCGAGGATGTTGCACAGGCCGTGCTCGTTCGGCAGCGCCGAAGCGATGCCCGCGCGGTCGACGCCCGGCAGCGTGCGCAGCTTCAGCGTCGCGGCGGCCACCGCGGCACCGGTGTTGCCGGCGGAAACGAAGGCGTCCGCCTTCCCTTCCTTCACCAGGTCCATCGCGATGCTGATCGACGACTGCTTCTTGCGGCGCACGGTTTTCGCCCCCGGCTCGGCCATGCCGATCACCTCCGGCGCGTGCACGATGCTCACCCGCGGATCGGCGAGATTGAGGCCGTGTTTCTTGCACTCGGCCTCCAGCACGGCCTGATCGCCGACGAGGAACAGATGCTTGAGCTTCGGGTAAAAGCGGAGGGCGTCGAGCGCCCCGCCGATGTTCACGGCGGGCGCGTGATCACCGCCCATTGCGTCCAAGGCGACTTTCATGCGGAAACGGAAGGAGAAAAAACAGATTCGGAGTACGCCAAATCACCGCGACGGATGCACTCCGGCGCGGTGACCTGGGAAAAATCTCATCGCGGGGAAACGCTTACAGCGCTTCGACCTCGAGCACCTGGCGGCCGCGGTAGTTACCGCAGGACGGGCACGCGATGTGCGACGGAACGCGGGTGCCGCATTCCGGGCAGCTCTTGAGGATGGGGGCGCGCCAGCGGGTTGCGCCTCGGCGCATCTTCGAGCGGCTCTTGGATTGGCGACGCTTAGGAACGGCCATGGTAGTGAGTCAGTTAAGGGTTGTCCTTGAAGTCCTTTAACGCGTCGAGTGCGGCCCAACGGTCGTCGGACCCGGCGCGGGGGGCGGTCTCTACGTCATCTTCGCCCGCTTTGTCTACTGCTAAATAGCGAGAATCGATTTCACAGTGCTGCGGTTCGTCCGCCTCGTCGCAGCGAGGATCGTTCGGAAAGTGGATCAAAAGCTCCTCGCGGACCGCCTCCGTGGCGTCGATTTCGCCCTCCGCTTCGATCTCCAGCGACACCGCCGCCCGCTCCACCCGCACCGTCTGGATGAAAGGATGCAGCGTGCGCACGCAGGTGAACTCGAACGGCGCCGACAGCGTGCCCGTCAGCAGCAATTCCGAGCCGAACCGCTGCGCCAACAGCTCGTAGGACAACGGCCCCACCGGCTTCGCATCCTCCTCCGGCAGCTCGAAAATCTCCGGCGGCAGCTCCCCGGCGTATTCCTTGCCCTCTTCCGGCAAGTTCCCGAGGTCGATCAACAAACGTCGCGACATGCCCGCAACATACGGCCCGATCCGCCCCCGGCAAGCCCCCGCTGGAAGCCCCGCCGGGACCGCACGCCCCCAAACGCGCCCCGCCGGGACCGCGGGCGACCCAGCCGACCCCCACTGCCGATTCGCAAGTTTGGCCCATCACGGCCCCAGCGGCGCCCCCTTCCCCACTCCGAAATCCGCAATTCTTCAAAAAATCCCACCTCACCCTCAAGCGCTTGCCTCGAAAGACGCCGCACGAACCTCCAATTCTTAACTTTTCCTAAAAGATCTTTTTGAAATTTCCACCCACGCCCCAAAACCGGCCATAGCCCGAAAATTTTCCCACCCCCAAGGCCCCCTTTTTCGCCCGCCGGAAAGCCCTTCATTTTCCAAGGTTTCGCGATTTATCCGCAATCCCGCTCATGGGAAAAACCACCATATGTGGTATTGTGAATAATTTGTGAACACCATATGAGCAAAAGCGGCATTGACCGTGCTTCCCGGGTTCTGGCACTGTCACCCACGCTCCGCGCCTCCCGGGCGCGCCCGCCAGCCCCAACGCTCCCTTCCTCGCTCCCGTCCCCATGTCCGCCACCACCACCGTCACTCTCGGCAACCGCACCTTCGAACTCGACCGCGAAAAGGCCGAAGCCGCCTTCGCCGCCAAGAGGGTCATCAACGGCCGCGACACGATGTTCTTCAACATCCTCCCGCTGAAATACCAGTGGGCGTACGACCTGTACAAGACGATGAAGAACAACCACTGGGAGCCCGAGGACATCACCATGCAGAAGGATGTCGAGCAGTGGCGCTCGGACGACATCAGCGACGTCGAACGGTGGATCATCAAGATGGGCATCGGCTACTTCTCGGCCGCCGAAGGCATCGTCGGCGACAACGTCCTCCACGTCGTCCGCGAGGTCGTCACCGCCCCGGAGCTCAAGCTCGTGCTCGGCCGCCACGCCCACGAGGAGAACATCCACGCCGACAGCCTCGTCTACATGCTCTCGTCGCTCGGCCTGAACCCGCACGAGTGCGAGGCGATGTTCGAGGACATCCCGACCATCAAGGAGAAGAACCACTTCGTCGTCTCCAACTCCCGCGCGCTGCGCCGCGACATCGACCTCACCGTCACCGCCAACAAGCAGGCGCTCGCGAAGAACATCTTCATGTTCGGCCAGGTCATGGAAGGCACCCAGTTCTACGGCCTGTTCGGCATGATCCTCAGCCTCTACCGCCAGAACAAGTTCCCGGGCATCGGCCAGATGTTCCGCTACACCCTGCGCGACGAGTCGAACCACATCGAGGTCTTCCGCAACCTGCTCATGGACCTCGTCGACGAAAACCCGGACATCTGGACCGACGAGTTCAAGGCAGACCTCCGCGCCACCATGGCCGAAGGCATCCGCCTCGAGAAAAAGTTCATCCGCGACTGCCTGCCGGTCGCCGGCATCGGCCTGAACGCCGAGGACTTCGAAACCTACATCGACTACATCGCCGACCGCCGCCTCGCCTCCTGCGGCCTGGCCCCGCTCAACGAGTCCGTCTCGAACCCGTTCCCGTGGCTCGCCGAGATGATGGACATCAAGAAGGAGACCAACTTCTTCGAAGGCCGCGTCACCGAATACCAGAAAGCTTCCGCCCTCGCCGCCGTCGACGACGACGAGCTGTGAAGCCGACTGCGGCGGCAGTGCCGAGTGATCGGTGAGCAGTGATCAGTGGAAAAATTCGAAAAACACGCCGATGAGCGAAATCAGCACATTTGAAGATCTCGAAGTCTGGAAGCGCAGCTGCCAGCTCGCAGTCGACGTGTGTGTCGCCACGGCGGATTCCAAGGATTACGCGCTCAAGGATCAAATGCAGCGCTCGGCGGTGTCGATTCCCTCGAACATCGCCGAAGGCTGCGAACGCGATAGCACCACCGATTTCATTCGCTTCCTCCGCTACAGCAAAGGCTCCAGCGCCGAGCTTCGCACTCAGCTCTATATCAGCGAACGCGTCCGTAAAAAACTCGGCCAGCCCGCGCTCGACGACTCCCGGGCGATGATCGCCGAGACCAAAGAGCTCTCCAAAATGCTCCAAGGCCTCATCAACTCCCTCAAACGCCGCCTGCGTCCCTCTGCTTCTTCCACTGATCACTGATCACTGCCCACTGATCACTCAGCCGCCTTCCCAGCCAGCCTCAGCCTTAAAAAACCCGTCCCAACCTTTTTAAGCAAATGTACCGCTCTCTCAACCTCGCCGAAGACCTCGCCCTCAAGCAAGTGGTCACCGACCGCTTCAATCTCCCCGTCAACGAGCGAAGCTTCGCCTGGCGGGAGGTGGTCCCCAGCGAGCAGAAAAACCCCGTGCTCGACATCGTCGTGACCAAGGGCACGACCGAATCCCACTTCTCGCTCGCCGACGTCGCCGAGGCCATCGGCAATTCGCTCACCGACCTGCTGGTCGCCCGCGAGCAGGAGGAAGCCACCATCTTCACCGAGGCGAACCGCAAGTTCGTCGCCGACGTCGCCCATTCCGTCGCCGCCGCCCTGACCCGCACGCTGGAGGAAGGCAACCGCCTCCGCCTGTCCGAGGCCGATCTCTACCTGCTCATCGAAAAGGCCCTGCTGGAAAACGACGCCTACGACGTCGCCAAGTCGCTCGCCTTCCGCCGTTCGCTCGAGAAAAACGGCAGCGTCGACCTCCATTCCGGCCCGCAGACGCTTCCGGTCCGCCTGATCCGCCGCAACGGCAACGTCGTGCCGTGGTCGGAGACGAAGATCGAAATCGCCGTCCGCAAGGCCTTCCTCAACATCAAAGAAAACCCCGAGCCGGCGATCGACATCGCCCGCGGGGTGACCGAGCGCATCCGCCGCGGCGACCAGTCGTTCGTCCACATCGAGGACGTCCAGGACATGGTCCAGGAGGAGCTGATGCGCCAGGGCCACTTCAAGGCCGCCGAGCACTTCATCCTCTACCGCGCCCAGCGCGCCCGCCTCCGCGAGGAGCAGGCCACGACCACCGAGGACCCGAACCAGGAGTTCTTCATCACCGTCACCCAGGACGACGGCAAGTCGATCATGTGGGACGGCTCGGAGCTCAAGAAGCGCATCGGCTTCGCCTCCATCGGCCTCGACCTGTGCCTCAGCGAAATCGAGATCGAGCGCGAACTCCGCCGCTCGGTCGGCACCATGATTTCCGAGAAGGACCTCAAGAACACGATCATCCTCAACGCCAAGGCGCTGATCGAAAAGGACGCCGACTTCGCGAAATTCGCCGGCCGCATCCTGCTCTCCTACATCTACGAGGAAGTCCTCGCCTGGAGCATCCAGAAGGACGGCATCGAGCGCCTCAAGGACGCCCACAAGCAGGCGTTCAAGAACTACCTGAAATACGGCGTCGCCATCAAACGCCTCCACCCCGAGCTGCTCGAGTCGTTCGACCTCGACTCGCTGGCCGACGCCCTCGATCCGACCGCCGACCTCGACTTCGACTACCTCGGCATTCAGACGATGTATGACCGCTACCTCATCGTCGACAAAACCCAGGGCCGCCCGCGCCGCCTGGAAACGCCCCAGTTCTTCTGGATGCGCGTCGCCATGGGCCTCTTCAAGAAAGAGGAAACCAAGCGCGAAGACTGGGTCGTCCGCCTCTACAACCTCTACAAGGGCCGCCGCTTCTGCTCGTCCACCCCGACGCTCTTCAACTCCGGCACCCTCCACAGCCAGCTCTCGTCCTGCTACCTCTACAAGGTCGACGACTCCATCGAGTCGATCATGATCCGCGGCATCGCCGAAAACGCCTTCCTGAGCAAATGGGCGGGCGGCCTCGGTGGATCGTGGACGGCCGTGCGCGGCACCGGCGGCTACATCCAGGGCACCAACGGCGAGTCGCAGGGCATCATCCCGTTCCTGAAGCTCCACAACGACCAGCTCGTCGCGGTCAACCAGGGCGGCAAGCGCCGCGGCTCCGGCTGCGCCTACCTCGAAAGCTGGCACAACGACATCGAGGACTTCCTCGAGCTGCGCAAGAACGTCGGCGACGAACGCCGCCGCTGCCACGACATGAACACCGCGAACTGGATTCCGGACTTGTTCATGAAGCGCATGGAAGAACGCGGCAACTGGACGCTGTTCCGCTCCAACGAGGTGCCCGACCTCCACAACCTCTACGGCAAGGCGTTCGAACAACGCTACACCGAGTACGAAGCCCTCGCTGCCGACGGCAAAATCTGGTCCCGCCAGCTCCCGGCCATCGAGCTGTGGAAGGGCATGCTCAAGATGATCTTCGAAACCGGCCACCCGTGGATCACCTTCAAGGACCCTTGCAACGTCCGCTCGCCCCAGGACCACGCCGGCGTCATCCACTCGTCGAACCTCTGCACCGAGATCACGCTCAACACGTCCGATGAGGAAACCGCCGTCTGCAACCTCGGCTCGGTGATCCTCGACACCCACGTGACGAAGGACGGCGCGCTCGACCACGAGATGCTGAAGGAGACGATCACCGTCGCCATCCGCGCGCTCGACAACGTCATCGACATCAATTTCTACCCGACCCAGGCCGCCGCCACCGCCAACTCCCGCCACCGCCCGATCGGCCTCGGCGTGATGGGCCTGCAGAACGCCCTCTACAAGCGCGGCTTGTCGTTCGCCTCCGATGCCGCCGTCGAGTTCAACGACGAGTTCATGGAAGCGATCGCCTACTACGCCTACGGCGCGTCCTCCGACCTCGCCGCCGAACGCGGCACCTACTCGTCGTATCAGGGCTCGAAGTGGTCGCGCGGCCTGCTGCCGCAGGACACCGTCGACCTGCTCGAAGACGAACGCGGCAAGACCATCGACGTCCCCCGCGGCGGCAAGATGGACTGGTCGGTCGTCCGCGAAAAAATCGCCAAGCACGGCATGCGGAACTCCAACGTGCTCGCCATCGCCCCGACCGCGACGATTTCCAACATCACCGGAACGACGCCCTGCATCGAGCCGAACTACAAGAACCTCTACGTGAAGAGCAACCTGAGCGGCGATTTCATCGTCCTCAACGCCGAGCTCGTGAAGGATCTGAAAAAGGCAGGCCTCTGGGGCCAGGAGATGCTCGACCAGCTCAAGTACTTCGACGGCGAGCTCGACGCGATCGACGACATCCCGGAAGCGCTCAAGCACAAGCACAAGACCGTCTTCGGCGTCGGCTTCGAATTCATCATCGACGCCGCCGCGCGCCGCCAGAAGTGGATCGACCAATCGCAGTCGGTGAACCTCTTCCTCGCCACTCCGGACATGAAGACCCTGTCGCACATGTACCGCCGCGCCTGGGACAAGGGCCTCAAGACCACCTACTACCTCCGCACCCTCCAAGCCTCGAACATCGAAAAGGCGACCATCGACGTGAAAAAAGAAGTCCGCGGCGGCATGGGAGTCACCCCGGCGAAGGTCTACACGGCGGAGGAGAAGAACGCGTGCTCACTCGACGCCATGCTAAACGGCGGGACGTGCGAGGCGTGCCAGTAAATCGACCTCAATGCCTGACCGAGTCTCCAAGGAGGTTCGAAGCAAGATTATGGCTTCCGTCGGCATCCGTGACACGGGTGCCGAGCTAGCTCTTCGCAAGTCGCTTCACAAACTGGGGTTTCGCTATCGAATCGCACCCCAAAATCTCCCGGGCAAACCCGACCTTGTATTCCCGTCTCGGCGCAAAGCAATTTTCGTGCATGGCTGCTTCTGGCACGGTCACCATTGCCGTTATGGCCAGCTGCCGAAATCCCGACTCGACTATTGGGCACCGAAAATCGAAGCAAATCGCCGTCGGGATCGACGTCAGCGCAGCCGATTGGCGGCCCTCGGCTGGCACTCTCGCACGGTTTGGGAATGCGAATTCAAGGCTCACCCGGAGCGCGTTCTCAGGCGTTTGGTTAGATTCCTAGAAGATTCCGATTGATATGAAATCGAAAACTGTTCACAAGAACACAATGCGACCCATTGCTATCGATTTGTTCGCGGGTGCAGGCGGCATGTCGCTCGGATTCGAGCAAGCCGGGTTCGACGTGGCTGCCTCTGTCGAAATCGACCCGATTCATGCCTGCATTCACAAATTCAATTTTCCCCACTGCACGGTGATCCCGCAGTCGGTCGAGCATCTCACCGGTGAGGAAATCCGGAAACGTGCCGGCATCGAAGGGAAAGTAACCGTCGTGTGCGGCGGAGCTCCCTGCCAGGGATTTTCGATGATCGGCAAACGAGTTCTCGACGATCCTCGTAATAGCTTGGTGCGACACTTCGTTCGTTTGGTTTCGGAATTGGACGCCGATTACTTCGTCTTCGAAAATGTGAAGGGCCTCACAGTGGGACCTCACAAAGGATTCCTTGAAGAACTTATCGCCGCATTCGAAGCGAAGGGATATTCGGTACGTTTACCTTGGAGCGTTCTCAACGCTGCTTCATACGGCGTACCACAAGACCGACGACGTTTGTTTCTCTTGGGATCTAAGAACTCTCTCAAAACTCCACTTTATCCCTCCCCACATACGACGCGCCCCGGCAGGGCAGCAGAAATCGGTCTTCCCGTCGGGCCGACCTGCGCCGACGCGCTCGATGATGTTCCTAACGCCGACCGCTTCGCCTCGTTAGCCCATGGAGACGAAACGAAAGTCAAAGCTTGGAAAAAAAGTCTTTCTCCCTACGCCCGTGAGATGCGGTGCCAAACGCCGAAATGCTGGCACTTCGGAATTCCCCGCTTGTGGGATCCGGACCAGCTCACTTCCAGTGCACGAACCGGTCATTCCGATATTTCCCGTCTTCGGTTCACCGAAACCGAACCCGGCACGGTTGAACCCATTTCCCGCTTCTTTAAACTTTCACCCGACGGCGTATCGAACACCCTCCGTGCTGGCACCGATGCGGCCCGTGGAGCATTCACCAGCCCACGCCCGATCCACTACAAGCATCCCCGCTGCGTCACCGTCCGAGAAATGGCGCGTTTACACGGGTTTCCGGATTGGTTCCGTTTCCACCACACCAAGTGGCACGGTGCACGGCAGATCGGTAATTCCGTCCCTCCACCTCTTGCCCGTGCCGTAGCTGGAGCGGTCATGAAAGCGACGGGACTCGAGCCAGCTCCCGTCAAACAAGCGGTTTCTCTGGGAGATCCTCGACTTCTAACTATGGAAATGTCAGAAGCTTCTGCCTATTGGAACATTCCTTGCCCCATCCAAAAGCGTGATCGAAAAAGCGGCGCGAGGAAAAGAACTCAATCGGAGACAGAAGCTCATCGGCTGCGACAACTTCTTGCCCAATAAACCTTTCGTTATGCCAAAACAAAAACCATCCGCATCAGAGATATGGCCAATAATATTGGCGATGCGCAATGGAGAAGACATCAAGGCTATCGCGAAGGCAGCCGGACGAAACAAAACAACCTTGGAGAGATGGCTCGAAAAGTTTTCCCACTTTTCCACCGAGGAAGAGCTGGCGTCTGAGTTAAATTCCAATGAACCAGTTTACATCCGAATCATGCGGGAACTCTTCCATCAAAAATGGAAGGAAGGAACGGATGATTTTACGTGGGAAAGAAAGGACCTGACGCGAATAGCCCAAGAGCTCAAGGTCGACGCCCCAAAAAATCTAGGAGACAACGTCTATTCCATTCGCCACGGACGCATGGATCTCCCTCAGGAGATCCAGAATTTAGCGCCAAACGAAAAGGAATGGATCCTTCTTCCACACGGCAAAAGCACCTATAAATTCTGCTTAGCTGATCGTTCATTTCTAGACATTGACCCGTCTAAAGAATCCATTAAGATTCCGGATTCCACGCCCCAGATTGTAGCGCATTACGCTAAAAAGGACGAGCAAGCAGTTTTAGCAAGGATTCGATATTGCCGACTCGTGGACATTTTCATGGGGCTGGCCTCGTATCAAATTCAAAGCCACATGCGTACAACGATTGCTCATTTCGGCGGAGCCCAAACTGAGCTTGACGAAATATACGTAGGAGTCGACCGAAATGGAACGCAGTTTGTTATTCCAATCCAAGCCAAAAGCCTTCACGAACGCATTGGCGCGGTTCAACTAATTGCAGACCATTACACCTGCATAGAAAAGTTCCCAAAAATGGTGAGTCGTATCTTGGCTGCAAAAACGGTCAGCATCGAACAGGAACCCGGATTCGGCGAAATTTTTACCATCGCGATGATCGAGGCGGTAGTGGATGGATATAACGTCAAGAAACGGAGAGAGGAACACTTTAAATTAGTCCCTTCGAACCGCATCTCCGATACAGAGCTAAATGATTATCGGATTCGCTACTCCCCTTGAATGGGGTCGTGATCGGCGTCGGTCCTCACATGAATGGTATAACATTAAAGTGTCTGTCCCTTTATAAAGAAACGCCTCGCCCAGCCAGTCCATTTCCCCCCACTCTATGACCATGCGCCGTGCCCGTTTGAAGGCCGATCCTCAGGCCGAAATCGCTTACTGAATGGGGTCGGTCCTCACATCTTGTCATCCCCGGTATTTTTCCACCCCGCCTCAAGATTTCGCCTAGCCCTGAATGGGGTCGCCTGAATGGGGTCGCCTGAATGGGGTCGCCTGAACGGGGTCGGTCCTCGCATTTCGGCATTCCGCTCCCGCGATTCGCCCATGGGTCAGCCCCAAGCTTCGAACTTCCAGCTCGATCGCGAAACCGAGGAGGAGCCGGGCTAAGTTCCGGGGGGAATCCGGCCCCAAACGCGGGCGGAGCTGGCCCGGGATCCGAGCCGTGCTCCCCTTTCCTCGTGCCGCCACCGGCCACTCCGCGCGGGCTCACGACTCCCGCGGCCAGCGGAATTTCCGTTCCGCTTCGCGGATCGGCTGGTCGTTGATGCTGGCGTAGCGGCGGGCCATGTAGCCGTGCTCGTCGAACTCCCAGTTCTCGTTGCCGTGGCTGCGCCACCATTGGCCGTCCGCGTCGTGCCACTCGTATTCGAAGCGCACGGCGATGCGGTTGCCGGCGAAGGCCCACAAGCTTTTCTTCAGCCGGTAGTCGAGCTCCCGCTCCCATTTCCGGGTGAGAAACGCCACGACCTCCTCGCGGCCATTGAGGAAGACGTCGCGGTTCCGCCACTCGGTGTCCTCCGTGTAAGCGAGGGAAACCCGCTGCGGATCGCGGGTGTTCCACGCATCTTCGGCGGCCTGGACTTTCTGGCGGGCGGTTTCTTCGGTGAAAGGCGGGAGTGGCGGGCGGGGATTCATGTCGAGGGATGGAGTTGGGGCTCCGCGTTCGGCGATGCGCGGCGGGGACGCCCCCATCCTCGAACCACGAAACCGGCCTCCCTCAAGCGCCATTCGTGCCAGTCCCGGGCGACGTTCGTGATCAGGATGGTCCTCACCTTTCTCCCGCGCCATCGGGCTCGCTCCTCGCATTTCAGCATTCCGCTCCCGTTCTTCGTCCATGGGTCGGCCCAAGCTGTGAACTTTCCGCTCGATCGCGAACCCGACGCCATTCGCGACCGCCGTGCATTCCGCCCACCGTTGGACAGGCGGCATGACTTGCGTTACTGGTGGAGGATGCGCGGAATGCGAAAATTTCCGGCAGTTCGTGAACCCAACTCGAAAACGATGAAAAACCACCTGGTTACCGCAGCCCTGGCTTCGTTGTGCTTTTCTTACGTCTCATGCGAAGAGAAACACACCGTGGTCAATCCGCCTGAGAAGCACGAGACGACCATCGTCACGCCGCCTTCCAGCACGACCGAGAAAAAGACCGAGACCCAAACGACCATCACTCCCGGCGGCACCACCACCGAGAAGAAGGAAACGATCGAGAAGAAATGAGCCCCTCATTGCTTCCGTGTTCACAAGCCGGGCGCGTTCGAAAACGCGGCCGGTTTTTTTCTGGTCCGGCCTCATGAGGGAGATCTTCGGCCTCGGCGGGCCTGTCTCGGACCTTATGGATCGCGACGTGGAGCGAGCATTACTTGCTGGACGAGCTGGCGCGCGACCCGAACAACAGGATGCGCAAATATCGTGCGGTTTTCGCTTCCCCGCCATTCGCCGCCTGCCCGCGCCGCCGAACCGCACTCGTTTCGCTTGGCAAAAATCGCCCGCCCGTTCTAAGCCCCGCGCGCGATGTTTTCTCACGAACCGATCGAATGGCCGGATGAGGTGGAGGCGGTGGTCGATCGTCTCGAGAGCGAAGCGGCCGAGCGGAAACTCAGCCGCGAGGAGCGGGCGTTCATGGACGTCTACGAGACCGTGGCGGTGCTGGAGAGCGAGGACGGCTTGCACGGGTTCTGGCAGAGCGGGGTGAACCACCAGCGCGTGATCAACTCCTTCGAACTCGTCGGAGCCGCCACCCTGGTCGATCCCCTCAACGCCAGCCGCTGGTGCGAGACCCGTCCGGAGGACCGCCACGAATACAGCGAAACCGAGGAGGAATACCTCTGCACCATCGAGGAAGAACTCTTCGAGGGCATGGACGAGCTCGTCGACCTGATGCTCGCCTTCATCGAGGACGAGCTGGAGTAAGCTGCCCTTGGAAGCCCTCAAAAAGCCTGCCGGCAGGCGATGGCGCTCGCCCGCCGGCTCGGCTTCCCCGTGACGTCCCTCTACCAGGACGTGGGGCACTACGCGTCGCCCGGCGATTCGTGGCGGCACGGCTGACGCCCGAACCACGCCCGCTTAGCGCACGGCGTCTTCGACGGCATCGCGGACCTTCTCGCCCGGCCGCCGGTCCAGCGCGTCGTCGATCTTACCGCCCATTTTCTCGGCGGGTCCCTGTTTCTTGGTGCAGCTCACGGAGGTCAGCCCGAGCGAAAGGGCGAAGAGCGGGAATAGGATCACGTTGAGCATCTTCATAAGGGGTTGGATTGAGTGAGTGCGCCAGATCGGTCTGGGCACTCCCGTCCCTTGCAACCCGGATGCCATCCGGCGGATCGCCGCGCTCCAGATTGACCCTCAGCGACTCATGGAATCGAACCGCCGATCCAACGGCCTCCGGATTGCGGGCATTACGCCCGATCCGCGCCGCCGGCGTGCGAATTGCCATTTCCTTAGGCCGATTCCGCCGCCGACGCATTCGACAACCCGCTGATTTTCAACGCATCATTCTTGGCGACGCTGCCTAACCAAGCGCCCTTCGCATCTGTCCCTTGGTAAAAAAACCGCCGGACGGATGTTCAATATGAGTCGGTTGCAGACGCGAGCGAACGCGGGAACGGCTCACCATTTCTTGTACGGCAGGACCCTGCGTTCAGCCCTGCCCAACGGATGCCGTCAGCTCGGCTTCGGCACGGGTCAGGGCCTCGCCCAGCGCCGTGGGGCGGACGGGCTTGCTGAGGTAGTCGTTCATGCCCGCGGCCAGACACGTCTCGCGGTCGCCTTTCATCGCGTTGGCGGTCGGCGCGATGAGGCAGGGCCGGAGGGGCGAACCGCCGGAACATCTCAGCCGGCCAAGCAGTATAGTCTGAAGCGCACGCAGAGTCCCCATCCGGTCCACGGCTTCGCGGCGAAACCGCAACGCCCCGAAACGGAAGTTAACATTTCCATTATCCAAACCCATAAGCGTTGGACGCCCAAGTCTTGATTCGTTAGAGCACTTCCCGCTCATGATTCGTTCCTTCAAACCGATCCCCTTCGCGGCCGCCCTCGTTGCCTCACTGTTTGTCTCCTGCGCCGGCAACAAGTCGGTCGCGTTGTCGGCGCAGGATCGCGCGGCCATGCAGGGCAAAACCCTGATCGTCAGCAAGCGCGAGATGCCGGGCTTCGCGGTGATCACGCCTGGCAAGGCGGTCACCGCCGGCTTGACCGGCCCGATCGGCGGCGCGGCGGTCGGCCTTGCCGCCGCCAAAGAAGGCCAGAGCTTGCTGCAACGCCACCGGGTGAGCGCTCCAGAAGCCGCGGTGGCCCCGGTCCTCGCCAAGCAACTGGCGTCCCGCTCCGGCGTCCGGGTGGTTCCGGCGAATGGCATCCTCACGGGCGCCGACCCCAAGTCCATCTCGAATACCTATCCCCAGGCCGATTACGTGCTCGACGTGTTCACGACCGCGTGGATGGGCAGCTATTACCCGATGACTCTCAACAAGTATTTCATCATGCACGGCACGAAGATGCGACTGGTGGAACGCGCCACCGGTCGAGTCGTGGCGGAAGGCTCCAACTTCTATCAGGGCCAGGACAAGGAACACGCGCCTGACTACGACGGCATGTTCGCCAACGACGCGGCATTTCTCAAAGCCGAGACCAAGAAGAGCACGGACGGGGCGACTTCGAAGTTCTCGGAGCTTCTGTAAAAAACCGCGATCGCCACTTCTCCCGAAACACAGCGCATGGATGCGCCATCGGCGAATCGGATCTTGCGGGGTTCCATTTCTACCGGAACAGCCTCTCCGCCCCTCGCCTAACCGATATCCGCCACGAGGAGAAACTACATTGCTCCTCCCATTATATTGCCATGATCTCATTTCCCTCCGGGACCGTCGTTTTCGGATCCCTTCTTTGCGTCCTGAGCGCCTCGGCGCGCACAGACGCCCCCCCGGTCGATGCCGCGGGCAAGCCGGTTTGCTCCGCCAATGGCGGGCGCCTGATTTACTCCCAGGAAGACTCGCCGGCCGTCCCGAAAGCCCAAGCCGGGGCCGCCGCATCCTTCGCGAGCGCCCCGCTCGCCCCAAAGGCCGCGGCCGCCACCGCTCCCTCTCCGGAAGTGACCCGAGCGTTTTGGAGTTACGGCATCATGGGATCCAATATCGGCATGGCCGGCATGCTCCCGGTTTCCCATGACGACGGAATGGAGATGATCGTCTCCGGGACGTCCCCCGCGTGGAGCTTCGGAGCAAACAATTTCTGGTACGCGTTGAAGCACGACCCGCAGACCGGCACTTACCAGCAAACGCATGTCCACCCGCCGTATGCCGGTTTGTCGGGAGCAAGCGCGGCGATCGCCGCCATGACACTGGCGGACGTCACGGGCGACGCGGCTCCGGAACTCGTGGTTGGATTGACCGACGGACGCTTCTTTTTCTATTCCACCACCACTTACGAGGAGGTGGGATCGGTCAGGCCGGTCACCAGCCTGACAAAATTCGCCACAGCGGATCTCAACGGCGACGGCTCCACGGAGCTGATCATTCTCGGCGAGTCGACCTTGAAAGTCTTCAATTCCTCCGGGCAGCTCCTGTGGGCGCTCAATGGCCCCGGGGGGAACGATCTGGCCATCGCCCAAATGGATCAGGACGCCGCGCTCGAGATCGCCACAACCTCCGGCCACGTGGTGGACGCGTCCACCCACACGGTGCAATGGACCTATCCGAGCGGATTCGGCGCCCACCTGCGCGCCGCCGACATTGATGGCGACCAGCGGGCGGAGCTGATCGCCGCGAACGCCTGGTATGATATTTACGCCTACGATGTGGATCTCAAGTTGCCGAAATGGTCGCTGCGCACCCCTCAGGACATCGATTCGATCGAAATCGCCAATGTGGATTCGGACGCGGCTCCGGAGCTGATCTATGGCGACGGCCAATGGGGGAAATTGCACGTCATGACTCTCAATGGCGTCACCCCGGTCGAGGAATGGAATGCGCCCAATCCCGAACACGGGGTGCAGGGCATCGCCGTGGCGGACACCGACGGGGACGGCGTGGCGGAAATCCTGTGGAGCTCAGGCGGAACCAGCTCGGGCAAAGATCGCCTCGAGGTGCTCGATGCCGCGACGCGTCAGCCCGAGTGGGTGAGCGTCCACCTGGACGGTCCGTTTTTGAGCCCGGTGATCGGCGACGTCACCGGCGACGGCGTGCCCGAACTGGTCACCGCATGCAGCGAATCCGATTCGGGGTATTCCAGCGGCCGCATCCTCGTGTTCGATGCCGCCACTTTGAAGCTGCTGGGGATTTCCCAACCGATCGCGAGCAACTATTCTTGGACGGGTCTGCGCGATCTCAAACTGCGGGATGTGGACGGTGACCAGCGTCTGGAAATCGTGGTGGCAGCCGATTGGTTGTATGACGGCTTGATCGAAGTCTACCGCTTCACGGATGAACGGGCCTTCGAGCGTATCTGGCAGAACGATGTCCGGCCGGACGGCGCCCCGTTTTCCCAAGTCGACCTCCTCGACGTCGACAACGACGGCAACCTGGAGTTCGTCGCTTGCAACGACACCGAGCACACCGGATCGGCGGGCAATTACATCCGGATCATCGACTACGCCGGGAAGACCCAGGAATGGATTTCGCCGAATCTGGGAGGCTCCTTTTGGAGCGGGTTATACGCTTCCGCCATCGGGGATTTTGATGGGGACGGGCATCCCGAAGTGGTCGCCAGCGATGAAGGCGGCGGAATTGCAGTCGTCGACCTCAATTCCCGGGCCATGGAGTTCGTGCAATCGGGCAATTTCCGCAGCGTGGCTTTCCGTCCTGGATCTACGGGCTTTCTCGCGGGCACCTCGGACGGCAAGGTCGAGCGCTTTGCCCCGACGGGAACGGGATCCTACCAGGTTGTGGAAACCTGGAATGCCTCGGCCGGACCGGTCACGGGACTGACTCCGAGCGGAACCGAATCGCTGTGGGTGAACACCGAAGAGCGGATCTCCTACTGGCAGAACGCCACGTCCGGCCCCATCTGGGCCAGCGACAAGCTCGGAGCGAACGCGGTCGGCCCGGTAGCCTTGCTCAAGCAGGATTACGGCTTCGACATGTTCACCGGCGGTTCCCACGCGATCACAGGATTCCAAGTCGCGACGAACGATCCATCGACCGTTACCATGGCTGTCAACGGCTACCTCGGCGAAGGCAGCACTAGCACCGCCACGCTGATTTTCAGCCGCAACGAGATCGCTGCGGACGTTCCGATCGAGGTTCAGTTCCGATTCAACGGCACCGCCGTCGAGGAGGAAGATTTCTCGGTTAAAGGCGCCACGCCTCTCCCGGAGCATGTGTGGAAAGTGATGATCCCGGCGGGCAGCCGTACGGCAAGCGTCACCCTGACGGCGATCCAGGACACCGTTGCCGAAGGAACGGAATCCCTGGAAGCCGAGCTACTCCCCGGCACCGGCTATTTCCGCGGCGGCGAACTGACCGCCGCCCTCGATCTCGAAGACGACGAAGCCGTGGTCTCGGTCTCGGCGAGCCAGCCGTTCCTAAGCGAGCCGATCGGAATGAGAACCTATCCGGGAAAGTTCGTGTTTTATCGCACGGGCAACCTTTCCAAGGCTTTGGAGGTCCGCTTCACCCTCGGCGGCACCGCCACCGTCGGGATCGATTACGCAGCCATCGCGACCCGCGTGATCTTCCCGGCCGGCCGGGAGACCGCCAGCGTGCGGATCGAGCCGCGTGCCGACGATTTGGCGGAAGATTCCGAGGAGGTGGCGCTACAGATTGCCGCCAGCACCGGCTATCAGATCGCACCCGACCACGGGTCCGCCACGATGACGGTGTATGACCGCGAGCCGACCGTTTCACTCACCGAAGCGCAGGCGGTCCGAGGCGGCGTCGCCCTGACATTGCAACGCTCCGACGAAGAAACCCAGCCGTTCACCGTGACCCTCGCGATCACCAGCCGTTATCCGGATGGCGATGCTTCGATCCGATTCCAACAGGTTGGTTTCAAAAAAGGCCGGGGAAGCGCCGAATGCCTGTTCCGTCCCGCCAAAAACGCCACCCAGACGGCAGAGGTTTCCGTCGAACTGATTGAAGACGGACGATACCATCCGGGCAACCTGACATCCCTGACCTTCGACTTACCGCCCCTGCGCTGAGCCACCTATGAGATGACCCAGCATCGGCCGGCCATCCAGCAGGGGATGGCCGAGGAGGCGTGGAGGGCTGATTTTCCGGGGTTGCATGCGGCTCACGCCCGCCGATGTTCCTCATCATGAAAAATCCCCCACTCGGCTTGATAAGCGTCAGAGCCCTCGCGGTGGCGGTGACCGACGAACCGCGCGCGAGGGAGTTCTATGGCAAGACCCTCGGACTGCCACCCGCCATCGAGGACGGCGTCAACCATGGTTTCCTGTTGGACAAGACCATCCTGATCCTCAAACCGGTGGACGACTGGTACGGCAGACCCTCCGGAGAACTGAACGCCCGCGTCACGCTGGAAGTGGAAAACGCCCGCGAAACCGAACTAGCCCTGCGCGCCGCGGGCGTCACCGTATCCGATCCGGTGGCCGATTATGACGGCCACCCGGTCGGAGCCTTCCTCGACAGCGAAGGGAACAAGATCTGGTTCTGCTCGAAGCGGTAAGGGACGGCTCACCATTTCTTATACGGCAGGAATTTGCCGTTCATCGTCACCACGACGCGGTCGCCCTTCGGATCCTGCTGCTTGTCGATCTCCAGCGTGAAGTCGATGGCGCTCATGATGCCGTCGCCGAACTTCTCGTGGATCAGCTCCTTGATGGTCGGGCCGTAGACGAGGTTGATCTCGTGGAAGCGGTAGAGCAGCGGGTCGGAGGCCAGCTCCGCGGTGCCGACGCCCTTGGTCGGGAAGCGCGTCAGGGCGGTGGCGACGGTGGCTGGCAGCCCGAGGAAATCGCAAAGCGCGGCGGCCTCCGCCGAGGACAGGCTGTTCTGGCCGAGACAGGCGGAGGTCACGAAAACCTCGGACAGGCCGACGGCCGAAGCGATCTCCGCCCAGGTGC
>Ga0070664_100001503_pt1 | contig 18593 bp, 13 predicted proteins | sample KBSC73metaG_FD_65863 | JGI IMG/M metagenome (GOLD analysis project Ga0070664, IMG submission 65863) | Corn rhizosphere microbial communities from Kellogg Biological Station, Michigan, USA - KBS C7-3 metaG | ecosystem: Host-associated > Plants > Roots > Rhizosphere > Soil ... | reverse complement strand
TTTCTTCCGTTGATCGTGATCATGTTATTGTGAATCCAGTACTTCGCAGGTTCTACATGATTGCAAACAACACTTTGCGCAATTTCGCATTCGTGATGCGGGAATTGCAAATCCATTCCACCACCGTGTATATCAAATCTTTCACCCAAATATTTTGTACTCATTGCCGAGCATTCAATGTGCCATCCGGGGAAACCCTCTCCCCACGGGCTTTTCCAGCGCATGATGTGCTCAGGCGGTGCATTCTTCCATAAGGCAAAATCAGCCTTGTTATGTTTTTCTTCCTGGTTATCCAGTTCTCTTGTTGTTTCAAGCATTTCTTCTAAAACCCGTCCGCTGAGAATGCCGTAAGGCAAACCTTTCTTTGCAAAATCTTCATTATATTTTTCAACACTGAAATACACTGAACCGTTTACTACATAAGCATAACCGTCTTCAATTATTTTTTTTATCATGTTTATTTGTTCAATGATGTGCCCGGTTGCAGTAGGCTCAATACTTGGGTCTAAATTGTTAAATGCACGCATTGCATCATGAAAAAGATTGGTGTATTTCTGCACAAGTTCCATCGGTTCCAGCTTTTCAATTTGCGCCTTCTTGCTTATTTTATCTTCCGCCTCACGACCTTCTTCTTCAAAATGTCCGGCATCAGTTATATTGCGCACATATCTTACTTTGTAACCAAGATGTTGCAGGTAGCGATAAACAATATCAAAAGTGATGTAAGGACGTGCATGCCCCAAGTGACTTTCGCCGCTCACTGTTGGTCCGCATACATACATTCCTACGTGTCCCGGTATAATTGGTTCAAAAACTTCTTTTTCCCTTGTGAGTGAATTATAAACTTTCAGTGGCATATTTTACGATTGAATTTTGTTAACCATTGTTGTTTTAAATAAGGTTTTTCTAAAAAGAATTCAGTTGCTTAAAAGCAACAACAGCAACAACAATATGCGAAGGATTTAAACATGGCGCTGCGAAGATATTTTATTTTTTCAAACTTAAATCAGTAACAAGAAGATGATGATCGCTGAGTCCCTGGTCCACCATTTCAAACTGGTGAATGTTGAAATGATCATCAGGTAAGATGTAATCTATACGTAGGGTAGGGGCAAGTGCATCGAATGATCTGCCAACGCCAAATGACGACGCCAAAAAAGCATCCTGTCTTTTTCCCCGGATATGAAAATAAGTATAAGAATTTGGCACATCATTAAAATCTCCACAGACAACAGATGGATAAGGACTTTTATCTGTTGCAGTTCTTACGATTGTTGCCTGTAGTCCACGCAGAGAATATGCAAGTTTCATTTTAGAATAGATATTTTCCGAAGCTTTTAATGCTTCATCATCCTGCTTTTTTATTTTTTCCAGGTCTTTATAATCATCCGCATTAAATTGAAATGATTGAAGATGTGTAGTAAAAATCCGAATGGTATCATTTCCTTTTAATATATCGGCATAAATAAGACTTTCAGAAGCTGCGCCCGGAAATTTTATTTTACCGGAATCAAGAATGGGATATTTTGAAAACAAGATTGTTCCCCACGAACTCGTATGAGTAGGACTTTGTCCGTCGCGAGCAAAAAAATAATAAGGACATTCACCTGTAAACAAACCGATGTTATTACTAAAAGGATATTTTGAATTGGTGTTATTCATGAACTCTTGCAAACACACTACATCTGCATTGTATTTGTTGATGAGTGCCGCAATTTCGTTGCGGCTGCGAATTTGAACATAACCGCTATTGCTCATGCCATACATGCCACGTACGTTCCAGGTAATTATGCGCAGAGTCGAATCCGTTCGGTAGTTGATATTAAATGTGCGTGAAGGATGCCATGCAAAAATTACACTTAACTGTTTCCAGCCTATTAATAAAGTAACAAGCGGAATTAATACTCTCACCGGTTTTACAATAAGCCAGAATATCAAATAAAATATCAACGCTGTTGCCAGGTAAGGAACTGCAAGCGGAAGAAAACCGATGATCGGCCAATCATGAGGATTAAGAAAAGGCGAGAGGCATGCTACAAGAAACAACAGGCTTATAAGAATATTTCCTAAAATAAAAAACCACTTTATGAACTTTCTTACAAAGCCTGTAGCCATGTTGTAAATTTAGGGATTAAATTATTTTGAAAGGATTGGTTAATAAACGTTTAAAATCCTTTTTGCATTGTATTTAGTTTGAGCGAACGTTTACAATTTATTTTGCTCATCGCATATCCGCTTTTATGAATAAAGAGAGGCATACAAGTTTAAGATTGATAAATTTGCGATAAAGACCTTCTATGTTCTTCTTTGATTATTCAAACAATCTTTCTGCTTCAACAATACTTTGCGGCTTGCCAACATCAATGAATTTACTTTGAGAGTGATCAAAGCATTTTATAATTTCTGTTTTTGCCGCATTAAGATAAACTTCCACCATGGAAAATTTTCCTTCATAATCCATTAATGAAAAAATTTTTTTATTGATAACGTGAATGCCGCTGAATGCTTTTTGGTGCAAAACATTTGAAGCTTTTACAATTTTCTCAGCACCCGTTTCTACATTTCGCCAACCACACAATTCATCATTTTCGTTGAATAAAAAGTAGCGAGAAGTTTTTCGCGAAGTTGTAGCCAATGTGGCTAAAGGACTATTGGAATGATGATATGCGATCATTTTATCAAGTGGCATATCAGTAAGTACATCAACATTCATTAACACAAAATTTTTTTCATCATCGAAAAATGATACTGCTTTTTTTAAACCGCCACCGGTTTCGAGAACTGCATCTGTTTCATCACTGATAGAAATGTTGCTTCCCCAACTGCTATTCTTTTGAATTGTTTCAATGATTTGCTCAGCAAAATGATGAACGTTCACAATGATATTGTCAATTCCAAATTGCTGCAGATATTTTACATTTCGTTCCAATAAACTTTTACCATTCACTAAAGCCAAAGCCTTAGGATGCTTGTCTGTCCATGGTTTTAGCCTTGTGCCTAAACCCGCAGCGAGAATCATTGCCTTCATTAAAATAGTTACGATTTACGATTGTGGATATTGCTTAACAAAGAACAGAACGTACAAGAGTGCGACGCAATGGAAGCTTCATTCATGCACAAAAGTTTGGCTCATAAAAATCATTCAAATCATTTCAATCATTGTTACATAAATTGTTTCACCCAATTCTCTTTGTTAAGATGTTGCACTGCAACTTTTACTTTGTATTTATTTTTCAGATGCCGCGCAAGTTGTTCTGTTGCATATACGCTTCTGTGCTGTCCGCCGGTGCAACCAAAATTTATAACAAGGCTGCTGAAACCTCTTTTAATATAATCTTCAACGGAAATATCAACGATATTGAAAACGCCATTGAGAAACTCACTTATTTTTGTTTGCTGCTCAAGAAAATCAATTACAGGTTTGTCGTTGCCTGTTAGAGTTTTATACACATCATGCCTGCCGGGATTTAAAAGACCACGACAATCAAAAACAAAACCGCCGCCATTGCCGCTTTCATCGGGAGGAATTCCTTTGCGATAAGAAAAACTGTTGATGCTTACGACAAGCGGCGTATTTTCATTTGCCTGCAGGGGTTGAAAACGCTGAATGATCTCAGCCTGCACTATCACATTTAACATGCGGTCGAACTCAGGCAGGGCAAGACCTACTCGCTTGTTCTCCACAAACCATTTCAAATTTTTTAACGCAAGTGGAATGCTTGCAAGAAAATGCGCTTTGCGCTCAAACAAACCTCTGAAACCATAGGCTCCCAATACTTGCAATAAACGTATCAGCACATAGCCATTGTATTGGCTTGTAAAAATGAAACGATCAACCGGTTTTTCAAGCAACTCATCAATTCTGTCTATGTAAAATTCAAGCAAACGATTTTTCCAATCATCGCTCAAATCTGCTTTTGCCTGCCACAAGCAACTCGCAACATCGTATTGCAATGCGCCTCGCATGCCTCCCTGGTAATCAATAAAACCAAGTCTGCCGTCATTCACAATGATATTCCTGCTTTGAAAATCGCGGAACATAAAATATTTATGTCTCGTTTTTGTGAGGTAGGTGCTTAGCGCATCAAAATCATCGAGCAGTGCTTGCTTGTCGTAGGGCTGTTGAAGCGTGTCGAGAAAATAATATTTGAAATAAAGCAGGTCGCTGAGAATTGCCTGCTTGCCAAATTCTTTTGCGGTTAAACACAGATCATAATTTAATCCCCGGTGCCCGATAATTTGTATTCGCGACAACTGCTCAAGACTTTTGCAAAACAAATTATACACTTTATCGCTGTAGCCGGATTTTTCCAGTTGATTCAATAACGATTCTGTGCCAAGATCTTCCTGCAAATAAGCGGTATAATTATCATTCATCGCGAGTATTTCAGGAACGGGCAGATCAAGCGATTTAAAATGCTTACTGAATTCAATAAATGTTTTGCTTTCTTTTACATTCAAATTATATGTAGCGATGTAGCTTGTATCGTTCGCAAAAATTCTAAAATAAATTCTGTCACTGCCGCTTTGCTGTAACTGTGTTAGTTGATCATAATCCTTGCCATACCAACTCACAAATAATTTATGTATCGTGTCTGTAACCGGATTCATTTTAAACTTTTGGGGCAGCAAAAATAGAGTTTAAATGCTTGCGAAATATTTTTTTGGAGAGTGATAACTATTGAGAAAGTATAGCTTTCGAACCCCCTCTTCCCATATTTTTATCTTTTCAGGCAAAAATTTGTAGATTGCGCCCTCTTATTAACCGGGAAACATATTCACTAACCACTAAAAGTTATAAGATGGATACTTCAAAAATGATCAAAGCATATTGTTTGAAGACAAAAGAAAAAAATGTTCCTATGCAGGATGCCGTAATTACCAAAACTGCGAAAGGCGGTTATATGGCCACCGGTCATGATGGCAAAGGCAATAAAATGGCGGCAATCCTTAGTGAACAAAAGGCAATGCAAGCGATAGAAGATGGTGTGGCGACGAAAGGTTTTTAATAAAAAAATATTATGAAAAGCCGGCGCAGATTGTGCCGGTTTTTTTATTTAAGGTTTAATGTTTATCAAATAAAAAAGCCGTATTAAAAAATAATTTATACGGCTTTCATAAATATTCTAAATTAATTCTTATGTGGGCCCACCAGGGCTTGAACCTGGGACCCCCTGATTATGAGTCAGGTGCTCTAACCAACTGAGCTATGGGCCCTGAATCTTTTCGATTCAAGGGCGCAAAAATAAAAAAATCAATCTATTTTCCAAGAACAATCATGCTTAGCTTTTATTTTGCAGCATGCAAGAAATTAAAAACATCATTTTTGATTTAGGAGGAATTTTTCTCAATATAGATTTTTCAAAAACTGAAAAGGCATTTGCTGATTTAGGCGTTCAATTCAATGATTTTTATTCACAACATCACGCTTCAGAACTTTTTGAATTGCTGGAAACAGGAAAAATTTCTCCTGAAGAATTTCATGACTCATTTGTTGAAGAAACAGGATTGCATCTTTCTTACGAAGAATTAAAAAATGCATGGACTGCGTTGTTGGTTGATTTTCCAATTGAACGTTTACAGTGGCTACAGGAAATTGGTAAACGCTATAAAATCTTCCTCTTTTCCAACACCAATAAAATCCATTATGATGTTTTTACAGAAATGTTCCACGAACAAACAGGGTTTAAGGATTTTAATAAACTGTTTGTAAAAACGTATTACTCTCATGAAATGGGTTTACGAAAACCTTATCCTGAATCATACTTGTATATTTTAAATGAGCAACAATTAAGACCTGAAGAAACTTTATTTATTGACGATACACTCAAAAATATTGAAGGTGCCAAACAGGTTGGATTGCAAACTATCCATCTTGTTTATCCTGAAACGGTGCTTGATTTGAAGTTGTAATTGTTTATTAAAGAACAAGTCGTTGAAGAGTGCGACGCTCCAAAGGAGTCCTTCGGAAAATGGAAGTATCAATAAAGAATCGAAAGCAGGGGACAAAAAAATTATTTTACTTCTTCAAAATCTATATACTCACCATCAGTAGTTGTTGTATTTTTTTTGTTGGGGGAAGTTTTATTTTGCGGAGTGTTACTTTGTTGTTGTCTGTGCATTTGTTCTTCCTGCTGTTTACGCATTTGGTTCACTTGATTTTTAAAATGCGAAGTGGTTTTTGATACAGGAACGATAAAATCGAACACAAGTTTGTACAACAAATAAAGTATGAGTACTGTGGCAATTACATCAATCATTATAAAAATTTAAACGGCCATCATTTCTTTTTCCTTGGCGGAAAGATGTTTATCAACAAGCGCAATATATCTATCGGTTACATGTTGAATATCCTGCTCTGCATCCTTTGCAGCATCCTCACTCAACCCGTTTTTTTGCAAACGCTTGATATGTTCAATTGAATCCCGGCGAATATTTCGAATCGCCACTTTTGAATGTTCACCTTCTGCGCTTGCTTTTTTAAATAATTCTTTTCTACGTTCTTCAGTAAGCGGCGGCATGAAAAGGCGAATTTGTACTCCGTCATTTTGGGGAGTGATGCCTATGTTTGCCTGCAAAATTGCTTTTTCAATAGGTTGAACCATGTTCTTTTCCCATGGTTGAATGCTTAGCGTACGTGCATCAAGAACATTTACATTTGCTACCTGGTTAATAGGCATATGAGCGCCATAATAATCTACAGTAATACCATCAACCATTGAAGGATTTGCTTTTCCCGCTCTTATTTTTATAAGTTCGGCTTCAAGATGATCGATCGCTTTTTTCATCTGAGATTCCGCATCCTCCTTTACAAGTTCGAGTTCTTCCAATGACATACACTTAATTTTTAACAGCAGCAAAGCTAATAAATACAAGAAGTACTTGCAAGCTGATAATATAATTTAATAAGTCTTTGATGTTTTAATTTTATTAACTGATACGGCAAAGAATGTAGAAACAAATTGACAGTTGCATAAAAAAGCCGGCGCGACCATTTATCAACACCGGCTCTATCATATTACTTGTTTATAATTATCGTGCTACATTCACAGCTCTTTTTTCTCTTATCACGGTAACTTTTATTTGCCCCGGATAGGTCATTTCTGTTTGAATTTTTTGCGCTATTTCAAAACTAAGTTTATCACTTTCTGCATCTCCGACTTTATCGGCTTCTACAATAACACGTAATTCACGACCTGCCTGGATCGCATATGCCTTTTCAACTCCCGGATAAGAAATGGCAAGTGTTTCAAGGTCTTTAATACGCTGGAGATATTGCTGCATTATTTCGCGGCGGGCGCCGGGTCTTGCACCACTGATGGCATCGCATGCCTGTACGATCGGCGAAATAACATATTGCATTTCCATCTCATCATGGTGTGCACCGATAGCGTTTACAACTGCAGGGTTTTCCCCATATTTCTCTGCGAGCTTTGCGCCAAGGAGAGCGTGGCTCAGTTCCGTTTCTTCGTCAGGAACTTTACCTATATCATGTAAAAGTCCTGCACGTTTTGCAAGTTTGGGATTCAATCCTAACTCACTCGCCATAATGCCGCATAAATTCGCTACTTCGCGGCTATGCATCAGCAAGTTCTGCCCATAAGATGAACGAAAACGCATCTTTCCAACAATTCGAATTAATTCTTTATGCAAACCATGAATGCCTAATTCGATAACGGTACGTTCGCCAATCTCAGTCACTTGTTCTTCCAATTGCTTCCTGGTTTTTTCGACCACTTCTTCAATTCTTGCAGGATGTATGCGACCGTCCGCGACAAGACGTTGCAAACTCAAACGTGCTATTTCTCTTCGAAGAGGATCAAAAGAAGAAAGTACAATGGCTTCCGGCGTATCATCAACAATCAGATCAACGCCTGTTGCTGCTTCTATTGTTCTAATGTTTCGACCTTCCCGGCCAATTATCTGGCCTTTTATTTCATCACTTTCCAGGTTAAAAACAGTTACAGTATTTTCAATCGTCTGCTCGGCTGCAGTACGTTGTATTGATTGGATTATAACTTTTCTTGCCTCCTTGTTTGCCCTTAGCTTTGCATCTTCAATAATTTCTTGTTGAAGGGCAAGAGCCTGTGTTTGTGCTTCCTGTTTAAGACTTTCAATAAGTTGAGCCTTTGCCTCATCCCCTGTTAAACCGGCGATCTTTTCCAATCGTCTGATGTGTTCTTCCTGATGCTTTTCCAGTTCGGTTCGCTTTTGGTTCACAATTTCAATTTGCCGGTTAAGCGTTTCTTTTATCGCCTCGTTTTCTTTTATCTGCTTTTCAAGCGCCCCCTCTTTTTGATTAATACTGATTTCCTTTTGTTTGATGCGGTTTTCTGATTCACTTATTTTTTTGTTCCTTTCCAAAACTTCCCGGTCATGCTCTGCTTTTAATTGTACCGCTTTTTCCTTAGCCTCGAGGATTTTTTCTTTCTTAATTGTTTCTGCCTTTGCCGTAGCTTCATTGATTATTTTTTGTGCTTGACTTTCTGCTTCTTCAATTTGCTTTTTGGTATTTTTTGCAAATATTAATTTACCTGCTATGATTCCTATCAAAAGGGCAAGCAAACCAATTATGATATAAATAACATTCTGATCCATGCTTTTGGAGTTTAAAATAGTTCAAAATCATATAAATATTCTCGTTGCTCATTGATGAAATGAAATAATATGAGCGATAAACGCGAAGATAATTAAACGATTATAATTAAAGGGGATTGACTTTATTCCATTATGGAGAATTATTTTTCTCTTTATGGGAAGATTAACAAAATCAGGTTTTTATAATGTGCTGATAATAAATCAAAAGAGTAGATAAAATTCAATGGCATATCATTTGGGAATCAAAGGCGTCCGTTTTTAGTCTACCCTTGTTATAAAACTTCCATTCACAAAAAGTTTTTGATACATCTTCTTCCCTTGTTATGAAAAACAACAAGGAGGGAGATGTATCCTTTTAAGGATTACTGAGGAAATATCTTTAATGTTTTATCAATAGCATTTTCGAATGAGGAGAGTTTCTCTAAAGTTTCCTGCAGTTTAATTTTTTCCCTGCCCGAATTATTTTGTTCTGTAGCAAACCAAATTAAAACCATCGAAACAAAATCCTGCATGTCTTTACCCGCAAAGTTGGTTTTGAATTCAACGATCTTATCATTAATGGTCTTTACCGTTTTTCTTAATTTTTCTTCATCGGCGGGATCTATTCGCAACCGATAGGTACGATCACCGATGAGAATATTTACAGGAATCAGTTCAGCCATACGCCTAAGTATTTAATATGGATAAGCATTTATCAATTTCTCTTAAATATTCATCGATCCTTTTCTCCAGGTGCTTCTTTTCATCTTCGTCCATGGTATTATTAAACTTTAAGGCATCGATTTGCTGTTGCATTTTTTTAATCGCTTCGTCTTTTTTGTTTAATTCATCAACTAATAGTTCCTTTTCGTTTTTGAGACTGATATTTTCTTTTATTAAATGCTGGCTTTGCTTCAGCAACAATTGAAGTTTATTTTGAAGATTAGCTAACTGTAATTCCAATTCCTCCATGAGAATTCTTTTATTTTCTTATTTCACCGTTCAATTGTTTTTCAATGGCAGTAATAATTTGCTGCATCATGCCATCAATTTCTTTATCTGTAAGCGTTTTGTTTTCATCCACAAAAATAAAATTTAATGCGAGTGATTTTTTATTTTCACCGAGTTTATCGCTTTCAAATACATCAAAAAGGCGAATTTCCTGCAACTTAGTAAGATTTAATTTTTTTATCGTGCTTGCAAGACCACTAAAAGGCAACCATTTATCCACAATAATTGCAAGATCGCGGAAGACAGGCTGAAATTTTCCCAGCTCTGTGAGAATAATTTCTCTTTTTTTTGCTAAACCTAAAACTGTTTCATAATTGAGATCAATAAAATAAACCGGTTGTTTTATATCAAAAATTTTTAAGCGCCGCGGACTTACTTCAACAAGTTTCCCAATAGCAACACTATTATATTTAATTGTATAATCTAATCCACTTTCTTCTTTAATCGGCTCCTCAAATTTTATATCATTCAGTCCACAAATTTTTAATAGAGAAGAAGCAATACCTTTTGCAACAAAAAAATCCGAGGGCTGTGATTTTTTCCTCCATTCATCATAATGATCAGACCCCGTCAGATATAAACTAAAGTGTTCTTCTTCCTTGTAAACTCCAGTCTGCTCAATTGAATAAGTTTTTCCAAATTCAAAAAAATGAAGATTAGCATTCTTTCTGTTGATATTGTAAGAGATGCTTTCAAGAGCTGTTTCAAGCATGGATGGCCGAAGCACATTCAATTCCACGGTTAAACTATTCATCATCTTCACTACATGCTTTGTCTCTTCTTCCGAATAATAATTACTGTTGGTGATAGAATTGGTAAGTATTTCACTGAACCCAAGACCTGTTAGATAATTACTTAATTTTTCTTTCAGGTTCTCCTTCAAAGCTAATTTTTCTGTGGCTGGAGTGATGGTGATTGCCTTCGGTATTTCAATATTGTCCAGACCATCAATCCTTACAACTTCTTCTACTAAATCTGCCGGCAATTTTATATCGGTTTTGTTATAAGGAACTGTGACCATCAATTCATTAACGGATTCATTTATTATATCAAACCCAAGATTCTCCAATATATTTTTTACCGCATCTGGCTGATAATTTTTGCCACTTAATTTTTTCAAATAACTATACTTTAATCCAACTTTTACTTTTTCTTCTCTCTTTGGATACACATCTTCAATATCACTTGCAATTGTACCGCCTGCAATTTCTTTTATCAAAAGTGCGGCTCGTTTCAGAACATTTACTGTATTTGAAATATCAACGCCTTTTTCAAAACGGGCAGCGGCATCTGTGCGCAGATCGTGATAAATAGATGTTCTGCGAATATTTACAGGATTGAACCATGCACTTTCCAAAAAAATATTTTTGGTTGAATTTTTTACACCACTTTTTACTCCCCCGTAAACGCCTGCAATACACATTCCTTCTTCGGCATTACATATCATCAGATCATTTGCCGTAAGTTTTCTTTCTTTTCCATCAAGCGTTGTGAATATTGAGCCTTCCGGTAAATTTTTTACAATTACTTTTCCGCCTTTTATTTCATCTGCATCAAATGCATGCAGTGGCTGACCTGTTTCATGCAAAATAAAATTCGTGATGTCGACAATATTATTAATAGGTTTTTGACCGATTGCCTTTAATTTATCCTGCAACCATTGCGGTGATTCTTTTACAGTAACGCCTGCAATGCTTATTCCCGAATACCGTTGACAAGCTTCTTTATTTTCAATCGTAACAGTTATCGGTAAATTATTATTGTCCGGTTTAAATGTTTCTGTAAAAGGCATTTTAGGTTTCACGGTTTTCTGTTCATGATGCGATAAATATGCGCATACATCTTTTGCAACTCCCAGATGACTCATCGCATCACTTCTGTTAGGTGTCAGCCCGATTTCATAAATCCAGTCTGCGTATGTTTTAAAATATTCTGATGCAGGTGTGCCAACTTCCGCATCATCAGGCAAAACCATTATGCCTGCATGATCTTCACTAAAACCAATTTCATCTTCCGCGCAAATCATTCCATGACTCTCTACACCACGAATCTTTGCAACCTTCATCGTCATTGGTTCTCCTTTCAAAGGATAAATTGTTGTTCCCACTGTTGCCACAACCACTTTCTGTCCTGCCGCAACATTTGGTGCACCGCAAACTATTTGCAGTAATTGTCCGTTACCCGTATTTACTTTCGTAACTTTTAATTTATCCGCATTTGCATGCTGTGCACACTCTACTACTTCACCGATAACTAATCCTTTCAATCCTCCTTTTATGCTTTCGTAATGTTCAAGGCTTTCCACTTCGAGACCAATTGCAGTAAGTATTTTCGATAATTTCTCAGGCTCAATTTTTTCAGGTAAATATTCACTTAACCAATTATACGAGATCGTCATTCAGTTCAATTTTAATCGGCTGCAAATATAATTCATGCCGTTAGCTCTTGCTGTTTAAATATTATGAGCCCGGCTTTATTTAACTATTCAACTTCCATACTAATGAACTTAATGATTAGAATGATTTTTATGATACCAGCTTTTGTATTCCATAGCATCGTCTGTTGCGTCGCAATCACTTTATCCGCAGAACGTATGGCAACAAGAGGAACAATGCTCAAGTTCATCTTGCATAGTATTCCCACTTGTGCTTTTAATCGGGAAGTCGGCAAGACCGAACGTCAAAAGCATTTGCATCATGTTGAAATTACTTTACGGACTTTCAGACTTGCTCAACAAAGTTCCGAACGCACAAGGGAGTGACACAACGGAAGCCCAATAGCAGCACCTGCGCCGGTTAAATAAAAATCTTATTATACTGTAACACTTTTGCATACACTGAAAAATAATCTATATTTAGTTCGTTCAAAATTGTTAGCGGTATGTGTGTACGTGTTTTATTTTCCCTGACCCTTTTGCTGATTATATCCACTTGCTTTGGTGAGGTGAAAGATTCCAATATTGTTGTTTCTGACAGTAAAGAACTGTACGAGTTTGTATGGCAAAAATCTCAGAACAGTGTGCAGGTTAAACAAAACCTGAGCACTTCATATTTCTGTAACGATTTCAGAACAACCATTCCAATCGCAGAATTTTATGATAACGAAACATCTATTGACAACGTGGATTTTATTGTTGATGGTAAAAAACCAAAAGATATAAAACCGCGGTTTTCTTATTATTCTGTCGATGATTATTTTTATTCTGATGAGCATATCTGTTATTTTCCTCTTCCGCTTGAAAGAAAGGGAAGTACAAGCAGCGTGCTTTTTAAAAAAACAATTTCAGATCCGCGTTATTTTTTGAATGTTTATTTTTCTGAATCTTATCCCGTGTTGCATAAAGAAGTTACTATTAAAGTTCCGCGCTGGATGAAAGTTGAATTGAAGGAAATTAATTTTAATGGGTATGAGATAACCAAAACTTCAAATTACGATAATAATAACGACGCGGATGTTTATACTTATACAATAAAAAATTTGCCGCCGAGAGAAAATGAAGACGAATGCCCGGGCCCTTCTTACATCTATCCGCACATACTTGTTCTTTCAAAAGAAGCGACTGTCGAGAATGTGAAGAAAACTTATTTCAATAGTGTTGCTGATCAATATGCATGGTACAAACAATTAGTAGGAAACATTGGAAGCAATGATGCAATTGTAAAAGTAAAAGCACAGGAAATTACTGCAGGTATTACGAATGATCTTGATAAAATAAAAGCTGTGTTTTATTGGATGCAAAACAATGTTCGGTATGTTGCTTTTGAGGATGGCATTGCAGGATTCAAACCTGATAAGGCGGATGAAGTGATACGCAAAAAATATGGTGATTGTAAGGGCATGGCTAACGCAACAAAAGAATTATTAAGAAGTCTTGGTTATGATGCGCGGCTTTGCTGGATCGGCACAAATCATATTGCTTATGATTATTCAACACCATCTCTTTCCGTGGATAACCACATGATATGCGCACTGAAATTCCAGGGCGAAATGTATTTTCTTGATGCTACGGAAAATTATCTTGGCTTTGATGAATATGCAGAACGCATACAGGGAAGGCAAGTGTTGATAGAAGATGGAGATAATTATATTCTTGCCAATATTCCTTCAACAACGTATCAGCAAAATCTTGATGAAGAAAAAAGAATATTGAAAATTGACGGGACAGATTTGAAAGGAACGGCAACCCACGTATGGAAAGGAGAAGAAAAAGAATATGTGCTTTCAGAACTTAACTCAATTAAAAAAGATAAATCAATTGAATCGTTTACAAAGTATTTATCTCTGGGCAATAATGATTATGTAATTACAGATCTTAAAACTTCTAACCTCAATAATTATGATAAGGATATTTCAGCCATGTACAACATAGATCATAAAAATGCGGTTTCATCTTTTGATAAAGAATATTATGTCGATCTTGATTTTACCAAAGAACTGAATGATTTTATTTTTGATACCACAAAAAGAGATCTTGATTTTTGGTTTGATTATAAAATGAATCTCAGTAAGCAGACCGAACTTGAAATTCCGAACGGTTATTCGGTTACGAGTCTTCCTCCAAACGTAGAAATAACAAACCCGGCTTATGAATTCTCTATTTCTTACTCACAGGCAAACGGAAAAATTATTTATAAAAAAAATCTTGCGATAAAAAATATCAGGATCTCTAAATCAATGTTTGAACAATGGAATAAAGACGTTCAGAAATTGAAAGCTTCTTATAATGAACAAATTGTTTTAACCTCTAAATAAAATCCTATGCTAAAAACTTTTGGTGCCTTTTTATTAATTGTATTTTCTGTCACCGTTGGTGTTGCACAAAAGCAGGAAATAAAATACAATGAGCGGGCTGCTGAAGTGCAAAAGGAAATTTGGAGCAATCCTTCAGAAGCTTTTAAAGTAACACAGGTACCTGGTGAAATGAACAATGAAAGTGCTGTGATAATTGCCCGTTCATTTGAAATCATTAACTCGGCTAAATCTAAATTGAAATTCGGATTAGGTTTTACGCAACGAATAACCTATCAAACAACTATTCATGAACGTGTGAAGATAAATGATAAAGCAGCACTGGATGAATATTCTACCCTTGAATACACAAAAAAACTCGATCTTACTTACTCACGTGGATTTTTGAAATTGTACAATAAAATGGATTCATACATCGGTGCAAAAATTATAAAACCGGATGGAACCGAATCGATAGTCAATACAAACGAAGAAGTGTTCACAAGAGATGAGGATAAGGATAAGGAAGGAAAACTTGCTATCTCAAATCTCCAGGTTGGAGATATACTTGATTACTACATTCGCGTAGAGAAGGTGCAGGAAGCAAGCAATGAAGTACAAGGACCTTACACTTTTTTAATGGGCGGCGAGTACCCGATGCTTTATTACAATGCCCGGTTGCAATTGGATGAACATGTGGGCGTTGAATATATCAGTGCAAACGGAGCGCCGTCTTTTAAAGAAAGCAAGAATAATAATGGTGATATAATCCTGGAATTAACACAAAAAGATTTTCCAAAATATCAAAGCACATTATGGACTTCGCCTTTGCGGCAATATCCTTACATTTCGTTGCAGTATAAATTTGTATCAAAATCTGAAGACAATCATACACATTTTAATCGCGGTGAAGTAAAGCATGGCTCTTTAAGTGACGATCTCGTTGATCAGTTCAAAAGAACTATTGAATCACCATCTTCTGCTTTACTCGATTTTTATCCGCTCGCTTTAACCGAAAATTATTTTAGCGGTGCAAAAAAAATGAAAGATGCGCCGCAAGACAGTGTTGTAAAAGTGTTATACAATGCCTGGCGATACAATGCATTTTGTTCTTTCGCAACCGATGATATAAACATGGCGAACGACATTAATTACAGTTATGCCAATAGCTTGGTTGGTGCTATTAATTTAAGCAGGATGCTTACTTCAATTGATATAGATAATGCAATCTATCTCGTGTGTTCACGCAATTCAACAAGTTTAAAAAATGTAATGAACATGAACGATTTTGAAGCGCTTGTAAAAGTATCTGCCGTAAAGCAGTACTGGCTTGCGTTTGATGATATTGTAACACAGTTCGATGAAATACCTGCACGATTCCAGGGTGAAGATGCAATAACAATGAAGCCAGAGAAACAAAAAAAATCCGTTAGTTATTATATTGGGCATGGCAAGATTCCTGTAACAACTGCTGACGACAACACAATAACAGAAAACATTGATATAACTTTTGATTCTTCCAATATACAATTGCTGCACATCAGCAGAACATGTCAACAAACAGGCGCATTAAGGCACAATGATCAAAAGCAGTTGTTGCTGATGGAAGATATGGAAGCAGATCTTGCAACCAACATCACGCAAAAAAAATTTGTTGAAAGATTAAGTGCCGATAAAAAAAATCAAAAGCTTGTTGATGAATTTTCTGCAGCGTTTGCAAAAGAACGAAGCAATCAAAGATCATATTTTTTTAACGAGATAGATCAGCAGTACGACAATAAGCCAAAGGACATCACTAACTACACAATATATCAACCGGCATTGTTTAGCAGTAAAGAATCCTTCGAATACAGCAGCACTTTCAGTATGGAGAACTTTGTAAAAAAAGCAGGTAATAATTATATTCTTGAAGCAGGAAAACTTATAGGCACTTATCAAAAGGTTGATGAAAAAGAGCGCAGCCGCAGTATAGATGTTTACATGCCGTGTGCAAGAATGTTAACCTGGAATATCACTGTCAATATTCCGAAAGGATACAGTGTAAAAGGCGTTGATGAAATGAATAAATCATTAAGCAATGCAACGGGTTCATTCAACTGCACAGCTACAACAAATGGAACTTCAGTGAAAATAAAAGTTTCAAGAATGTATTCAAACAATTTTGAAAAGGCTGATGCGTGGCCAAAGCTGCTCGAGTTGATGGATGCATTTTATAGCTTCACTGCACAAAAAATTTTATTCGAAAAAATAAAATCCTAGTGCACTAATAAAAAAATTATTGCGCCTCTTTTTAAATAAGAATTTCAACAATACTTAACTTGTGCCCTTTCTTATATTGCTAAACCGATTGTTGCTTTGAGATTTCTTTTACTGTTTTGTCTTTCCATTGCTTGTCTTTCATTAACTGCACAAAAAAAGGATAGTGCATATCAATTGCATATTCGCAAAGCTGTATCGCCGATTGTTGTTGACGGTAAAATGAATGAACAAACATGGCTTGATGCAGATGTTGCCGGTAATTTTTGGCAGATGATTCCGATGGATACAAGTCATGCTATTGTTCCAACAGAAGTACGCATGACATATGATAATGTAAATCTTTACATCATTGCGATTTGCTATAAAGTAAAACCCGTGCCTTATATGGTTGAATCGCTGCGCCGCGATTGGAATTTTGGTAAGAACGACAATTTTATTTTTTGCCTCGATCCTTTCGAGGACCGTACAAATGGCTTAACCTTCGGTGCAAATGCAGCAGGTGCACAATATGATGGCATGTTGTATGAAGGAGGTTCAAACAATCTTAACTGGGATAACAAATGGATTTCTTCCGTAAAAAATTATTCGGACAAATACATTTTTGAAGCCGCTATTCCTTTTAAAACAATCCGCTATAAAAAAGGTGAACTGCACTGGGGAATAAATTTCAGCAGGCTTGATATTAATGTTGCCGAGAAATCAGCGTGGGCTCCGGTTCCAAGACAATTTCCTTCCGTGTCTCTTGCATATACAGGCACGCTTGTGTGGGATCAGCCTCCGCCCGATCCGGGTTTAAACATTTCTATTATTCCATATGCATTGGCAGGTTTGTCAAAAGATTATGAACATAACACGAAAACAACTTATAGAAAAGATATCGGCGGTGATGCAAAGATTGCTATCACATCTTCACTCAATCTTGATCTCACAGTGAATCCTGATTACTCACAAGTTGAAGTTGACAGGCAGGTTACCAATCTTGATCGCTATGAATTATTCTTTCCCGAGAAACGGCAATTCTTTTTAGAGAACAGCGATCTGTTTGCAAATTTTGGTTATCAGAATATCCGCCCTTTTTTTTCAAGAAGAATTGGTTTGAATGTACCCATCAGTTTTGGTGCAAGATTGAGCGGAAGCCTTAATAAAAACTGGAGGATCGGTGCGATGGACATGCAAACAAAAAGTGTTGACGAAGAAGGCTTGCCCGTTCAAAACTTTGCGGTGATTGCATTACAACGAAGAGTATTTTCACGCTCAAATATCCGCTTCATATTTGTAAATAAACAATCCCTTAATTATGATGTACCGAAAGATTCAACCGTTCCAACCTATTCTTTATATAATCGAAACATTGGCGTGGAATATAATCTTGCTTCGTCAAATAATTTATGGACCGGCAAAGCAATGTTTTTAAAATCTTTTAGTCCCGGGAATACCGATAAAGATTTTGTTTTTGCCGATAGCCTTCAATATCTCAGCCGAAATTGGAAGATCTCTTGGGAAAATGAATTTGTGGGAGAAAATTATACTGCAGAAGTTGGATATGTTCCCCGAAAAAATTATGTGAAAATCAATCCGTCAATAGCGTATTTATTTTTTCCCAAAGCCGGTGCCATTCTCAGTCACGGACCAAAAATAAGTTCGCTTTATTTTTTCAATAAAACATTTGAACAAACGGATAACACAACATTCCTTTCCTATCTTTTTAATTTTCGCGATCAAAGCACAGGCGATGTTTGGATAGCGCATGATTATGTGCAATTGCTTCAGCCTTTCGATCCTACAAATTCCAATAAAGACACCTTGTCAACAGGTACAGAACATCGATGGAATTCTTTTGGAATTGATTATGTTTCTAAACCCCAAAAATTATTCACGTATGATTTTTCAACACGCCTTGGTGGTTATTATGCGAATGGTACGCGTCTGAATCTTGCAGGCGATGTAGGATATCGCTTTCAACCTTACGTAAGCATCACTTTAAGTGCAAGTTATAATCACATCGATTTGCCTGAGCC
>Ga0070664_100001498_pt1 | contig 18609 bp, 16 predicted proteins | sample KBSC73metaG_FD_65863 | JGI IMG/M metagenome (GOLD analysis project Ga0070664, IMG submission 65863) | Corn rhizosphere microbial communities from Kellogg Biological Station, Michigan, USA - KBS C7-3 metaG | ecosystem: Host-associated > Plants > Roots > Rhizosphere > Soil ... | reverse complement strand
ATGGGCATCGTGCGTCATCGCGGCCCATGCCGAAGTGCTCATCAGCACGAGGGCAGCCGCAACTCCAATTCCACACCGTCGCTGGCTCATTGAAGCACCCATACGTTGATCCTCCTCAATTCACACTGACATCGGCGCCACCGGCACCGTGCCGTTCTCATCAGTAAAGTCTGGCAGAGGCCAAATGCCTTGGAGGGATCATCAGGAGGCCAGTCCATCTTTCCCCGTTCCTCCACCAGACAGCTCGTACACGCGGGAACCACACCCTCAAGAAACCGTCGGGATGTAGAGCAAAACCCGTTCCGATGGGGCTCGGCGTTTGGTGCTGCAGATTTCCAAGGCTTTTTGCGAGGACAGAAGAGATGACGCCTGAATCAATGGGGCGCTGACGCCCCTTCCATCCCGGCGTGGCCGATAAAACTCTTGTGATGGCAATCAGTTGAGAGAGATCCGCGGCTAAAGAAGAATGGGGCGTTCGTGCCCCACAATATGCAGACCAAGCAATGGGGACACGATCAAAAGGTGCCGCGCAGTCCGTGTTTTTTGACCATGCGCTCAATCGTTTTTCGATCGACGCCGGCTTCACGAGCGGCCCGGCTCATGTGACCTTCATTGCGTTTTAGGAGATCCAACAAGAAATTCCGCTCGAAGGCCTCGACGGCCTGCTGCTTGGCCTGTTTGAATGATCCTGCTTCGGCGGACGTGGAGTCTTTGTCGGCCAGGGCCTGCAATCGATCGGGCAGATGGGTGCTCATCACCGTATGGCCGTCGACCAGTACCGCGGCGCGTTCCATGACATTTTGCAGTTCACGCACGTTGCCGGGCCAGCTATAGCGCATCAACAGATCAGCAGCGGAAGGATCGATCGCCGGTATTGAACCGGTGTCCGTCTGCACCCGCTGGACAAAGCGCGTCACGAATTCGTTGGCCAAGAGAAGAATATCGCCCTCTCGCGAACGGAGCGGCGGGAGCGACACGGGGATGACGTTCAAGCGATAGTACAGGTCCTCGCGGAACGTACCCTTGCGGCACAAATCTTCGAGGTCCTGATTGGAGGCGGCGATGACCCGCACATCGACGTGCATGAACTTGGTTCCGCCGACGCGGCGCACTTGGCGTTCCTGAAGGACGCGCAACAGACGGGCTTGAAGATTCGGACTCATACCGCTCACTTCGTCGAGGAACACGGTCCCGCCATGCGCGATCTCGAAGAGGCCGGGTTTGACCGCGTGCGCGCCTGTGAAGGCCCCTTTCTCGTGGCCAAAGAGTTCGGATTCCAACAGCGAGTCGTTCAGCGACACACAATCCACTGGAATGAACGGGTGCTCGGCGCGACGGCTTTTCTGATGAATGTACCGGGCCAACAACTCTTTGCCGGTGCCGCTCTCCCCATACACCAGCACATTGGAGTCGGTCGGAGCCACGCGATCGGCAAGTGCACACACGCCTTTCATCGGCTTGCTGCTGCCGACCATTTGGACGCTCCCGTCCGTCGCGGATGCCGCTGGACGCGGCACTGCCGCCGCCCGCGTTGGTGCATCGCCCCCAGCTTCGACCGCGAAGGCCCGGCGCACCACCTGGATCAACTCCTCACTCGTGAACGGTTTCGTGATGTAGTCGAAGGCGCCATACCGCATGGACGTCACCGCGGTTTCGATCGTCGCGTGTGCGGTGACCAGTACGACCCGCACGGCCGGATCGAAGCGCTTTGCGGCGGTCAAGACTTCGATACCGTCCATTTTGGGCATGCGAAGATCGGTCAGCACAAGCCCAGGATGCTCACGCTCGAGCAGCGCCAACGCCTGACCGGGATTGGACGTCCCGATGCAGTCGTACGGCACGCGGCTCAGGATCCGCCGGCAGTTCTCCAACGCATCCTCTTCGTCATCCACGATCAGGATTTTGCCTGCGATTCCCACGATGCCCCTCTCGCAGTGGTGACGGACCGTCCGACGGTCGGCAGCACCACAGTAAAAATCGCCCCTGTTTCTCCATTTTTCACTTCGATGCGTCCTCGATGGTCCGAGACGATGCCGTAGGTCAAGAACAACCCGAGTCCAGTGCCCTGTCCAGCGGGTTTCGTACTGAAGAAAGGCTCGAAGACGCGGTCAATGTTGGCACTGGGAATGCCGGGACCGTTGTCTGTCACACGGATTTCCACCCACGGCTGCCCTTCCATCTCAATGAGCGACGTCTGCACGGCAACCCAGCCGGCGCCGCTGCGTCCGCTGGCCGCGTCGATGCCGTTGTTGATGAGATTGAGAAGGACGGTTTCCAGGCGGTCGCGGTCGCCCATAATGGGCGGCAACGTGGGGGTTAGCCTGGACTCCAGCCGCACCGCCAGCGCCGAGGTCCGTTCGCCAGCAAGGGCAAGACAGCTGCGCACCACACTGTTCATCTCTACAGCCTTGAGGGTCGAGACGGTACCGCGGGAAAAGGTCAAAATGCTTCTGGTCACCCGCGAAATGCGTTCTGCGTGCGAACGAATGGTCATCAAATCCCGCCGCAACTCCGCCGACATCGGCAAGCGCACGGCATCGTCTTCCATGCATTCGATGCGGTTCAAGATGATGCCTAACGGATTGTTGATCTCATGGGCGATGCCGCTGGCGACCTTGCCCAGAGTCGCGAGGCGTTCCGCCAGCTCCAGGCTCTGCATGTGCTTTGTAATTTCCTGCGTTTTCTCTTCGACGCGGCGGGCGAGACCGCGATTCAGCCCTTCGAGTTCTTCCCGCGAGGCCTTCAATCGATCGGCCATGCGGTGGACGGCGGCGGACAGATTTTCAAACTCGTCACCTGTCTTGATATTGATCGGCGCATCGTACGTACCCTGGCTGATCGCTTCGACACCGGTCTGCAGCAGTTGAATCGGCCGGGCGATCCGGGCCGCCACATACCTGCCCATCGCCCAGAGCAACACCAGCATCACCACGCCGATCGCCGCGAGATTTCTCACCTGATCGTGGATCGGGGCATAGCTCTCCCCCGGCTGCTGCCTGACAAAAATATGCCACGTATTGTCCGGCAACTTGAGTCCATTCACCGGCGCGTACCCGACGACGGTGTCGGACGCCCCATGTCCGTCATCTTCCGCGATGGCCCAGCCCGGGTCTGACGACACAATCATGGCCATTAACTGACTGGGAATCCGATGCGCCTCACGGGCGAGGATGGGACAGACCAGCGGCTGCCCAGCCGCATTGAACAGCATCGCATGGCCGGTCTGTCCGATCTTGATCTGTGCGATCATCGCAAAAAGACCGTCGAAGCGATAGGAGGCGACCACGGCACCGATCACGTTCTGCTGCCGGTCGTCGAAAATCGGCACCGCGATATCCAATGTTTCATCGGATGCTTTGAAGGCGCCTTCCTCTGCAGGAATCAGCTCACTCAGATAGACATCCTCGCCGCTTTCGCGAAGGGCTTTCCACCACGCCTCATCCCCGAAATAATACCGGTCCGGCTCAGAACTCGCGGCCACCAGCGCTCCATGCTGGTCCACAATGAAGAGTCCGATGATCTTGTCGCCGTCGCGAACCTTGGTCTCCAGAAGGAACCGAGAGAGCTCGGCGTTCAGTAACGCTCCCGCATGGTCACTCCCCTCTTTCCAGAGCTGTGTCCTGGCGTTGATCAAGACCGAGGCTTTTTCCTTGTCGGGTGGATAGGCGGAATTGGCCACTTCAACCGGCAGGCGCACGCGCAGCGGTGCCGAGGCCAGCAAGCGGACGTTGCGCACCTCACCCTGCACGAGCATTGTGACCTCATCGGCTGCCTGAACGGCGACGGCCTGCAGGTTCCCTCCGATCACGTCCCGCAACGATTGCATGCCGGAGACATAGGCCAACACCAAGCCGATCACGAGCGGGATACAACCCACCAGGACGATGGCCCAAACGATGCGTCCGCGAATGGTTCGGATTTTCACGACAGACTCCGGCCTCTGATGCGTCATTTTACGAAACGGAGGCGGCAAAACTCTAGCCCGTTGTGGACTGGACCAGCGGCTGCTCAAAAAACTCGCCTATCCCACCCGCCCGATCCACCGATTGCTTCGCAATCGATTTCCCGGGACGCGCCGTTTGCCCATGCAAGGCCGCAGCGAATATCAGACACAGGCTGCTCACACAGGTCAACCAACAAGGCCGCAGGAAGCTTGGGCAACGAGGCGTACGTTTTTCAGCACGTTGAGTTGAACAAGCGACCGGGAACGACGCTCGGGAAAGCGCGCGAAGCGCGTGGGGTGGGCGGATGAGTTTGTCGCATGTTTCAGCAACCTGCGCTAGAAGAAGGACATCGAGGCGTACGTGACCGTGGAATTGTACTGATCGGTGATACCCCGGTCGTAGCGAAGCACCTGCCCTTTTTCGGCCTGGATCAGCCGCAGCAGGCAGTAGATCGGCGAGAACCCGGAAATGCGCCGTTGGTCCTTTTCTTTTTGGATATAGGCGGCAAATTCCTCCGGTTTGAGGTCCTCGACGAACTTGAGCATCTCGAGGTCGTACTGCATCGTTCGATGGAAGGAAAAATCGGTCGGCGGCGCGCTGTCCCCATAGCGCATGCCGAGATGGGCCAACTCTCCGGCAGCAATGACACAGGCGTTCTTGCCCGAAGCCGAAATGGCCTCACGCATGGCCGCAACGAATCGGTCGACAGACGCGCGCACGGACGGATCATTCAAACTCATCGCGGAGAAGGACGACAGGACCGGCACAAACGTCATCGGTTCGGCGGCCCCGGTGTTGGTTTGCACAAACGGCAACTGAAACTCGATCGCGTGTTCGGAGAGATGGGCGATGTCTTCGGTAAAATATTCCGGCACGAGCGCCTTGAGCCGGTCCACGATGGGCCGGTCGACCGGCACGACGCCAAAGGGTGTCTCGAAATCCTTGTCGGTGAGCGCGAAGGGCTGTTCGAGTCCGGCATGCGCGGTGCCGATGATGACGAGCACGTCCGGCTGGTGGGCTTCTTGAAGTTCCTTATACGCCCAGGCATAGATCGGACCGGCCTGCTTGAGCTCATAGGTCGGCACCACTAATCCCTTGATCGGTTTGCCTTTGTTCTCCGACGGCTTAAAATCCGGCCCTTCCTTGGACGAAAAAAATCCATCGATCTGTTTCTTGAGCGGCCCCCTCTCCCCTTCATAGCTCTTCCCTGCAAAGGCCGCAGGACGCACCGCGGCTTGCCGGTAGGCGACGCGTGCCTGGTCCTTGGCCCCCTCCGCGCGCTCGCCCTCGAGGAACAGCTTGGTGTCGAGATCTCCGACCAATTGCTCGACTTTCCCGGGCATCAGAAATTCACCGAACCGTTTGAGATAGAGCGCGCCAATTTGCTGTAACGAATGGTCGCCGTCGAAATGTTGAATGATGAAAAAATAATTGAGCGGGAGGACAAGTTTGTCTTTGCTGAGGCCGCTGGGGTCCCACAGCACGACGTATTGCTCTTCCCCTTCCTTCACCGGGGAAAACTGAAGATTTCTCAAGACGGGATACTGTTTGGGATCTTTGGCGGTGTCTGTCGTCATAAGTGCCTGTAAGGCGAATGTGGCATTTTAACGAACCGGTTTCCTACCCTGCAACTGCCCCTGATCCATGCGAATGCGCAGGATAGACTATTCCGACTGTGGCGGGGAACTCGAGGACCTTCGACTCAAGAGAAACAGCGCCCCGATCGTGGCGATCGCCAGCCACAAGGTCGGACGGCCGTAGGATGCATCGGAGAACTCGATCAGATCCGTCAACCGGCCGATCAACAGCGACATACGGGCCATGACGGTGTATCCGAACGCCGCGCCGAAAGCGATCATCAGAAACACGATTCCCGTCCTGGCCACGACCTTGCCGGGACCGCTGTGTTCGATTGAGAAGAAGAAATAGAACAGGACGGAGCTCACGCCGATCAGGATAATAATGGCGTTGAGATTGCTCGCCGGATTGAAGAGGTTCATCGAAAACGTCAGGCCGTCTCCGCCAGCCATGGAGAGCAGGGGCCTGACGGTATCTTCGACCTGCTTCAAAATGAACGATGATATCGTGCGCGGAATGGCGAGCCCGGATCCGACTCCGACGATAAAGGCGAAGGCATACCTGGACATCCAAGCCGCTTTGGGCACATAGCGCGTGAGCATCAGCAAGCCGATGGCGACCGGAATCAGCAGTGCGATCTCCCCGTGCTCGACGATCGGCTTATAAATCAAATTCACCACCACGGAATCACAAGTCTTGACGATGGTATAGCCGACTGACACGCCCACATAGAGATGCTCGGCGAGTTTGAAGAGCGGATTGTCTTTGTAGAGGAACGAGAAGATGAACAGGGTTAATCCGGTGGCCATCCACGCGCCTAAAATGGTGATATCCATCTCACCGTCCCGCTTTAGTGTGATTCACGGCTGCGCCTCTGCTGTTGTCGAAGCGAAAAATAGAAAAGATTGCAGATCGCGACGAGCACGATAATCGCCAGGTGGGTCGCCGACTGCGCGTCCATGCCGGCCACCGCTCTCCCCTTTTGTCCGACCAGGCTTTCGTATTCGGCCGCACCGCGCAGACCGCCGATCAACCCGTTGAGCTGCCCGCTGCGCAACAGCGGATACAGTCCTGGGGCCATCACGCCGGTGCACCCACCGCCCAACTCGAACTTATATTTGTCTTTCCCGTAGACGTACCAGGCTTCCACGCCGGGATTGCCTGCTCCGAGGCTGATGGCATAGGTCACATCCTTCAAACTCTGCACACCTTCCAGCACAGGAATGCCCTTTGTCGCCTTGCCTCCGTAATCATTCGGAAACGCCGTGTACAGATCCTGGCCCATGTTGATAATGACGGCGGGACCGCCGGGGCTCCAGCCCAGAAAGACATAATCCTTGCCATTCTCTTTACCCACCTCCTGGGCAACCTGCGTCAGGAGTTGATCGGCCATGCCGGTGCCCGACACCCATAATGTCATGGCGACGACCCTGAGATTCTTCCGAAAGGCGTGTCGTAGGAGAGCGATGGCCTGGGGATGCAATTCAGGCTTGGACGCGGGGTCAAAATCGATGGAGAGCAGAAACACCGAACGTTCGGGCAACGACTCAATATAATCGTAGATGCTGCGAACCTCGGGGGAAATTCGGATCGGCAGCCCGACCGGATACAACAACGGCAGTAGCGTGCACAGGCCGATCACGAGGAAGATGATCCGCCGGTCGATTTTCAACATGCGCTCGGATAGCGTCATGTCATCGTTTCTCCTGCACCCTTCGACCCATCTGTTGTGGGTGGCGCCGAGCGGGCGCCCAGTCGAGCGCAGCGGGGGTCCCCACACCGGGCGGGGGTGCGAGCACAGCTGGGCTGCTTGGCGACAGGACCCACAACTTTCACTCCTTCCCACCACCCAGGTAGGATCGCTCGACGCCGAAAATGATTTTGAAAGACAGCGCAATGGCACCCAGGCTCACGCCGATCAAAATGGCACGCCGGACCGAGGCGTTGAGCACATTGAGAATCCACTGCGACACGTCGCCGCTCAAAGGAATCAGATACTCGCCGAGCGGCACGCGGCCCATCATCACGATCACCGCAGCGACCAGGAGGACTGCCGCCTCGCGGCTCCTCGCCCGGAACGACCGGTAGGCCGCAGACGCAATGAAGAACGCCAGGATGGCGAACATCGTGCCCTGCAACGGCACCATCATGAAGCTATAGACCCAGCCGAACGCCGTCATCGCGCCGTCCAGACTCTCCTTGCCCCGAGCCAACGCGCCGGCGACAATCGTCACGAACACTCCGGCATAGAGCACGAGACTGTATCCCCACCCGGCTTCCTGCCGGCGGATCTTGACCGCATGTTGGTGAAAGAGACTGCTCACGCCGAGCACCAAGGCGAAGCCGCCGATGATCTGCAGCCACTTGGTGGCTGATGTCAGCAGGAGCTCAGAGGACGGATGTGGGACATAGTATTGTCCGGCGAACACGAGGCCGGTCACCATCGTAATCAGCAGCGGCAGCTGGCGGCGAAGAAAAATCATTTGAGATCCTTGAAGAAATCAAGAAGCAGCTGCGGCCACGACGCACCGGTGGCCGCGCTGACCGTGGCGAGCAGCGTGCCGACCAGGATGACGCTCAAAATCACTGCTTTGCCGATGTCCTGGCCACGCAGGGTGCCGACCTGGATCGGCTCCTTGGAGAGATAGGCGCTGGCCGCATAGAGTTCCTCGCCGATCAGGGTATAGTCGCAGGTGGTCACGAAGAACGGCAGCTGGTGATCGGAGTCGGTCCCCGCGATTTGGATCGCGCCCGTGCTCGCGCCGGTTTCCGTCAACAGCAGTGATTCGGCAAAATAGGACCCCATGAAAAAGTTCGCTGCGGGCTTCTTGCGCAGCATGATCCCGTCCACGGCCGCCGTGTAGCTGAACTGATCGGAGGTAATGAAAAAGTTGGAGTCCTCTTTGAAGAGATCGGGCTTCCCCGCCTCGAGATAGGCCTGCTTCGTGATTTCCTGACAGACCGCCATCGTAATCGGATCGCGATGGGGCACCATTAACTCGGTCTCGTAAGCGGCCGTCCGTTTGGCCACTCGTCCGAGAATGACGGCCGCGGCGATCGTCGACGGGTCACCCATGTCGTGCGCGCCCGTCAGATAAAGGATGGGCTTGCCCAATTCGGTCGCGCGTCCAATGGCCTCATCGACGGCATCGAGGCCGGGAATGCGGCGCAGGAAGATGTCGTTCCGCTTCGCATGGCTGATCGCATAAAACACGAGGGCGCCAAAGCCCAGCGCGAGTAATAAGTTATTGAGCTGGTTCCAATTGAACCAATTGGGGCTAGGCATCGCCTGCAGCACAGGACCGAAGGCCCGTTCATCGCCCCTGCGCATCGCGACCGACACGGCATACGCAGCACCGTCTTTCAGATCGACACCCTTGCCATTTTTAATCACATAGTGATGCCAGGTTCGTTCGGCCGCTCTGGTCCACCAGGCTCCCTTGGCATCTTTCACATAGCGGGTATTCGCCGGAAACTCGGCAATGACTTTGAGTGAAGCCGGATCGCTGGCACCAGCCTCACCGACGAGAACCTGATACTGCGCGTCCGGCGCATCGGAAAGACTTGGAGTCCAGACGGCGGTCAAACTTCCACCACCATCGTTCGGCGTATCGACGACGTGAAGCTCGGCAGGAGCGCTGACTGAGGGTGCCGCGAAAAGTGTGGCCTCAGGTCCCGTCCATAATAGGAACCAGAGGACCGCGGCGGTCGGTCGGACGATGCGGCGGAAGCCTCTCACCCTTCGATCACCTCGATATTCGTTCTTGGAATGACCGCTCGTGCCCCATCGGCAAAGGTGACTTCCAATACGCGGACGTCGCTCTCGGTGGGAATTCTTGCGAGGTCAGACGGGAGCGCAGACACCTCGCCGATTTTTCCGAAAAGCGGATCCCGAATGATCCGAACGGCATCCCCCAGCCGGATCCCCGTTCGTTCACCTTCAGCCGGCGCATCAGTCGTGACCGCCGAGCGCGGAATGATGATCTCCGGACGGATCACCCCGGCCCTGATCTGAGTCGAGCCGGAGATCGACGCCTTTTGTCCGTTGTGAGCGGACAACAGCCGGAAGGTCTTCGAGGCCATCGGAATCGTTCCGAACCCCTCGGTGAGAATCAGCGTGAACCCCACCTGCTCGCTCCCGGTGATGGCTACGCCCAAGTCGTAGCCCAACAGCGCGCGGAGATCCTTATCATGAATCCCGCCGACAACCAAGCCGGCAATGCCAAGTTCTTTCGCCCTGGCCATGGTTTCGGCCGGGAGAAACGATCCCCCGACCACGATCTTTCCCTTCATGTCCGGTTTGAGATGGCCGGGCCCCAACGGCTCGTCCGGCGAGGCCACTGCCACCTGCAACTCGCCCCAGACTTCTCCGCCGATGCCAAAAATTCCCTGCACCAGACTACACGTCGCTTCCACCAGGACGCCCTGACGGGGGATGGTTTCCACGATCGTCCCGTCGATATAGGCCAGGAGGTTGAGGACACGTGGAGGTTCCCGCAGCAGCACCTGCCCTGTCACTTCAGACAGCGATTCGATCGTCCCCGCCACCGGAGAACGGATCTCGGTCTTGAACCACTTGATCAACGGCTTGTTTTCCGCAAGGATTTCGTCCTTCGCAACGGTATCGCCCTCTTTCTTGACCAGATACTCCTTGATCTCATCCGGGGCGATGCTGAGTTGATTAGCGAGATTGACGGGATAGACTTTCCCCGGAAGTTCAGCGCGGGCGACAGTCTGATGCGACCGCACCCGATCCCCGATCTTCACCAACAGCGTCCCCGGCAGCGGCAACAGCCGCCGGCGTTTGATGACCGTGCGATCAGCGACGGCTAGTCCTGGGGTATAGGAATGCGCCATGACAAGTTGCTGAAAAAGCCCTCTCCCTATCCTTTCGGGTAGAGATCCACGGCACGATACCACTTGTTCAGCGCGGCCACCCGAGCGGACGGCTCGGCCGGTAACTGGAATGGACGTCCACGGCCATCGAACAACAGCCCGACGACGCCGCCTTGCACATCCCGGGTCATCGAAGCACCGGGGCCCGCCCCTGCATCGACGGATTTGACCGGATGCACTGTGACTTTGGCTTTTGATCCGGCTTCGAGCGAATACGGTTTGAGATCTCCGAAGAGCAGCCGGTCCTTCACCGTCCGGCCGTCGTCGAACACGATTTGGTACTCGGCACAGGGCTCCCCGTCTTTGCCCTGTCCGATCGGCGCGACACAGGTGCCCAGATAAATCATGCAGTCGCGCACGAACACATCGGTAGCGGCCTTCTCATTGATGGTCGACAGCACACCCAAGTGCGGCATCATGAAAATGCTGTCGACGGACAGCATGGTAAATCCCAAGGGCTCATAGGCATCGATCATCATCAGCATGGATTGGATCCGCCGCGGGGCATGTGACAGAATGCCGCCGCTGCCGACGATCAAGTCCAACTTGCGCATATCGATCAACGTGCGGCCCGACGTCTGCTGCTCGAAGACATCCGAAATCGTGCGCTCCTGCTGAACGCCCTTCAGGCTCGTCGCCAGCGATTTATGATGGATCAATGCCAGCCGCAGGGCTTCGCGGGCAATCGCGTGCTCGATCTGCAATTCATCGAGCGTCTGCGGAATCGTCGTGGGACGGATCATTTTGTTCTTGATGCGGTTGCGAAGCGTCTGCTCGTCGATCGTGAAGGGCACCCAACGCATGATATTGGCCAGCCCGGCCTCAGCCAGGACGTTGGAAATACTGTAGGACATGCCCAGGTTCGCGCTCACGGTCCGGTTGAAGACACCCTCGAAGACGGAAAAGACGTCCGTCGTTGCCCCGCCGATGTCGACGCCGATCAGATTGAGATGCTCGCGCTTGGCGATGGTCTCCATGATGAGCCCGACGGCCGCGGGGGTCGGCATGATCGGAGCACCGGTCATCTCGATGAGTTTCTTATACCCCGGCGCCTGCTGCATCACGTGCTCGAGAAAGAGATCGTGAATCTTATTCCGGGCCGGCGCCAGATTTTCCTTCTCTAAGACCGGGCGGATGTTGTCCGTGACTTCCAATGCCGTCTTCTCACCGAGGATCTTCCGGACTTGAGTCTGAGCGTCCTTGTTGCCCGCATAGATCAGCGGGAGCTTGTAGGTCAGGCCGAACCGCGGACGCGGTTCCGCGGCGGCAATGTAGTCCGCCATCTCCACGACGTGGGTGACCGCGCCCCCGTCCGTTCCGCCCGACATGAGGATCATGTCCGGACGCATCGACCGGATACGTTCGATTTTTTCGTGTGGCAATCGGCCGTCGTTGGAGGCCAGCACGTCGATCACGATCGCGCCGGCGCCCAGCGCGGCCCGCTGCGCACTTTCTCCCGTCATGTTCTGCACAACTCCGGTGACCATCATCTGAAGTCCGCCGCCGGCGCTGCTGGTGGAGATGTAGATATCCACGCCGGTCTTCGCGTCACGACAGGGCGTGATGATCCGTTCGCCGTCTAGGATCTTCCGTTGGGAAAGCTCCTCGATTTCGGCGATCGCGTTCAACACCCCGCGGGTGACATCCTCGAACGGCGCCTCCACGGTCGTCGGCGCCTCGCCCCGGTAGGTCTGGCGGTATTCGTCGCCGATCTTTTCGATCAGGATGGCTTTGGTCGTGGTGCTGCCGCAATCGGTGGCGACGATCACGTTCACGGGACGACGGTCGAATGTTGGCGGCACGGACGATGCCGACGTCATTGAGCCGATGCCCTCTGCATCGACGTGTTGGTCTCAATGAGGGCGACCAGCCGGGGGATTGTCTCCCGTCGTTCGAGCAGAGCGGCGACCCGCTCGATGTCCCTGCCTTCGAAGGCGCATTCGATGATAGGAGTGAGCATATGCAATGCCTGGCTTCCCAGGAAGTTCATGGGACCCATGGATTCGAGAAAGATGGTGGCCGGAGTTCCCATGCGCCGCTTGACCAGCGCGTCTGCAATGCGCTCCATGAGTTGGAGGTCTTCCTGGCTGAATTCCGCGGCAACCGGTTGCGTGGCGAACGCGTGTCGAAGCCTCTGATGCAGCTTGCGCAGTCGGTTGGCGAGATGGTCCTTGGATAAGGCACGCATACGATTGATCTGACAAGCAAAACGGCGGTTGGGGCATTATATGAAGCGGCCGCAGAGGAGTCAATTTTGGGTGAGGAATTGATCGAGCATCGGCGAGAGTGTTTCGAACCACCGGTCCGCCATGCGCGAGTCGCCGATTGAATTGGGATGGGTACCGTCGTAGGTCATCGAAGGGGGATCAAATCCCGTATATTGATCAACGAGAACAATGGGCGACTCCGTGCTGTTCTTGCCGGCAACCAGCGCAGGCAGTTGTGCGTTCAACGCTGCGGGAGGACAGTTGGACGAGTTAATCAGCTGAGCAACCAGGACTCGGATGCGCGGGTTGACCGATTTCAGGACGTCGATGATGCTCCCGATGTCGGTGACTGTGCTCGCAACGCTTTGATGCTGGCAGATATCGTTGGTGCCAATGTGAAGCAAGACGAAATCCGGCGAGGCCGCCGTGGCCCAGGTCTGTATGCGGTTCAGGATTTCATCGGCCCTCCATCCGGCGTGGCCTTCGTGATCCATGTCGAAATCGGGGTTCGCCGGGGGGCCGTTCCCGACCCCATGCAGTGAGCCCACGAAATCCACGTGATAGCCCTGGTCGATCAACAAATGCCAGAGGTAGTAGCGGTAGCTGTGCTGGCCCGTGTTCGATTCGGTGATGGAGTCCCCGAGCGGCATGATCCTGACCGTGGCGCTCGATCGTTGAGTGGCGGGCGGCAGAGAGTCATCCGCTCCGGAACCGCAGGCAGCCACCGTGCCAATATAGATGGTAATGACCGCAGCCAAGCTGACGAACCATCGACCTGGCACAAGAGCGAGTGTGGGCATCGTCGTTTCTTTTCACGTTAACGGCGATTGCCTTGAACAGATACTAGGGAAATCGAGAGGAGTTCAACTGGGAGCAGGTCTACGCAGCTAAGGTCTTTTGGCCGATTTTTCCTTCCGTGCCTTTCCACAAGCGCACGATATTCTCCTTGTGTTTGATCCAGACTAAGGTGCTAACGACGATGGCAAACATCAGGAATTCCTGCCGCTGCTCATTGACGATGGCGACGACGGGAAACAATCCGAAGGCGGCCAGCGCGCCGCCCGACGAATACCTCCAGATCGCGACTGCGCCAAGCCATATCAACAACAGTAGGGTGCCGATCGACGGTGACAATCCGAGAACCGATCCCAGCGCCGTAGCCACACCCTTGCCGCCTTTGAACGCGAGGAACGGCGAGAAGATATGGCCGACAATCGGAGACAGCGCCGCGAGCATGATGAACGACTCCGTATGGAGCCACTGCATGGCTACCCACCCGATCAGCCATCCTTTTCCCATGTCGCCGAGCAGCGTCAATACGCCGGCCTTGGTGCCCGAGACCCGCAGCACATTCGTGAACCCCACGTTTCTGCTTCCCACGCTACGCGGATCAGGCAGTTGCAAGACTTTAGACACGACGACCCCGAACGGGATGGCACCCAGCGCATAGCCGAACACCACCAGCAGCCCGCAGAAGAGTTCTTCTTGCATGGTCAGGGAAATCGCGTGAAGGAATCCTGGAGAGGCCACAAGGTCCGCGTCTTCACATCACAGCCCTTTGGCGACGACTTGCTTCCAAAAGCTCCACACGTAGAGGCCGCCTGACAGGTACCCCAGCACCAAGGACAGGTACAGCGTGACGCTCCCGGCCAAATGCAGATTCCCCAATTCCGACAGCCCGGTGCCTTCGAGGATCAACATCGTGATCGCCACGACCTGCAAGGCCATCTTGTACTTGCCGGTCGTCTCGGCCACGATGATCATCCCTTCGCCTGCCGCTATGGCCCGGATCCCCGTCACGGCGACCTCTCGCGCGATCACGAGAATCGCGACCAACGCGCTCACGCGATCGACGTTGACCAACAGAATGAGCGCGGACAGCACCAGCAGCTTGTCGGCGATCGGATCGAGCAGTTTGCCCAACTTGGTGACCTGTCCGGTGCGACGGGCGATATACCCGTCCAGCAGGTCGGTGATGGCCGCGACCACGAACACCACGGCCGCGCTCAATGAGCGGTCCGGAGTCGGCGTAAAAAACAGCATGACAAAGACGGGGATCAGCAGAATGCGCACCAACGTGATGACGTTGGGCAGATTCAGCGAGTCTTGGCCGACCGCTTTCCAGGCTTCAATCACGCGATTCATCAATCAGCTCGCTCTGCGTTCACACGATGCCGCTCTTCAAGAGATCATGGAGATGGATCACGCCCAGAATCTTTCGCTCTGCCTCTGTGACCACCAGCGTGGTAATCGAGAACCGTTCCATCCGTTCGACGGCTTTCGCCGCGAGATCGTCAGGCCCGATCGTTTTTGGATGGCGCGAGGCCAGCTCACCGGCTGTGGCCTTCGCAAAATCGCCGCCTTGCTGAATAAATCGCCGCAGGTCGCCGTCGGTGATGATGCCGGCGAGCTTCCCGTTGCCGTCCGTCACGGTCGTCATGCCCAGCTTCTTGGCCGTGATCTCCAAAATCGCTGCCGTGGCCGGCACGGCTTCAGAGACCACCGGCATGTCGGCTGCGCCGTGCATGATGTCCTTGACCCGGACCAGCAGACGCCTTCCGAGCGTGCCGCCCGGATGGAATTGCGCGAAGTCCTCCTCCTTGAATCCACGTTTCTGGAGCAGCACAACGGCCAACGCATCTCCCATTGCCAGTGTCGCCGTGGTGCTGGCCGTCGGCGCCAAGCCCATCGGACAGGCCTCCTCGGATACGGAAACATCCAGCGCCACATCGCTGTTCTTGGCCAACGTCGAGTTCATCCGCCCGGTCATGGAGACGACCGGAATGCCCATCCGCTCCACAGAGGGCAGCAACTGCAAAATCTCCTGCGTCTCCCCGCTGTTGGAGATAGCAATCAGCACGTCGGCGCGGCCCAGCATGCCGAGGTCTCCATGAATGCCTTCGGCCGGATGAAGAAAAAAGGCCGGTGTGCCCGTGCTCGCCATCGTCGCCGCAATTTTTTGTCCGACCAGACCGGATTTTCCCATCCCGGATACGACGACTTTGCCCTTGCAGCGCAGCAACAGATCGACGGCCTTGCCAAATTGGCTGTCCAACCGATCGACGAGTGTTTGCACCGCGCGCGCCTCAATCCTCAGCACGCGCCGGCCTTCAGCCAGGCTGCCGCCATTGGCCCGGTCGGAGGACCCGGACGACCCTTTGGCGGTCACCTTCGTGGATTTGCCGCGTCGCATATCCGCATCACCCGTTCGAGCAGAGATTTCAATTGATGGAGCGGAACCATATTGGGCCCGTCGGAGAGTGCCTCGTCCGGATTGGGATGGACTTCCATAAAGAAACCATCGACGCCCGCTCCGGCCGCAGCGGAAGCCAATGGTTCGACGAACTCGCGCTGGCCGGCGGATTTTGTGCCTCCTCCCCCGGGCAGCTGTACGCTGTGCGTTGCATCGAAGACGACCGGATACCCGAAGCTCCGCAAGATCGGGAACGACCGCATATCAACGACCAGATTGTTATACCCGAAGGACGATCCGCGTTCGGTCAGGACGATGCGCCGGTTCCCTGCTTCCTCGACCTTTTTCACGGCGTTGGACATTTCCTGCGGCGACAAAAACTGCCCTTTCTTCACATTCACCACCTTACCGGTCTTGGCGGCGGCCACCAATAAATCGGTCTGCCGGCAGAGAAAGGCGGGAATTTGCAGCACATCGACGACCCGGCCGGCTTCAGTCGCCTGTTCCTCGGTATGCACATCGGTCAGCACCGGCACGCCGACCTCCCGCTTGACCTTCGCCAGAACCTCGAGGCCCTGCGCCAGGCCCGGCCCTCGGAACGAGCTGATCGACGTCCGGTTGGCCTTGTCGAACGACGACTTGAACACGTACGGCATACCCAGCGAGCGCGTAATTTCGGCAATGCGCCCCGCCGTCTCCAATACCAACTGCTCGCTTTCGATCACGCAGGGCCCGGCAATCAGGAACGGCCGCTGTCCCTGCCCGACGGAAAATGCCCCGATGTCCACCAGTTGTGCCATGGGTTAACCCAGCGACCAGGTTAAGGAAGAAGAGACAAAAGCGCCAGTGATTTTTTCACTAGAAGCGGCCGCTGATTAATGTCCGAGTTTCTTGCGTAACGCCGCGCCGACAAACCCGCTGAACAACGGGTGGGGACGGTGCGGACGCGAACAATATTCTGGATGGAACTGTGTCGCCAGGAACCAGGGATGGTCCTTGAGTTCGACGATTTCGACCAGCCGGCCGTCGGGCGAGAGCCCGCTCAACACCAATCCCTTCGCCGTCAACTGGTCACGGTACGCATTGTTGAATTCGAAGCGGTGCCGGTGTCGTTCGCGGACTTCGTTCACGCCGTACATTTTGTGGGCAAGCGTGCCCTCGCCAAGACGACAGAGGTAACTTCCCAGCCGCATCGTTCCGCCTTTGTCGCTCACGCCCTGCTGGTCGTGCATCAAGTGAATGACCGGATGCGGCGACTGTTCATCGAACTCCGCGCTGTTGGCGCCTGCCAAACCGGCAACGTTCCGCGCGAATTCGATCGTCGCGCACTGCATGCCGAGACAGAGACCAAGGAAGGGCACCTGGCGTTCCCGTGCATACCGGATCGTGGTGATTTTCCCTTCAATGCCACGTGAGCCGAACCCGCCGGGAATGAGAATGCCGTCCGCCTCACGGAGGATCCGTTCCGTGCCGAGTCGCTCGATCTCTTCGGACTCGATCCACGTGATGTTCACACGCGTCTCATGGTCGATGCCGCCATGGACGAGCGATTCGGCCAGGCTCTTGTAGCATTCCTTCAATCCGGCATACTTCCCCACGAGTGCCACCGCGACCTCGTGCTTGGGATGCTTGATCTTCTGCACCATCGCGTCCCATTCGCGCAGATTCGGCGGGCCGGTTTGCAATCTCAACTGCCGGACGATCAGTTCATCCAAGCCTTCCTTGCGAAACACGATCGGCACTTCGTAGATCGTTTCGACGTCCTTCGCCGTGATGACCGCGTCCTTCTCCACGTTGCAGAACATCGCGATCTTGGCTTTCATTTCCGGCGGAATATAGCGGTCAGTGCGGCACAGCAAGATATTCGGCTGAATACCGATCTCCCGCAGCTTGTTGACAGAATGTTGAGTCGGCTTGGTCTTCAACTCTCCGGCCGCGCCGATGTAGGGGACCAGCGTCAGATGCACATACAGCACGTTTTCGCGCCCGACGTCGTACGGCATCTGCCGGATCGCCTCCAGAAAGGGGAGACTTTCGATGTCGCCAACGGTCCCGCCGATTTCGACAATCGTCACGTCCATGCCCTGCGAGGCTCGCATGATGCATTGCTTGATCTCGTCGGTGATGTGCGGGACGACCTGCACCGTGCCGCCAAGATAATCGCCGCGGCGTTCTTTGGTGATGACCGAATTGTAGATGCGGCCCGTCGTGTAGTTGTTTTCCTTGGTCAAGGTCAGCGAAGTGTAGCGTTCATAGTGACCCAGATCGAGGTCGGTCTCCGCGCCGTCGTCGGTCACATACACTTCCCCGTGCTGATAGGGATTCATCGTTCCGGGGTCGACGTTGATGTAGGGATCGAGCTTGAGGAAGGTGATCTTGAGTCCCCGGCTTTCCAGGAGATTCCCGATCGATGCGGACGCCAGCCCCTTGCCCAGGGAGGACACGACGCCCCCGGTCACAAAGATGTATTTGCCCATCATGGTCTCCCTCGCTCGAGATCGGGTGAAGGTGACTCGCATTCAGTCATAATCGGGTCGACGTTTCAAGCGGCTTGTTCAGCGCCAAGCGCCGCATGCTTTCAACGGCCGACAGGACGTCCGCCGGGGTATCGATGCGCAATGACGCATGCTGAGTTTCCCAGACGTGAATGGCAATGCCGTGGTCCAGCGCACGCAATTGCTCCAGCTTTTCCGCCTCTTCCAGACCACCGGTCGGCAACGACGCCAGCCGCAGTAATGTCTCACGTGTATAGATGTAGACGCCCAGGTGGATATAGTGCAACCCCTTCACG
>Ga0070664_100001496_pt1 | contig 18613 bp, 12 predicted proteins | sample KBSC73metaG_FD_65863 | JGI IMG/M metagenome (GOLD analysis project Ga0070664, IMG submission 65863) | Corn rhizosphere microbial communities from Kellogg Biological Station, Michigan, USA - KBS C7-3 metaG | ecosystem: Host-associated > Plants > Roots > Rhizosphere > Soil ... | reverse complement strand
CGGATCAGGCCCGCGACGCCATCCTCTATGGCATCGGGACGAACAAGATCGTGATCATGACGCCGCCCGATGCCAAGGTCCGCCGCGCCGATCAGGAGGGGCGGGAGATCGGCTTTCAGGGCATCGCCCGGCGGATCGAGCGCTGGTATCGGCATTATCGCCAGCGCGGCGAAGCGAATTCGCGGATGGAGGCGTGGCTCGACAAGGTCATGGTCGAGCGTACCTGCCCCGACTGCAAGGGCGCGCGGGTCCGCGCAACCAGGCTGCTCTTTACGATCCACAGTCGAAGCATCTACGACCTCGGTCAGCTGCACTTCGACGAGCTCCACGAGTTTCTCGGCGACGTCAAGCCGACCGGCCGCGGCGCTGATGCAGGGCGTCAGGTGTTGAAGGAGATTCGTGGACGGCTCGAACTGCTGCTCGGCATCGGACTCGATTATCTGAGCTTCAACCGCCGTTCGGGCACGTTGTCTGGCGGCGAGTCGCAGCGGATCCGGCTGTCGACGCAAATCGGATCCGGCCTGATGGGAATGCTCTACGTCCTGGACGAACCCAGCATCGGCCTGCACCCGAAAGACAACGTCAAGATGATCGCGACGATCGAAAGGCTTCGCGACATCGGCAACACCGTGCTCGTGGTCGAGCACGACGAGGACACGATTCGGGCTGCGGATCACATCGTCGAGATGGGGCCTGGCCCCGGCGTCCACGGGGGGCGGGTCGTGGTACAGGGGAGGATTGACGAGGTCGTCCGGTGCAAGGCGTCACCGACAGGCCAGTATTTGTCAGGCACGCGCCGCATTCCGACGCCGCGTCAACGGCGCGCCGGCAACGGCAAAGCGCTCGTGGTCCGCGGTGCGCGCGAGAACAATCTGAAGTCGATAGATGTCACCCTTCCGCTCGGCCTGCTCGTCGCGATTACCGGCGCGTCCGGCTCCGGCAAGAGCACGCTCGTCAGCGAGATTCTGTACAAGGCACTCTGGAAGCAGCTCGTCGACACGCGGACCCTTCCGGGGGCGCACGACGGCGTCGACGGGATCGAGCACGTGCAGAAAGTCGTCAACATCGATCAGGCGCCGATCGGGCGGAACAGCCGATCGAATCCTGCGACCTACATCGGCTTCTACGACACCATCCGCGATCTCTTCACCGAGGCGCCGCTGTCGGTCGAACGGGACTACAAGCCGGGCCGGTTCAGTTTCAACGTCAAGGGCGGCCGCTGCGAGGAATGTCAGGGCGAGGGCGTGATCACGACGCAGCTCTACTTCATGCCCGACGTCGAGGTCACCTGCGCCACATGCAAGGGCGCGCGATTCAATAGCGAGACGCTGGAGGTGACCCTTCGCGGCAAAACGATTGACGATGTGCTGAACATGTCGGTGGAGGAAGGGGTGACGTTCTTTGCTCCCGAGCCGGCGATCAGCAGGAAGATTCAAGTACTCGCGGATCTCGGGCTCGGCTACCTGACGCTTGGACAGTCCGCCACGACGTTGTCAGGTGGCGAGGCCCAGCGAATCAAGATTGCCACCGAGCTGTCGACGCTGCAACGCTCGAAGCACACCGTCTATATTCTCGATGAGCCGACGACCGGCCTGCACCTTGCCGACGTCGAGAGGCTGCTCGAGTCGCTCAATCGTCTGGTGGATGCCGGGCACACCGTGCTGCTCATCGAGCATCACCTCGACGTCATCAAGACCGCCGACCACGTGATTGACCTCGGCCCGGAGGGAGGTCACGCCGGCGGAGAAGTCGTCGCGACCGGTACGCCGGAGGCGATCGCGCGCTGCAAGGCGTCACACACGGGACGGTTCTTGAAGGCGCACTTGGCAGGCTGACGCGGGAAGTTTCCAGTGCCCGCTTTCCGGCTCGCACCGCGGCGGCATGCTCCGCATCGCCCTCCCTGCGCAGCGGCCGCGCCAACGGGGTTGCGTCGCCGCGACCTTTGAGCACCGTGATTCGCGGTAGCTCTAAATCAGCTTCGGAAGTGTCCCGATCCGCCGGCGGCGATGAGTACGCTATCAGCGTAGCGGCGAACCCCGCCGCCGAACAGTCGGCTCACCGGAGATCGGCGAACCCCCAACCGCCGGCGGCATCGTCAGGCACGCACTGGAGAAGCTGATTTTCCACGGTGCGAAACGGGAGCAAGACGCAATCCCGTTGGTGCGGCCTTACCGCTAACAGAGCGAGTGGTCTCGCTGGTCGGGCGCTCCGCGGGAATCATAGGCCCATACCTACGCTGACCGAACCGATTTCGAAATCGCGTCTAGTGCTTCTCGAAGGAGAATCGTCCAGTTTTCTCCTCCTTCGTGCTCGGATCGACGTACTGCCAGACGCCCTTCATGAACGTGCCTTCCCGGTTCATGGCGCCTGTGTAGCGGACCACGATTTCGTTGTTCTTGCCGGTCGTGTTCTCGAGCGCAACCTTGGTGTCCTTCACAGTACCGGTGAGCTTGCCCCCGCCGTCGCAGGTAACCGTCAGCTTTTCCCCCTGCTGGGAAAACTTGCATTCATGGCTCGCCGGATGGCCGCTGAGGTCTTTCTCCATCGTCATCTTCCACGCGCCCGAGATATCCGCGGCCAACAGACCAACGAACAATCCGGTCAGTAGTCTCATGGGGCGACTCCTTCAGGCTGATGCTATCGGATGTTAGACGATCCCGCGCCGGTTTCAGACGGGGCGCGAGCAAGCAAAAAGTTTCACGGTAGAAGTTAAAAGTACTTTTGACTTTTTACTTTTCACCTTTAACTTGCTACTTTTCCCCGCCATGAAACCCGTTCTTATCCTGGTTTCGCTCCTGCTGTTGTCTGCCCAGCAGCGCGGCTATTCACCGATTCAAGACGGCGATCCTCACGGCGACCCGCCTTACCTGTTGGAGGATGGTTGGGAACCCCTTCTGAACGGGAAAGACCTGTCGGGCTGGAAGGCGTGCGACGCGACGGCAACGAGCGAATGGTTCACCGCGACGGCCGTGCGCTCCGAGCGGTTTCTCGGTCCCACCCAGCTGCACGGTCGCACGGGTCCGGGCGGGACCATCCTGAATGGTCCGACTGGTCGCACGGCGAATCTGTGCACCGATCGCGCGTTCGGCGACCTCGAACTGTACCTCGAGTTCATGCTCGCGAAAGGGTCGAACGCGGGCGTGTACCTGCAAGGGTTATACGAAATACAGATCTTCGACAGCTGGGGCTCGACCGATGCGATGACGACGTCGGACGGCGGTGCGGTCTATCACCAATGGATCGACGAGCGCGGCGTCGGCGGCTCGGCCCCGCTCGTGAACGCGTCCCGTCGTCCGGGCGAGTGGCAGTCGTACCAGATCTGGTTCCGCGCTCCCCGGTTCGACGCGTCAGGCAGGAAGACCGAGCCGGCCCGCGTGAGGCGCGTGCTGTTCAACGGCCAGGTGGTGCAGAACGAGGTTGACGTGGCCGGGCCGACTCGCGCGGCTCGATCGATTCCCGAGGCAGCCCAGCTTCCGCTGATGCTTCAGGGGGACCACGGCCCGGTCGCGTTCCGAAACATCTACGTTCGGCCGCTGAGGCCGTTGGTTGTCAGGTGAATACGGGAGGTGATGGAGGTGATGGAGGCGACGGAGGATACGAAGAAGATTCACAACGAAGGAACGAAGCAAACGTCTTCGTTAATTTCCCCGCTCCCTCCGCCCTCTCCGCTGCCTCCAGGCGACAAATATGTCTGGGTCGCTTGGCTCGCGACATTCTTGTGTTCTTCTCCCGCGCCGCGGCATCGCACCGGGTTGACACTCCCCCGGATTCGGGAAATGGGCATTCGCCTGAAGGCGACATTTTTGGCGCTTTGAAAAACACTCGAACCCAAGAATGTCGAAAAATCCCGGCGAAATAGTCTCCCATTCCGGCCAAAATTGTCGTTTTTGCTAGGAAAATCTGCGCACGCCCGAGACCGACCGTTGGCGCGGTTCTTGGTGTTGCTCTCGAACGAGGTTCCATCGTTCGCGATGGTCACGGCACACCTTACGACGAGGTATTACAGATGAATCAAGCTGACACCGCATGGATGCTGGTCTCGACGGCCCTCGTACTCCTCATGACCCCGGCGCTGGCGTTCTTCTACGGCGGCCTGGTCCGCTCCAAGAACGCGCTCAACACGATGATGATGAGTTTCATCTCGCTGGGCTTTGTCGGGGTCCTGTGGGCGCTCGTTGGGTACACCCTGGCGTTTTCGACCGGTAACAACTGGATCGGGGATCTGTCCAACGCGTTTCTAAGGGGGGTTGGCCTGGACGTGCGTCCAACGACGACCATCCCGCACGCGCTGTTCATGTCCTACCAGGGAACGTTTGCCATCATCACTGCGGCGCTGATTTCCGGCGCAATTGTCGAGCGGATGCGCTTCTCCGCGTACGTCACCTTCATCTCTCTCTGGGCGGTTGTCGTCTACAGCCCGATTGCGCACTGGGTCTGGGGCGGCGGCTGGCTCGCCAAGATGGGGGCGCTCGATTTCGCCGGCGGCACGGTCGTGCACGTGAACGCCGCCGTTGCCGCACTTGCCGCTGCCGTCGTGATCGGCCAGCGCTCGGACTATCAGAAGGCCTCGATCCTGCCGCACAACGTGCCGTTCGTGCTGCTCGGCGCAGGACTTCTGTGGTTTGGCTGGTTCGGTTTCAACGCCGGCAGCGCGCTTGCCGCCAGCCCGATCGCGGGCCTGGCATTTGTGACCACCATGCTGGCGCCGGCGGCGACACTGGTGGTCTGGACGCTGATTGACGTGGCGCGGACCGGCAAACCGACGAGCGTCGGCGCGGCCACCGCCATTGTCGTCGGCCTGGTTGCGGTGACGCCAGCGGCTGGCTTCGTTGGGCCGATGAGCGCGATTGCGCTCGGCGGAATTGCCGCAATCCCGAGCTACTTCGCGATTCAGATTCGCGCCAAGACGTCGCTCGACGACTCACTCGACGTCGTCGCGGCGCATGGCGTCGGCGGAACGGTCGGCGCGCTGCTGACCGGCGTATTCGCTCAGAAGGCGCTCAATGGCGTTGCCGATGGCGTGCTCTTTGGCAACCCGAAACAGTTCCTGATCCAGGGCGTAGCGGTGCTCGCCGCCATCGTCTACAGCGGTGTCATGAGCTTCGTGCTGCTGAAGGCGATCGGGCTGGTGATGGAACTTCGCGCCACCGGCGAGGAGGAATCGACCGGTCTGGATATCACGCTGCACGGCGAAGAGGCGTATATGCACCTCGGCGGCATGGACACCATCGGTCCAATCGAAGCGGACGTATTCGAGCCGGCGCCCAGGAAGTCGCCGGTCGCCTCGCCGGCTTCTTAAGGCTCAGAGCTCAGGGCTCAAGCATCAAAGGCAAGCACCCGGCTGTTCGCTTCGCGCGAACGGCCGGGTGCACGTGTTTGTAACCCGTTCGCACGCCGTGTGCGACACTGCATCCCGTGGTGTTCGCCTTCTTCGTCGCGATCGCGTCCGTACTTGCCGGCGGTATCGCCTCGGTCGCCGGTTTTGGCATCGGCAGCGTCCTGACGCCGCTCTTCTCGACTCAACTTGGTGCAAAGGTCGCGGTCGCCGCGGTCTCCATACCGCACGTCATCGGCACCGCCGTGCGCTTCTGGCTGCTTCGCGGGCACGTCGACCGACGGATCTTCATCTGGTTTGGGATCACGAGCGCGGTTGGGGGGCTCATCGGCGCGCTCCTTCACGCGTATGCGTCGAGCCGGACGCTCGCCGTCGTCTTCGGCTGCCTGCTTCTGTTCGTCGGCTTCTCGGAGTTGACGGGATTCGTGAATCGCGTTCGCCTGGGACGCACGTCGGCGTGGGTTGCCGGGGGCCTGTCTGGAATGTTTGGTGGGATGGTCGGGAATCAAGGCGGCATTCGCTCGGCTGCACTTCTGGCGTTTGATACCGAGAAGGAGGCGTTCGTCGCGACGGCGACAGCGGTCGGATTACTGGTAGATGCCGCGCGAATGCCTGTATACGTTTTCACCGAAGGCCGGTCACTCGCCCTCCATTGGTCGGTGATCGCCATCTCCATTGCCGGCGTTGTCATTGGCACCGTCGCGGGTGCACATTTCCTCCGAAGAGTTCCCGATCGAGCCTTTCGCACGGTGGTGGCATTTCTCCTTCTCGGGCTCGGGACGTGGATGCTGGTTCACGGATGATGCATCGGTAGGCTCAGCCAGACGACGGGTAAGATGAGAGGTTCATGAAAAACGCCGCGCCGGGCGCGTTCGGTGCGCAGCTAAAGGCGCTCAGAGAAGCCGCCGGCTACACGCAGGAGGAGCTCGCGACGATTGCGGGCTTATCTGTCCATGCGGTGAGCGCGCTCGAACGCGGAGAGCGGCGCCGGCCTCACGTCGACACTGTCCGTGCGCTTTCGGCGGCACTTGACCTGACTGCCGCGGTGCGTGACGCGCTCCTCGGGTGTGCGCGGGCCAGTCGCGGCGAAACACATACGCAACGGGCGATGTCGTTGCCCGTGCCGTTGACCGTTCTCCTCGGCCGCGAGGCTGATCTGCAGACGCTGCGACTCTGGCTTGACGATTCGGGCATCCGTCTCATGACGCTGGTCGGCCCCGGAGGTGTCGGCAAGACACGGTTGGCGGTACAGCTCGCCCACACCGTCGCGGAAGAAGGCTCAACAGCGGTTGTCTTTGTTTCGCTCGCCGCGATTCGAGACTCAGCGTTCGTGGCACAGGCCATTGGCGAGGCTCTTGGGCTTGCTGACGTCACGGCGCTCGATCTGCCTGCACGCGCGCGTCAGGCCTGTGAAAACACCACGCTGTTGGTGATCGACAATTTCGAGCACATGTTGGACGCGGCGCCGCTGGTCGCGCAACTCCTGATAACGGTCACCCCGCTCCGCGTGCTGGCGACCAGCCGTGCCCCGCTACGTATTCGCGGAGAGCATGAGTTCGCCGTCGGGCCGCTTGCCCTGGATGCGGCGGCCGAGAATACATCAGCGGCAGCGCTCGCACGTTCTCCGGCAGTCTGCCTGTTCGTCGAGCGGGTGCGAGATGTCCGGCCCGACTTCCGCCTGACCTCGGCGAACGGACCTACAGTGATGAAGATTTGCCAGCGGCTTGATTCGCTGCCGCTCGCGCTCGAGCTGGCGGCGCGTTGGATGAAAGTCCTGACAGCCGAAGATCTTCTCCGCAGACTCGACACGGACGTGCTGCTGCCCGTGGTTGGTTCTCGTGATCTTCCCGAGCGTCAACAGACGATGAATGCGACGGTCGCCTGGAGTTATCAGCTGCTCGAGACAGACGAACGGCGCGCGTTTCGGCGGTTCGGTGCGTTGCCGGGCCTGTTTCCGATCGAGGCTGCGGTACGGGTGCTCGGTGATCGCAACGGTGACTTGGCCGGTACCGCCGATGCGCTCACTGCTGCGGCCGGCCTGATCGACAAGAGCCTGCTCGTGCGGGCTGACGCGTCCATCGTTTCGGCACGTCCGCTGTACTACATGCTCGAGACGGTGCGGGCGTACGCCATCCTCGAACTGGAGGCGTCCGGTGAGCGCGACGACGCGATGGAGGGCCTCGTGTGCCATTGCACGAGCGAAGCGTCACTCGCCGCGGAGGGGCTCGTCGGCAGAACACAAGTCGAATGGTTGAATCGGACTCGCGACGATCTCGAGAACTACCGCGGCGCGCTGCGGTGGCTGATCGACCGCGGTCGTTCTGAAGAAGCCGCTCACATCGCGTGGCGTCTGTTGTGGTTCTGGATCATCCGAGGGCACTCCGCCGAGGGTCTTCGCTGGTATGAAGAGATTCTGAGGTTGCCGTCGCTGTCGCCAGCAGCGGAATCGACATCGCTCGTCGGAGCGGCATCGATGTGGTACACGCAGGCAAGCCTGGAGGAGGCTCGCACGGCAATCGAGCGCGCTATTGCGATCGCGGCGGTCGCCGGGGACGACGACGTAATCATGCACGCCGAGTTTGTGTTAGGGCACGTGGAACATACGCTCGGAAATCTTGGCTCGGCTCGGGACCACTTTGCTCGCAGCCTCGAAGGCCTCAAGACGGCCAGGAGGGCGTGGGGCGCCGGCCACGTGCTCACCGCTATGGCCTGGGTCGCTCTTGCCTCCGGCGATACGAGCGAAGCGGAACGCCTCCTCGGCGAGGCCGATCTCGTGCTGCGAGACGCCGGTCCGTGGTTCCTCTCGCTCGGCTTGTACGTTCGCGGCATTCTTGCGGTGCGCCGCGGAGCGGCGGACGAAGCGATTATGCTGGCGCGCGCAAACCTTGAGCACATCCGGGAAATCCAAGACAAGTTTGCGTTCGTCTATGCGGTAATCCCGCTGGCAACCGCAGCAACGCTAAAGGGTGACGACGCATGGGCGGCGCGGATCCTGGGTGCGCGCGATGCGGTGACTGATCGGACGGGTGCCAGGTTTGCCGATGAATCGGTTCGTGACCTTCGCGAGGCAACCGAGCGCGGTGCGCGCGCTCGACTCGGCCCGGAGCGTTGGGCTCGAGCGTATGCAGCCGGCCGCGAAGCGTCCATCGACTCACTGCTGAACGACATCGACCGGCATGCGGTTTAGAATGGCCGCAACCGCGCCAGCTCACGAAAAGGCCAGATGACCCGAACCACCCGCGTAGCGATCCTCGCGATCGCGTTGGTCACGATACATCTCAACCCGTCGGCTCGCTTGCAGGCGGGGTCGCCGAGGGTAGCCGCGCAGGCTCAGAATGCAGCACCGCAAGCGACGTTTCGCGGCGGAACCGATCTGGTGCAGGTCGATGTCTCGGTGCTGGACGGGAAGCGGCATCCGGTTCGAGGACTGACGGCCGCGGACTTCACGATTCTCGAAGACGGCGAGCCGCGCGAGATTCAAGCGTTCAGCGAGGTGTCGCTGCCCGATCGGCTTCAGGCCCGCGACGCGTCATGGACTCGCGACGTGCCGAGCGACGTGGCGACGAATGTGACCGCCCAGGAGGAAGGCCGCCTCGTCATCATCCTGCTCGACCGCACGATTCCCGTCGGTGAGCCGTCGATCACGGCGAAGCGCATCGCGGCCGCTGCGGTCGAACAACTGGCGCCGAGCGATCTCGCGGCGGTCGTGTCGACCAGCAACCGCGCCGTTCAGAACCTGACCTCGGACCATGCGCGATTGCTCCGTGCAATCAATCAGGCCGATCTGAGCACGGACATTTCCGACGAAGGGAAGGAAATTGAGGCAGCGGTCTTCGCCTTGACCGGGCGGACGTGGAGCACGCTCAACGATGGACGTTGCCAGTGTGGCCTCTGTGTGCTCGAGACGATTACAAGCATCGCGGATGCGGTCCAGGGGCCCTCACGCCGGCGAAAGGTTCTGTTTTTCATCGGGAGCGATCTGCTGCTGCAGGCCGCGGACCCGCGCGGAAAGCCCGACAACGACGTCGGCTGCCAGAAACGACTCAAAGATACGCGCGAGGTGATGTTCGCGGCGGTAGATCGCGCCAACCTGACGATTCACTCACTCGATCCGACGGGGCTCGCACTTGTTACTCCGACAAGCCGGGCGAGTTCGACCGTGCGACCGGGGAGCGGCCCCACCGGCTCCGCCGCTATGACTTCATCGATTGCCGACCATCTGTTGCGACAGGGTAATCTCCAGGTCCTTCCGGCTCGCACCGGCGGACGCGCCGTTATGAATACGAACGGCCCCGATACGGCGGTGCCGGACATCTTCCGCGAGAGCGATTCGTACTATTTGATCGGCTTCCGCCCTGCCGACGCGAGCGCCAACGGAAAGTTTCATCGAATCACCGTCAAGACCACGCGGCGAGGGCTCGATGTCCGCGCTCGCAGCGGCTACACGGCGGCTGCATCGGCGGATCCTGCCCACTCGTCGGTTGCTCGTGCGTCGGTCTCAGAGCCGGTTCGGGAGGCGTTGACGGGACTGTTGCCGGCGGCCGCCGTCTCGGTAGACCTGAACGCCGCGACGTTTGCGGTTCCCGGCTCGCAGAAAGCGTCCGTCGTCTTGAGCGTCGGCGTAAGCGCCTTTGCCGCCGCCGCATCAACAGACGGAGCACCTCGCGGCGGACCGCTCGAAATCGTGGCGACGGCGTTCGACACCGGCGGTCGTCCGAAAGGTATGGCGCGTCAGACGCTGGAGCTCTCGTGGCCGCCGTCAGCGGCGACCGGCTCGCGGCGTTTCGATGCGCTCTCCCGCATTGATTTGCCGCCAGGCGAATACGAGGTTCGCGTCGCCGTCACCAGCTCGGCGCGCACCGCGAGTGTTTTCTCCTATGTGACCGTCCCTGCTTTCGCTAGCGCTCCGTTGTCACTCTCGAACATCGTGATCGGTGCGTCGTCAGGAACGTTGACAGCGCCAAAGGATTTCCTTTCTCCGCTGCTGCCGATTGTGCCAATGACCCGTCGTGACTTCGCGCGCAGCGATCGGCTCGTCGCATTCTTCAGGATTTACCAGGGGACCGGTCGTCAGGATCCGCTGGCGGCGGTACAGGTGAAATCCACGATCGTCGATGCTCGTGGCACGGTCGTCGCCACCGAAGCCAAGACGCTCGACGCCGCAAGCTTCGCAACGGGTCGTGCCGCCGATTACTACATCGCGGCACCGCTCGCGACGCTCGCCGCAGGAGACTACCTTCTCAAAGTCGAGACGACGATGGGCGGCCGGGTCGCAGGACGCGCGCTGCGATTTGTCGTCGCGCCATAACCGCAGAGTGGTTTGTATGCGCCGCGTGCAGCCATCGCCGTCGGGCACTCCAGCGGCCGAGCGCGATCGCAGCCCGATTACGGTCTCAATCCTCGACGACTACTTCGACACGCTGCACACGCTGCCCTGCTTCGCCAAGCTGGCGCCGTTCGACGTGACGATCTGGAACGATCATGTCGAGGACGTTGACGTGCTCGCCGAGCGGCTCGTGAACACTGAAGTGCTGGTCCTGATCCGGGAGCGGACGAAGATTCGAGCGCCGTTGCTGGCACGTCTTCCCAGCCTACGGCTGATCAGTCAGCGAAGCGTGTATCCCCACATCGACATCGACGCCTGCACCAGGAACGGCGTGATCGTCTCGTCGAACCTGCACGCTGACACGCCGTCTTATGCGACCGCGGAGTTGACCTGGGCGCTGGTGCTCGCGGCGATGCGGCAGATTCCGGCGCAAACCGCAGCGCTGCAGCGAGGCGTGTGGCAAATCGGCGTGGGGGAGACGCTGCGCGGCAAGCAGCTTGGTGTCTATGGGTACGGCCGCATCGGGAAAGTCGTAGCCGGCTACGGCAAAGCGTTCGGGATGACCGTTTCCGTGTGGGCTCGCGACGCTGGGCGCGCGCGTGCGCGCGATGACGGCTATGACGTCGCCCCCAGCAAAGAGGCGTTCTTTGCGGAGTGCGACGTCATTTCTCTTCACATGCGTCTGGTTGACGCAACTCGTGGCATCGTGACGAGGAGCGATCTCGCGCGCATGAAGCCAACGTCGCTGCTGGTCAACACGAGCCGCGCCGGGCTCATCGCGTCTGGCGCGCTGGGCGAGGGGTTGCGCGCGGGTCGTCCCGGCATGGCAGCGGTGGACGTGTTCGAAGAGGAGCCGCTGACCGATCCGGCCCACCCGCTGCTCGTACTGCCCAACGTCGTCTGCACGCCGCACATCGGATACGTGACCCGCGACGAATACGACCTGCAATTCTCCGACGTCTTCGATCAGATTGTTGCCTACGCCGCGGGCGCTCCGATCCACGTCGTGAATCCCGGAGCGCTCGCGTGAACGCGTTGGGCTCTGGCTTATTTCACTTCTACCCGGATGGTGAGCGGTGCCGTGAGCTTCACGGACAGCGGAGTCCCCGCGGGCAGGCGGACTTCGTCACCCTTCGTCGCGAGCACGGTGGCCGTGCCGGCGCCGCCGCCGATTGCCGCTCCCGTCGCGGCGCCGCTGCCGCCGCCAATTATTCCGCCGATGACGGCGCCGGCACCTGCGCCGACTCCAATCTTCGTCGCATCCTTTCCTTTGGTGGATCCGGCCTCCTGACGAATCGTCTCGGTGCTCATGTTCTCGGGCCCGGCTGGGAAATCAACCGAGTTGAAGCGGAACGCCAGCAGCGCGCGCCCCTTCACTTTGCCGGCCGGTTCCGCTTTCGTCACGTGCCCCACGATCGTGGCACCCGACGGAATCAACTCGAAGCCTTCGATCGAAACGGGTGATTTCACGGTAGCGCGGACGGTGTCTTCCACTTTGCTCGTGTCGGACGCGAGCGCCGTGGCAAGCGTGGCGGAAAGCGTCGTTCCCGCTGGTATCGTCACGTCGCGAAATTCCGGCACTTTCACGGGGGGCGGAGGTGGCGGACTTGGTTCCTTGTGTTCGACTGGCGCTGCTGGTTCGGCGGCGTGAGCTGCGGGCGCTAGCGCCCTATCCGCGGGCGCGGCCGCCGCGGGTTTCGGTCGACTACCCGACGTGGTTCGTGGTTTCGATGCCAGTGGTGTCGGTTCGACAGGCGCCGGAGCTGCCGCCTGAGTCGCGGGCGGCGCCGCTTCCGCAGCAGGCGGCTGCTGTGCGGCCGGAGCTGCTGACGCCGGCGGCGTCGCCTCGGCAGTCGGCCGCGGTTCGGCGGCGGGAGTCACTGCCTTCAGTGATGCGATCTGCGATTTCAGGACCTCGATACTTGAACCGTCCCGGCCCTGGACCACGATTCGGTCCGACTTCACTTCCACCAGTCTGCCGGACACACCCGTGCCGTCATTTCTTGACACCGCAACGTCGGTGCCGAGTGGATACGTTTCGGTTCGCGTGCAGCCCGCGAGACTTATCGCCACTGCCAGCAGAATGGGCAGATGCTTCATAACCGCCTCCAGTTTGGGGACTTCGGGCCGGGCCGCAAGCGATGTGCCCTTCCGAATTCGCGCTTTCTGTGCGTCGAGTTCGATTTTCACGAAGAAGCGTGGATTAATCGAGGCAGGTTTGTCGTCGCCTCGTGTAATTGATACCTATGCCGCCGCTCAGTCAGCCTCGCGAGGAATGCGGCGAGCGAAGATCCACGCGACGCTCCAGCCGGCAACGATTCCAAGGCAGGCGAAAATCACCGAGACGTCCGTCCCGATCAAACGGGACATTGGGGAAGCGGCAGCGACACCAGCCGCCATGCCGCCGAGCGTGCCGAGCCCCATGTAGAATCCTCGTCGCTTGCTCGGTCCCACCACGGTGCGCATGATGGCCGTGACGACGATGAGGAAGGCAATGAGCGCCACGCGCGAGACCAACTCGACCCCCTCGCGACTCATGATCACTCCGAGGGGCTTCGCCCCTCGGACTCCCCGACACGCTCTCTCGCGAGCCGCTTCGTCGGCTCGCTCCGTTCGCGTGGCTCACTCGCGGTGCTCGTTCGCACGTTAATCACTCCAAGGTACCTAGGGTTGAAATATGATCCCATCTACACATGTTCATGGTACACGTCTGTGTGTGATTAAAAAAGGACGCCAATGACCTCACGTTACGCCTTGTTCTCTCTGACGCTTGCGAGCCTGACACTGCTTCCCGCCGCCGGGGTGACGATGCAGAAGGCGGAGCCGGGATTCACGTCGCTCTTCAATGGCAAAGACTTCACCGGATGGGTCTACGGGCGACGCGGAGCCGGCGAGAACAAGTCAGGGAAGGGTTATCAGATCGAGAACGGCGTGATCTACTCCACGAAAGAAGACGGCGGAAACCTGTACACGGCGAAGGAGTACTCAGATTTCGTGCTTCGCTTCGACGTCCGCCTCACGGAGAACGCCAACAACGGTATCGGCATCCGCGCGCCGCTCGAGGGTGACGCCGCCTACGTCGGCATCGAGATTCAGGTGCTGGACGATGGCGGTTCGCAGTACACGAGCCTGAAGCCGTATCAGTACCACGGTTCGATCTACGGCATGGTCGGACCGAAGCGGGGATTCCAGAAGCCGGTCGGCGAATGGAACTCTGAGGAGATCACTGCGAAGGGACGTCAGATCACGGTGAAGCTCAATGGCACGACGATCGTCGACGCCAGCCTGGACGACGTGAAGGATGAGGAGATGCTGAAGGCCCACCGCGATCTCAGTAAGCCGGAGGGCTCACGCGGCATTGCCAACACGAAGGGGCATATCGGCTTCCTCGGCCACGGCGCCCGTGTCGAGTTCCGCAACATCCGCATCAAGGAGTTGTCTGAAACGGCCTCGCGCTGATCGCCCCGTCACTTCGACGTCGCTTGTGTCACCAGCTGATCACCCGGTCGAACTGATCCTTCGAGTAGCTCTGTCCAGCTGTCGTTCGCCACGCCCACGCGTATCGTCACCGCATCGAATCGTCCGTCCTTGAATGTCCACACGCGCGCCACTCGGCCGGGTCGTTGGTCCTTCGGGTCGTGTTGGGGGGCCGGAGGCTCCTCCTGGTCGAGAGAGTTCAGAAGATCGGGCGTCGGCCGGAAGGTGATCGCGTTGTTGGGGATGCGAACCGCTCGATCGCGGTGGTCTGAGACAAACGTCATGAGCCCGGTGCCGCCAGGCGCGTAAGCACCGTCCGGATTCTCGAGATTGACGACGGCGGTGTAGGTGACGACGCCAAGGGCTGGTGCATTCGTCGCTTGTGAGGTCTGGGCTTGGCTTGGTGATGTCGTCGGTCCGGTGCCACTGGAACCTGCTGGGGCGTTTGTCGAGCCGGAGGAGGACGATCCGGCGGTTCCCACAGCGCCGCCCGCAGATCCGCCGGTCGCGGAGCCACTCGTGGGCACTGTCGTGGAAGACGTCCCTGTCGTGTCGATGACCGGCTGCAGCCGCACCTCGTTGACCGTGCCAGTGTGCTGCTGACCGGCGTCTGACTCGATTTCGAAGGTCACCGGCGCGCCCGGCCGAACGGCCCCCATCTCGCCTTCATTGATCTCGCCGAGCAGGAGCATGTGGCGCAGGTCGGCGATCGTGAACAAGATCGGCGCGTTCACGGCGGCGTTCAGCGTCTGACCGACTTCGACCAGACGATTGACGACGACACCGTCGATAGGTGAACGGATGATCGTGTGAGCGCGATTGATACGAGCCTGGTCAACCCTGGCTCGGGCTGACTGCAGCGCGGCGTCTCCCGCTTTCAGATCGGCGGCGGCCTGTTCGTCGGCGACCCTGGCGGTGTCCAGATCGGCGGGGGCAATCAAATCGGTCGATGCAAGGCTCTTGGCCCTCGAAAGCTTCACCCGGGCGTCGTCGGCGAGGACCCGCAGTCGCGCCAAATCGCCCTCGCTCTGCACAACCGCCGCAGTCGCCTGCATCAGGTCCGCGTCGAACGGTCGTGGATCGAGTCGCGCGAGGACGTCTCCGGCACGAACGCGCGAATTGAAGTCAGCCCCCAGAAACTCCACTGTTCCCGATACCTGAGCCCCGACATCGACGGTCTTCGCTGGCGCGAGGATTCCGGTCGTCATCACAGTTCGCGTGATTGGCCCTTCGGTCACGGCTGAGGTGACCACGTGCACCGCAGGTCCGCGATTCGCGCGTACGACAAAGAGGGTTATCAGGCCCAGTGCAAGGGCGAGGAGGCCTGCGAGTAGGACAGCTTTAGTGGGCCAGGCGCCGAATAGCCGGTGGCGCATCCACAACGGTTCTGCAAGAACGGTGACGGGCAAGCTCCAGCGAAACCGAGGTCATACTGTCGAGCTGCGCCTCGCCAGAGTCGCGAGGCGGGAGAGAGACCAAAACGGCCGGCACTCGGTGATCGGCAGAGAATCCGTGGACAGGATCGCGCGGACCATGTCGCCGCGTGCCCGTCCCCTCTTCCCGACCACCGGTTGCCGGCCGTCACGCCATGATCGATCACTCGTGCGACGAGGGCGCGACGGCCGCGTTGCGGACGTGAAACATCTGCAGCTGACGGCCAGGTTGGCAACAGACCGACGGTGGGTTTGGCGCTGCTGGAGACGCGGCCGGCAATTGCCGCGTGGTGTCTAATGGAAAACGGATGCTCAGTCCACGTCATCTCCCGATTCTGATTGCCACACTGCAAATAGCTTTCTGCGCACACCGCCCAGCGCTGCCGGAGGGCCCCGCTGCAGACTTCGCGCTTCGGCTCGACCACAAAGGTTGCAAGTACGATTTCCGTTTGTACTCTCGGACGAGGAACCTGCTCGATTGAAGTGCGGTTGCGGCCACACGAATTGCGCCGGGTATCATTCAGTGCGGTCGATGAACGTGTTCAGCGGGTGAGGCGTTCGACGACGTTCCTGATGGCCTCGGGGATCCCCACCGGGCGACGCGTCAACCGGTCCACGTAGACGTGCACGAAGCGACCAAGCGCGCACGGTGTCTCGTCGTCATTTCGAAACAGCGCAATTTCGTAGACGACGCTCGATCTACCGAGCCGCTCCACCGCGAGCCCGGCATGGATGGTATCGGGGAAGCTCGCGGCGCTGAAGAACCGGCAACTCGATTCCGCCACGATGCCAATGGCCGGCAGTTCGCGGATGTCGATACAGGTTGCCTCGATCAGGAACCCGTTCACGGCGGTATCGAAGTACGAGTAGTAGGTCACGTTGTTGACGTGGCCATACTGGTCGTTATCCATCCAACGCGTGGGTACGGCGCGGAGGATCCTGAAATCAGCCCGGCGACGATGGGGGATGTCGGTCATGATGCCGCCCGGCTGTGGTTCAGCGTCGACGCACCGGGCACCGTATAGCTCACTCGCAGCGCAGCGCTTCGAGGGGATCCACGGCCGCGGCACGTTTTGACGGCGCCCAGCAGGCGACCAGCGTCACGCCGACGAACACGAGTGCTGCCGCACCGATCGCGATCGGGTCGGTCGGCCCCACCTCGTACAGGAACGACTGCAGCACACGCGCGACGACCAGTGCGCCGACGACACCCACGACGATGCCGCCGGCGACGAGTCGGAAGCCTTCGCCGATGACGAGGTTGCGGATGTCGTTTCTGTGCGCGCCGATCGCGCTGCGAATCGCAATCTCCCGCCGCCGCGACACCACCGACAGCGCGAGCACGCCGTAGATGCCGCCCAACGTCAGCAACGTGGCGACGATGGAAAAGCCGACGAGAAGCCGGCTCGCGAAAATGCGCGACGCGATGGAATCGGCGCGGACCTCCTCGAGCGTCCGGACCTTTTCGACTGACACCGTGGGATTGACGCCGCGCAGCTCGCCGCGCACAGCCGCGATGACCGCCCGCGGATCCGCGGCCGTGCGGACGACGAGATCCTTCGAGAACGCCGAGGACTGCCAGAGGGACAGATACACCTCCGGCTGCGGCGCGCGAGTGAGATCGGCCGTGCGCGCGTTGCCGACGATGCCGACGATCTCGTGGGCGGGCTGGTCCCGCGGGCCGAGCCAGAGGTGCTTGCCGATGGGGCGCGAACCGGGGAAGTACTTGTCCGTGAAAGCTTGATTGACGATGGCGACCCGCGGTTCCTTTTGCTTGTCGCTATCGCGGAAGTCGCGCCCGTCGACGAGCGGCACGCCCATCAAGTCGAAGTAGCCCGGCGTGACGGACCGCAGCGACTGCGAGACGCGATCGCTCGGGGTCGCGACCGGGTGATCTTCGATCTCGAGGCTCGCTGGCCAGTCGTTGCCGGTCAACGGCGTGCCCCAGACGAACGCCGCCTTCTGCACGCCGGGCACGGCCATCACGCGCTCGAGCGCGCGGTGATGGAAGTCGGCCCAGTCGCCCTGCACCGACGTCACCGTCATCGTCAGGATGCGGTCCATCGCATAGCCGCTGTTGACGTTCGCGACGTTCTGCAGCGTGCGAACGAGCAGTCCAGCGCCGATCAGCAGCGCCAGCGTCAGCGCCGTCTGTGCCATCGTCACCAGCTGCAGCATGCGGCGTTCGCCACGTCCCGCGCTGGCGCGAGTGCCGACTGTGCGCAGTGCGTCGATCGGGTCGCGGCGCGCGGCGCGCAGTGCCGGGACGAGGCCGGCGGCGAGCGCGGCGACGAGGGCGGCGGCGAAGCCGAACAGGAGCAACGGCAAGCCGGTCGTGACGGCGTCGAGGCGAGGAATCGCGCGCCCGCCGATCACCTTGAACAGCCGGACGATCGCAAAGGCAAGCGCGATGCCGGCTGCGCCGCCGCCGAGAGCGACGGCGAGGCTCTCGATCGACGCCTGACGGAAGAGCGCGGCCCGTCCGCTGCCGAGCGCGCTCCTGACGGCGTACTCGTGCCGACGCTGCAGTCCGCGGACGAGGAGCAGCGCTGCCGTATTGCCGCACGCGATCAGCAGCACGAGCGTCGCGGCGCCGAAGAGCGGCCACAAGATGCGGCTGCCGTCCCGGTTCATTTCCGAAACCAGCGGCTGGACGCGCGGCGTGAATGCTTCGAGATCCTTGTCGCCGCGCGAGAGTGCCGAGGTGAGCATGGTCAGCTCGGTCTGCGCCCGCTCGATCGCGACGCCGGGCTTCAGCCGCGCGATCAGGTCCCAACGCGACTGCCGGAGCCGTTCTGGGTTCGGCGAACCGGGCACCCAATAGTCCACCGTCGCGTGGATGTTGTAGTTCGGCTCCGCGGCGGCGTTCGGCGACGGCAGGAACCGCACGCCCGGCGGCATGACGCCGATGATCGTCGGCGGCGTGTCACGGCGGGCCATCCGCATCGGCTTGCCAATGATGTTGGGGTCGCCGTTGAAACGACGCTGCCAGCAGTCGTAGCCGAGGATGACGACCGGTTTCGGCGGCGCGACATCCTCCTG